>ENA-OQIO01001380-OQIO01001380.1-human-gut-metagenome-genome-assembly--contig:-NODE-1380-length-11940-cov-1.579785_pt1 | contig 11940 bp, 18 predicted proteins | sample MGYA00242573_ERZ504737 | MGnify/ENA primary metagenome ERZ504737 (study PRJEB26092, sample SAMD00036203) | human gut metagenome | host: Homo sapiens | study: EMG produced TPA metagenomics assembly of... | reverse complement strand
TATCCTACGGGTGGACAGCCGCACCAAGCAGCTACCGGGCAGGTTGCCGCGCTGGCAGCCAGCAACGGGCAGTATACAGATTGGGTATACAAGAACCAATTCAGCACAATCTCCAAGAGCAAGGCTCTGGACGGCACCTGGACCTACGATGCCTACTACCTTTCCTACGCGCCGGGGTATCTCTGCGATGAGCACAACTACTACATCACGCCCAGCTATGCAGCGAGGCTGGTATGTGGAGAAAACCACCTTTGCCAATGACACAGCCGCCTACAACGGCAACTACCATATCCACAAGGATAACGGCCTGACCGAAAGTCAGGATCAGGTCGCCAAGGGCAACGTGGAAATCAGCAAGGTCGTATCCTCCAGCGGGCAGTCCAATGGACTGGAGCTGGAGGGTGCTGGGTTCACCTTCTATCTTGTGTCCGACTTGTCCAAGGTCGAGCAGTTTGACCAGACCCGCACCGGAAGCTACACTCTGCAAAGCATTCTGGATGCCTATATCAATAAGGAATACGACAACGAGCACCCCAAGTGGGATTTCTCCGGTGAGACACAAGCCATTGCCAGGACTTACGAGTCAACGCCGACGAAATGGCCGCCTACAATAAGACGCTGACCGCGGCGGGCGACAACAAGAACGGCAAGGGCGACGGCTGGCAGCCCACGGGGCGTGCCAATGAGTATCAGCTGACCGAAATCTTCAGCAATGATTCCGGCAACATTCGCGTGCAGGGGCTTTCCTACGGCACCTATCTGTCGTGGAGACGACCACCCCGCACGATTTGTTCCAGGCAGAGCCGTTCCTGGTCAGCATCGACCCGGAGCAGGACAACAATCCCTGGGGCGCGATGGCCACACCGAAGGACAGTGTGATGAAAGCATCGGATTCCTATCAGAAATTTACGGTACTGGATGAGGAGATTGAAGTGTATTTAAAAATCACGAAACTCGATACGGAAACCGGCAAACCGGTCTTGCTGCCGAACACGGCCTTCCAGATTTACTGGCTGGATGACAACGGCAACTATCGGCTGGAAAATGGCAAGCCCAAGCTGGTCACGATGACGGACACGGTAAATGGGCATTTGACCAAGAACGTGGACACCTTCTACACCAACGAGGAAGGCATCCTGACCCTGCCTGAAAAGCTGCCACTGGGCAAATACCGCATTGTGGAGACTGTCGGCCCGGACGGCTTCTACAACGAGTGGGCCGACAGCGGCAACTACTATGTGGATTTCGATATTTCCACGGACCGCATCTACAAGGCCACCGGCGATGACAATGAAAACGGCATGGACACGCTGGTCATCGGCGAGGACTACTGGAATGAGGAAACGCTGGGCAAACTGACTATCCGTAAGACCGGCAATGCCTTGACCGGAAAGATCGAAACCAACGATTTGATTGACCCCTGGATGACCGGCGAGGCCGACTCCGACTTTGCCTATACGCTGCGCCCGCTGGCCGGTGCGGAATACACCATTACGGCTGCCGAGGACATCTACACGCAGGACCGCCAGCTGGATGCCAACGGCAGACGAACGCTCTGGTATGCCAAGGGCGACGTGGTAGCGGTTGTTACCACCGGTGATGGCAGTGCAGACACTGCTGTGTTTGCGCCGTCCCGCACCAAGGCAACCTATGATTTTCTGTCGGTCATTCACGACGGCACGCTCGGCGAGGTCAGTATTACCCTGCCGCTGGGCAGCTACCATGTGGAGGAAACCAAGCCGCCCTATGGATATGTCGGCACGACAGACAGCTACGATGTGACATTTGTCTGGGACAACCAGCTGAACGATGTAATCATGGCAAAGAGCATCGTCAAAAATGGCGACAGTGAACAGCATTTTGATGTTGTACGCGTATCGGAAGCCTCTGCGGAACTGGCTGAACAGCAGACCCTTGGTTTCTACAATGACCGTGAGCATGCCCGCGTCGGTGTGTGCAAGATCAATCAGGAAACCGGCAAATATCTGGCCGGTGCCGTGTTCAACCTGTACACCCGCGATGACATCTACGACGTGGACGGCAACAAACTGTTCTCTGCCGGTGATTTGATTTCCACCAGTCTCGAGACTGTTGCGGACGGCTACACCTATTTCAACTGCGATGTTCCCATCCGTGGCGAGTGGTACGGCCAGAGTGACCGGTTGGATGCCTCGACCAACAGCGGCAATTACTTTATCCGCGAGCTACGCGCCCCGCAGGGATACTATCTCAACGATGCAGAGATGGAAGTTACCTTCACCTATGACAGCGAGGTTCTGCAGGTACTGGACAGCACCTGCGCCAACAAGCCTACTGAAATGTGGGTGAGTAAGCGAGATTTGACCAACGATGAAGAACTGCCCGGTGCGACGCTGATCATCACGGATGCAAAGGACAACATCGTTGACACCTGGTATCTACCGATACGCCGCACCGTGTGACGGGTCTGAATTTTGACGAAGAATACACGCTGACGGAAATGCGGCCTGCTGATGGGTATGCCGTTGCAGACGATATTGTGTTCCGACTGGAGCGCAAAGCAGATGCCGACGGCCATGAGCTGGACGAGGCAGACGTCTACTATCTGAAGGATAAAAAGAAGCTCTGGATCATTCCCTGGGAGGAATGGGAGCTGCTGGACGATGCCACGGTAATCATGAAAGATGACATTACCAGGGTACAAATCTCCAAGGTTGACATTGCCACAGGTAAAGAGCTGCCTGGCGCAGAGCTGGTCATCAAGGATAAGGACGGCAACACGGTTGCGCAGTGGGTTTCCGAGGACAAGCCCCACTATATTGAAAAGCTGCCTGCCGGAGAGTACACGCTGACCGAGATCACCGCTCCCAATGGCTATCAGCTTGCGGAAAGCATTGCCTTTACCGTGCTTCCCACCGGTGAGCTTCAGACTGTCATTATGAAGGATGTACGCATCCCCGAGGAAACACCGCACGAGGACACGCCGAGCAATACGCCGACACCGAACAGCACGCCTGTACCTACCCCTGCACCGGCAAGCACGCCCACGGCTACGCCTGCGCCGATGCCCGGTCATTCCCCAAACGGGCGATGTATTCCCGTTTGCGCTGCTTTCGGCAGCGGTATTTGGGTCTATCGTCGGTTTCGGAATTTTTGCATACAAGCGCCGCAAATCCAAACTGGATGAGAGCGAGCACTAAAATCTATGAAACACGTACATGGTATGGGCGACTCTCGCGGGCCGCCCTATTTTTATTGGTGAATGACATGAAACATATCATCTGTTCGAGCTTCGGCAAAGACAGCAATGCAACAGCGCTGCTGGCCCTACAGCATGGCGAGCCGCTGGACGAAATCATATACACAGAGGTCATGTTCAGCAAGGAGATTACCGGCGAGCTGCCCGAGCATGCGCGGTTTATCTATGAGACAGCAATTCCGTACTTTGAAAAGCGCGGCATTCCCACAAGGGTTTTGCACGCTGAAAAGACGTATCTGGATTGCTTTTACCATGTGGTGAGCCGCGGCAATGCACAGGGAAAGCTTGCCGCTTTTCCGCTGGCTGGGCGCTGTGCAATTCAACGAGATTGCAAGGTCCCGCCACTGGAAGCCTATAAAAAGAGTTTGCCGCCGGGTACAGTTTCCTATTTAGGGATTGCCGCGGATGAACCGATCAGACTGGAGCGGCTAAAGCCTGACCAGGTTTCCCTTATGCAAAGTACGGCGTGACAGAGCAGGATGCATTTGCCATGTGCAGGCAGGAGGGGCTGCTGTCGCCGCTGTATGAGCACAGTCACCGCGGCGGGTGCTGGTTCTGTCCCAACGCATCCATGACCGAGCTGCGCCATCTGTACCGGGCGCATCCTGACTTGTGGCAGCTGATGCTTGAATTGCAGGCTGCACCGAATAAGGCGACGGAACGCTTCAATCGGAATTTCACATTTGCCGAGCTGGACCTGCGGTTCCGCTTAGAAGGCGAGCAATTGAGTTTTTATGACCAAGAGCTGGAGGTAGAGAGATAATGCCAAATCAAGAAAAATCGCCCCGTGCATGTGTATGCGCGCATTCCCGGTGACTGCGCAGCGACCCGCGCGAGCTACGATGCCTGCTGCAGGCAGGCCGGTGACGACGGCTGCACGGTAGTCGGCGGCAGCATCGATTATAAAGGGCACGGCCGCTGCGCGACGGGTATCAGAGTAGCTGCGCAGTATCAGAGACGGCAAGGTCAACTGCGTGTATGTCTGCCGTATGCGGCAGATCAGCGGTAAGGAGCGGTACCTGGTACGCCTTTTTCAAGTGCGCAATGAAGCACCATGTAAAAGTCCGCACACTGGAATACAGCCTGCCGGACCGCTTGCAGCAATACAGGTTGGGAAAAGAATTGAAGCATACGCCCGACGCACCGGCTTTCCGCTGCCGTGGTGAGGCTGAAATTTTATTACGGAGAAATCGAAGGTGATACCGTATGGTAGAAGAAACGGCCATCCGGGTGCAAATCAGCGCAGCCAAGCTTGCCGGGCAGGGCATCTTTGGGATATTGCAGGCGGTTGCCAGTATGCTGCAAGCGCGGCAGTATGGGCAGCAATCAATTCAATCACTGAACCGCAGTCGCAGGCTCTCGCTTCGGTGGAGCTGAACGACAAAACGCTGCCCTATGTCAGGCGGCAGCTCAAGGAATACTCGGTGGACTTTGCCATTACCAAGGACAAAGACACCGGGCAGTTGAACCTGTGGTTCAAGGGGCAGGACGTGGACCGCATTCAGACTGCCATTGAAAACTGCATTGCTGCGCGCGGTAAGGAGCGGCCCACCAGCTGCTGCAGGAGTTGTCCGAACGGGCTATGCAGCGCACGAAGGAGCTGAACCAGCACCGCCCGCCGCCGGCGCAGGAGCGAGGTGAGCGGTTATGAAGGAACAGCGCACAAAGCAAATTCTGATCTGCCTTGCTGCAAGTCTGGGCTGCTTTTGGCTGGGCAACCGGGTGGGACTTCTCTATGTATCAGCTGTCGGAACGGTCACGCAAAGGCTGGCCGCTGCGGTAAATCTTAGCAAAATTGTACTGCATCCCTTGCAGCTATCTTCTGCGCCGATTCCTGTAGGCTGCGGTGTTGGGGCTATTCTGCTGGCGGGTCTTGCTTATCTCTGCATAAAGTACAGCGGTCATCGTCTGGTGCCACAGAAGGAGTACGGCAGCGCCCGCTGGGCACCGCGGCGGACATTGCGCCGTTTCTCCATGAAAAGGCAAGCGAAAATATCCCCCTGACGGCCACAGAGTCCCTGAGCCTTGCCATGAAGATGCCGGTAACAGCGGAGAACAACTACAATCGCAACAAAAACGTCATTGTGTTCGGCCCCTCCGGCTCCGGCAAAAGCTACAGCGTTGCAGGACACAGTTGTTGCAGTTTAACAGCAATTATGTACTCAGTGATCCGAAGGGTGAACTGCTTGACACCTACGGAAATGTCCTGTTATCGCAAGGGTATGATGTGAAAGTGTTCAACCTAAAGGACCGTGACAAGTCCGACCACTACAATCCGTTTGCGTATATCCATGACACGGATGACATTGTGGTTGTTGCCAAGAATCTTATCAAAAATATGAAAGAAGACCCGCGCCAGAAAAACACAGCCGACCCGATATGGGAAGAAGGCTCTACTTCACTGCTGGAAGCGCTGCTTGCCTATGTATATTTTGAGCAACCGCCTGAGATGCACAATATGAACAGTGTAATGGAGCTTTTTGTGCTGATGCAGCATCGTTACGGACCACAGGGCCGCAGCCAGTTGGACGATATATTCGAAGATCTGGCTATGGAAAAGCCTGCGTCATTCGCAGCGCGCCAATACGGACTGTATCATATGGCACCGGACAAAACCGCACAGAGTATTGACGTATCCCTCGGTATGCGTATGAGTGCGTTCAATATTCCTTCCATCATGAAGATCTGCGAAGATGATACCATTCATCTGGAAGAGTTGGCCAGCGACAGAAAGGTGGCGCTGTTCGTTGTCACACCAGACACCACCACAGCCTATAACTTTCTGGCAGCGGTCATGTTCCAGCAATGCTTTCAGATTCTTGTGCATATCGCAGACAATCGTGAGGATCACTGCCTGCCTCGCCATGTGCGGTTTCTCTTAGATGAGTTTCCGAACATCGGCATGATTCCGGACTTTCAGATTCTGATCAGCACCATCCGCAGCCGAAATATCGGATGTACCCTGATTTACCAGTCAATCGCACAGCTGAAATCTCAGTACGGTGATGACTGGGGCACGATTCTGGAAAACTGTGATTCAGAGCTTGTGCTGGGTGGTGGCAATAACCCGGAGTCACTGGAGTTTTTCGGCAAGCAGCTGGGCAAACGGACCATCGAGGTGCTGAACACCACAGAGAACCTCGGCGCACAGGCTCCTTTTCCAAAAACTATCAGGTGGCCAGCGTGACTGATGACACCGGAAGAAATACGCACCATGCCGCGAAATCGCTGCTTATTGATGATTTCCGGTGTTGTGCCATTTTACTCTTACAAGTTTGATCTTAAAAAGCACCCTAATTACGAATTGGTAGAAAAAGAGGGGCATCATCCCTTCGACTACGAGAGGCGCGCAGAAAATAGCTTTGCAGCCTTTATGAAAAATGTGCAGGAAATCAACAACATCGAACTCGACGATGACGAGTCTGACACATAAACAGAAAGAAGGAAACTCATATGGAAATGGTATCTACAATCACTTCTCTTATCACGAATGTTGTCAATTTTGCAGGTGGCCTGTTGCTGCTGTTTGGCGCGGTGACGCTGGGCACGAACCTCAAGGACCACAACGGCCCCGGCATCAGCAGCGGTGCCTGGTCGATTGCAGGCGGCGTGCTGATCATTGCCGTTGCTACCTACTTTGGCACGCTGACGGTCAGTTGATGGGAGGTATGCGCTATTTTTGAGGATACGATACGAAGCCAACTGGCGGGTATTTCGGCCACCGTAAATGCTATGGGGCAGAACTCCGGTCTGCTGAGCAGTCTGACCGATTGGAACAGCACACTGGCCGGCTATGCAGATTCTATCAGCTCCGGCGTAGTCATGCCGATTGCACTTACCGTTCTGGCACTTTTTATGGTTTTGGAACTGTACAATTTCACCCAGACCATAGCCATGAACGGCGGCAGTACAGCTTTTACGATTCAGCAGGTGGCGCTGGTCATGCTGAAAATCATGCTTTGCCGCTGGGCTGTTCTACACTCCACGGAAATTCTAAATGCGATGTTTGAGGTAGCGGCAACGGTGACAAACGGCATAGCCGGTTATGTGGGCAGCGGACAGGTCAACACCGAGGTCGACATCGAAAACGCAATCAGCGCACTGCCGGGCGGCATCGGTAATATGCCTGTGGCCATGGAGCTTATGGTCGTAAGCTGGATGCTGCGTCTTGTCAACATTGTGATTAATACCATCGTTGCGGCCCGCTTCATTGAGCTGTACGTTTATAATGCCCTGGCTTCCCTGCCAATTGCCACGCTCTGCTATCGGGAACTGCACGGTATTGCTGTGAATTTCCTAAAAAACTACATGGCGGTGGCGCTGCAAGGGGCCGTTCTCTATCTTGTCATTGGCTTCTACCCTGCCTGACAGCTTCATTGGGCAGTGGCGGTAACATTACCGAGCAGGCCTGGGCCATGCTGGGCAAATCCGTTATTCTGCTGGTGGCCGTGTTTATGAGCGGAAGGTTCACCAAAGCCATCACCAGCGCCATTTAATGGAGGAGTTCACCCATGCTCTCAACAAAAACCAATCTCGAAATCGCGGAATATCACGAAAAATTCTTTCTCGGGCTTTCACTGCGTCAGCTGGCCTGCTTTGGTGTCGCTGCCGTGCTGGCCATCGCAACCTGCTTCGTTTGCCTGCAATGGCTTCAGCTGGATATTCAGCTGGTTTCCTACATCGTAATGATAGAAGTTCTCCCCTTCCTTGGGCTGGGCTTTATCAGCCATAACGGGTATCCGTTTGAAAAGCTTGTAAAAATCTACTGGGCATGGTACTGCGGCCCCGCCGAGGTCGCAGTCTGCCCCCGTCAGGAGAAAAATTATGTTTTTACCAAGAAAGCACGCCGACTTGCCCATCGAACCGAGTGTGTTGGAGTCTTTGCGTGCACAGGAGAAATCGTTAAAACGAGAAAAAAGGAAAGCCGCCAAAGAACGGCGGCAGCACGCAAAGCAGTTAAAGAAAGCCGAAAAGCATGCAAAAAAGCGCATTGCCGCACGCAAAGCGCCACAGAAAGCCAGTGACTGCCTGCAATACCTGAGTATGTCGCAGGATGGCATCTGCGAGGTGGAGCCGGGACTTTTCTCGATGACGATGGCGTTCACCGATGTGAACTTCCAGATTGCCATGTTGGAAGAGCAAAAGAACATTTTTACGAAATACAGCGAGTTTTTGAACTACTTCGATCCTTCGCTGCATCTGGAAATCCAACCTTGTCACCCGCAGCATGGACGAGGAGCAGTTTCGCCGCGACACCTTCCTGCCCCTGCGCGGGGATGACCGTGACCGCTATGCCGAGGAGATGAACCAAGTCGTGGCGGAAAAAGCACTGCGCGGGCAAAACGGGTTGATTCGTGAGAAATACGTCACCTTCAGTCTGCACGCCGAAAATTACCAGCAGGCGAAAGAGCAGCTGGAGAACCGTGCTGCAGATATTGCCGATCACTTCAAGCGTATGGGCAGCAGTACACGCATCTTGTCCGGCATTGAACGCCTGAGCTTGTTACAAGGCATCATGCGGCCTAGTGAGGAAATGAGCTTTTCCTATGACTGGCTGCTGGCTGAGGATGACCTTACTACGAAGGATTTTATTTCACCCAGCTCTTACAACTGGCACCCGGAGCACGATGACTCGCGCGCCGTTTACCGTGACCGCTATCAGTTTGGCGATAAAATCGGCAAGACAATGTATCTGCGGGGCATAGCACCGGAAATGAAGAATGGTTTGTTCTCTATGCTATCGGAGCTTCCGTTTGACCACGTCATCACAATGCATGTTGACGCTATGGACCAGGCAGAAGCTGTCCAGGAAATCGAGAAAAAACTTGCCTATATGCACAAGGAAGAATACGATGCCATTGCCAAAGCACGCGAACGAAACATGCCTGCCAGCATAGCTGTGAGCTATGATCTGAAATCAAAATGCACCACACAGAACAGATGATGGATGACATTACAACCAAAAACCAAAAAATTCTTCAAAGTCTGCATCCTCATTCACACCTATGGTGATTCCAATGCGCAGTTGGACGAGCGCGTGCGGCGCATTTGCAGCCACCGTACAGCAACAGACCTGCCGCTTTGACAGCATTTTGTATGAGCAGCGCAACGCCATGAACAGTATGCTGCCGCTTGGCAAGAAATGGCTCGGGTTGGAGCGCACGCTGGAAACTGTCAGCACGGCCATCTATGTGCCGTTCACCACACAGGAACTGTTCCAGCCGGGCGGACTGTACGAGGCATCAACGCCCGCAGTAAGAATCTGATACTGTGTAACCGTAAGCTGCTGCCCGCCCCTGCCGGTATGGTACTGGGTATGACGGGCTACGGCAAGTCTTTCTCCGTAATGCAGATGGTCACCAATATCATGCTTCGCTGGCCAGATGATGATATTGTTCTCATTGACCCAGAACAGGAGTACACGCATCTCGTTACAGCCATGGTGGCGTAGTGATTGACATTTTCGCGTCCAGCCCCTCCCATATCAACCCCATGGACATTACCGAGGATTACGGCGATGACGAGGACCCCATCCGACTGAAAAGTCAGTTTTTGCAGAATTTCTGCCAGCTCATTCTACACAGCTCCGAATTGTCGCCCCAGGAGCGAACCTTTATTGATGTGGCTGCCGGCCTGACCTATCAGCGCTATATGGCGAACCCCCAAACGTGAGGAAATACCCACGCTGCACGACTTTTATAGAAATCTTGCGCTGCAGGGAGAGGAAGTCAAGCCACTGCTTACGGCGTTGAAGCTATATGTAAGTGGCTCCATGGACCTGTTTGCCCACCAGACCAATGTGAATGTGCAGAATCATTGCATCTGCTTTAATACGGTCAAGCTGGGCAAGTCGATGCAGTCTATCGGCATGCTGACCGTACTGGATCAGTCTGGAACCGCATTACCCGCAACCGCGTGCTGGGTCGCCGCACATGGGTGTTTACCGACGAGTTCCAACAGCTGTTGGGCAACAAGGACTGCACGGACTTTTATTTTCAGCTGTCCAGCCGCGCCCGCAAGTGGGGTGCGATTTTGACCTCCATCACCCAGCATGTGCGCTCGGTGCTGGACAACGAGGACGCGCGCCGAATGCTGTCCGACTGCGGATATATCAAGCTGCTGAACCAGTCTCCCGACGATGCCAACGATCTGGCGCGGCTGCTGCACATTTCCAACGAGGAAAAGCGGTACATCGAGAATGCCGAGGTCGGCAGCGGACTGCTGATCGTGTCTAAGACGGTGGTGCCCTTCAACAACGATTTCCCGAAGGATACCGAGCTGTTCAGGCTGATGGATACATCTCCTAATCGAAAGTCTTAATGCGTTATGCTTACACCAGCACATCTCTAAAAATAACCTCACGGAGTCTGCCATGTCAGAACTATTCACGCAAAATTATATCGACAAACCTTTATTTCATACCGATACTGACATATCGGAAAGCCTGCACAATCAGGTAGTTGAAGCATCAAACGGCGAGGAACTGCTGGATAATACTGAAAAGCAAGCCGAATCACTGCTGTCGAATGACGATTATGTAAGTGAAACGAAAAATAGTATTTCAGACGATAGCGATGATGCAGCAGAAAGCTATCACATCCCGCCGAAGGCAACCGGAAATATATCACCGGTACCAACACGCCCCGGGCCAGCCGCAGCAATGCCTACTACGAACTGCTGTGCAATCAGCAGACAAACGGCTACCGCTCCCCTCCATGCGCGGCACCACAGCTGCAGCGCACGGCATCACGAGTGCAAGCGGGCTGGTCAGCTATCAAGAGGACTTTGCCACCGATGCCGTGCAGGATCTCGGTGTGCACGGCGCGGCGGCGGAACTGATTATGCAGGAGACGTTTTCTTGGGACTGCTGCGGAGGACGTAGGCATACTGGGCAGCTACGCCGTGAAGGGCATCAAGGATGTGCAGGACGGCACGCGTACCGCCGAGGAGGTTCTACACACAGGCGGCGACGTGCTACGGATGGAGTTGGGAAGTTCTGCGGTACAAATCGGATCTGCCGGTGCACGTACCGCTCTGCACTATGCAGAGACCTTCTCGACCAGTGCGGATGATTTTGCTGACCGTGCGCCGGGTATCATCAGTAATATAGGTTTTCAGGCCGGTCATAGCGTTATCAAGGTTGCACGGTTCTTTGCCCATCCTGTCAAAGCGCTTGCTTCTATCGGCAGGACGGCGCTTATTTGTGGCGCAATCGTTCTATTGTTGCTGATTATTGGGCTGCTAGGCAGATGAGCGGTACTACAACGACCAGCGTGCTGTGTGCCGACAAGCCGGAGGATATTCAGCAGCTTATCGAAAGCATCAATACCTACCGCAATGAAGCTGCCACTGATGAGCTGCGCAGGGCCTTTCGCAACGATGTTGACCCCAACGGCAACTCCTACGGTTACGACACACTGACCGGCCAGCGCAGCAACAATATGCAGCATGGCGTCACATGGAGCTACGCCAATGGCATCTACAATGACACTGCAGAGATCATCTCGATGGCCGCGGTCTACTATCAGCAGGACTGGCCCAGTTCACAAGAGCTTGCGGCTTTTACAGACGACGTGCCATTTACACAATATTGCCGCGCCCTGACAGCCTACGGCATGGAAATCACCGCGCGCGAGTCCGCACCTTACTCCTGCATCAGCTATGGCGGCTGCGTCAATGGCTACCGCAGCGGAGGGCGAGAC
>ENA-OQIO01001379-OQIO01001379.1-human-gut-metagenome-genome-assembly--contig:-NODE-1379-length-11948-cov-1.287624_pt1 | contig 11948 bp, 13 predicted proteins | sample MGYA00242573_ERZ504737 | MGnify/ENA primary metagenome ERZ504737 (study PRJEB26092, sample SAMD00036203) | human gut metagenome | host: Homo sapiens | study: EMG produced TPA metagenomics assembly of... | reverse complement strand
ATTGCGGCAGGGGCGCGCCGGATAAAGCACCGAAGGCTGCTGTCCGTTTCCGTCCGTCAGCCAGCTCGGGATATATTCCGGCTTGCCCAGCAGTGCATAGTAAAAGCCAGCGCACATATCGGCAGTATTCAGCAGCATGCTCTGCTTCCACGGCTGCAGCTGCCACTGATGGCGGCTGTACGCTTCCGCCTTACTGCTGTAAACGCCGCGGAAAGATCACGCTGCATTTCCATGAAATCACAGCAGATGGCAATACACTCCTGCCCATGCTTTTCCGCCTGATAATACGCCTTTTGCAAAGGCATATCCATTTCGCCCACGCGTCCCTGCAGCAAAAGGCTTCCGCCTCCGTCAGCTCGGCGGCGCCGGCACCGTGCCAGCCGCTCAGCAGATAGTACGGTGGCATACACTCCTGCATATCCTCCACCGTCTGCCGCAGACTGCAGCCCGTGCGTAAATACAGCCCCAGAAACACTGGCGCGCCGAAGGTCCAGATGCCCTGCTTGCTAAGGTGTCTGCGGAGCACCGCTCAGCAGCTTGTAGGCACGCCTGTGATGCTCGCTCATACCGGTGATGCTGTTGAAGGCCAAAAAGCTCAGAATAACCTCCAGCTCGCCGTAATAATTATCACGCTCGCGCTGGCTGAGGGCAGTGTTGCGCTCCAGCGCCGTTACGTACCATTCCTTGACCTGCAGCATTTCCGGCACCATGTTCAGCGAAAACATGCGGCGCATAATAATCAGCACCGCCTGCGGATACTGCCACAATATTTCCGGCGGACATTCGCGCAGCCAGTCGAAAAGATGCTGCCTGTGCTGCGGGCGCATCGACCAGTCGCGCAGCTGCTGCACTGCAGCCAGCAGGCCGTCAAAATCACGACCGCGGTACAGCCAGTCCAGCGCTTCCTCGTACTCCTTCTGCTGTGCGTACCATTGTCCCAAACGACAGAAGTACCTTTGCTGCTCAGCCTCCGGCAGCAGGCCGAAGGCATGGCGCGTTGCCTGCTTCAGCATATGGTGACACCGCAGTCTGCCGTTGGCCAGCCTGATAATAAAGGCATTGCATTCCAGCAGTCTGCTTACAGACTCTCTGCAGCTTGTGCCGTAAGCAAAGGCCACCTGCTCCGGCGTGAATTCCTCCGGCTGCCCCATAAGCAGCAGCAAGCGCTGCTGCTCCGACGGCAGCGGCCGCAGCAGTACATTGGCTATCATCTCATAAACGCTGCCTGTATCAAAGCAAAAGCGCTGATACCTGTCGTAGTTCAAAAAGTTAAGATAGGTAACGGAAAACCAGCCCTCGCAGACCTCATGCAAAGCATCCAGCTGCTGCGTTGTAAGCTGCAGGCCGCATCTGCCGCTGTATTCCGCCAGCTCGTCACGCTGCAGCGCCAGGTCATGCTTATCAAGGCAAAAGACCTTACGTCCCAGCTCCATCAGACGGCTGCCGTCAAAAATCTGCCCTCTGCTTACCAGCAGCAGGTGCAAATCAGCAAAGCCTGCCTTGCTCAGAGCAAAGAGAAAATCAATCGCCTCGCTGCTTTCCAGCAGATGCAAATCATCTATAAACCAATAGACAGGCTCCTGCGGCAGCAGCTGACGGAACAGCTCCAGTACCAGCGTTTTGGCGTTGGCATCGGCAGGTAAAGACTGCTGCAGCAGCGCAGAGCCCAGCTCCGTACCCTGCCAGCTATGGCACACTCCCTGCCAGAAAGGCTTCGGCACCGGCGCGTAAATGCTTTGGCGCAGCACCTTTTTGCCGCAGCGCTCCTGCTCCTGCAAAAGTACTGCACTGCCAGTGTTTTGCCATAGCCCATGGGAGCAACAACCAGCGTTGTTCCCGCTGTCTGCAGCTCTGCCAAAAGCTCTTTTATTCTCTTGGAATAATATAAATTATTGAGCCTTTTCATAGTATTTTTACTTAATTACGTTCTGCGGTGCTCCCGCCAGCCATTTTTCGATGTTGGCAAAAACGATATCGGCACGTGCAGCCAGTGCTTCGGCGCTGGCGAAGGCCACGTGCGGTGTCAGCACGGTGTTCTTCGCATGGCACAGAGGATGCTCCGGTGCAATCGGCGGCTCGCCCTCAAACACATCAAATGCCTGCGCCCGCCAATCTTCCTTCGTTCAACGCCTGTGCCAGTGCCTCGCTGTCCACAACAGGACCGCGCGCAGTATTCAGCAGTACGGCAGTCGGCTTCATCTTCGCAATAGCCTCGGCATTAATCAGTCCGCGGGTTGCGTCCGTCAGCGGCACATGCAGGCTGACAAAATCGCTGGCAGCCAAAAGCTCATCCAGACTTACATAGCTTACACCGTCAGCCTGCAGCTCTGCCTTCGGAGTACGGCTGTAGGCCAGCACCCTGCAGCCGAAGGCAGCGGCAATCCTCGCCACTCTGCTGCCAATCGCACCGGTGCCGACTACGCCGAAGGTCTTGCTAAACAGCTCAAAGCCTACCAGGCCATCCTTCGTTCCTGCCTGACGGCAGCGTGCATCACAAGGAACGATGTTGCGGATAACGCTGATAGCCAAACCGAAGGTCAGCTCTGCTACCGCATTGGTGGAATAGCCTGCGGCATTGCACACTAAAATTCCGCGCTCACGGCAGGCAGCCAGCGCAATATGGTCTACCCCGGTAAAGGCCACGGAAAGCATTTTTAAATTAGGGCAGGCATTGATAATCTCCGCACTCAGCGGCTGGTTGGCCAGCATGATAACATCTGCATCCTGCACACGCGCCAGCAGCTTCGTCTGGTCGGTTTCTTTCTCAGTATAATACACAAAATCATGACCTGCAGCCTGCAGCGGCGCTGCCAATGCATTTATCTGTTCCATCTTTACGCCTAACGGCTCCATAACTACTATTTTCATCAAAGCACCTCCTAAAAAGTCTGTAAAATCTTTGCTTATCACTTACATATTACTACCGCAGGAATTGATTAGCAAGGAGGAAATTTTCAGGACTATATTCTGTTTTGCCGGAATTGTATCCGCAAATACAAAAAAGCCGTTCTTCTTTCGAAGAACGGCATATTTTCGTTGGTGATCCACCGAGACTCGAACTCGGGACACCCTGATTAAAAGTCAGGTGCTCTACCAACTGAGCTAGTGAATCATTTGTCACCATAAATTAGCAACATTAATAGTATACAGACTAACACAAGGAAAGTCAAGTACTTTTTAAAATATTTTTGCTGTTTTTTCAGCAGTCTAAGCTTACAGCAGCTCTTTCAGAACGATGGTCTGCTCACGGTTAGGACCAACGGAGATAATACCCAGTTCAACACCGGATACCTCGCTGATTTTAGCCAGATATTTCTTAGCGTTTTCCGGCAGCTCGTCATAGTTGCGGATGCCGCTGATATCTGTCATCCAGCCGTCGAACTCTTCGAAAATCGCTCAACTTAGCCAGAACGTTCAGGCTTGCAGGAATGCGTTTGAGAACCTCATCGCCAATCTTGTAGCCAACGCACATTTTAATCTTCGGCATTTGGTCGAGGATATCCAGACGGGTAATTGCCAGATAATCCAGGCTGTTCAGACGTGCGCTGTAACGCAGCATGAAAGCATCCAGCCAGCCGCAGCGACGCGGACGACCGGTTACGGTGCCGTATTCATGGCCGGTTTCGCGGATTTGGTTGCCGGGGCCATCGGTATCCAGCAGCTCGGTGATGAAGGGACCTTCACCAACGCGGGTGGTATAAGCCTTAACTACGCCGACAACATGGTCGATGAAGCGGGGACCTACGCCGCTGCCGGTGCAGGCATTACCTGCAGTCGGGTTGGAGCTGGTAACATACGGATAGGTACCATGGTCGATATCGAGGAAGGTAGCCTGTGCGCCTTCAAACAGAACGTTTTTGCCGGCGCTGAACAGCTCATCCATAACAACGCCGGTATCGGCAACGTACGGACGCAACTCTTCTGCATAAGCCAGATATTCCTTCAGTACGGTATCATAGTCAAACGGTTCTGCACCGTAAATTTTGGTGATAATAGCATTTTTTGCTTCCAGATTAACCTTCAGCTTATCAGCAAAGGTTTCGGGCTCCATCAAATCGCAGATACGGATGCCTACACGAGCCAACCTTTATCCATGTAGCAAGGGCCGATGCCGCCTTTGGTGGTGCCGATTTTGTGATTGCCAGTGCTTCCTCCTGCAGCTCATCAAGACGTTGATGATACGGCAGAACAACGTGTGCACGGTCAGAGATAACCAGATTGCTGCAATCAATGCCCTTTTCCTTCATGCCGGCGATTTCAGCCAACACAACGCCGGGGTTGATTACAACGCCATTGCCCAGAACGTTAGTCTTATCATTAAACAGTACGCCGGAGGGCAGCAGACGCAGCTTATAATTAATGTTGTTAACTACAACGGTATGGCCTGCATTGGAGCCGCCGCTGTAACGAACTACAGCGTCAGCCTTTTGCGCCAAATAGTCAACAATTTTACCTTTACCCTCATCGCCCCATTGGCGCCTAAAACTACAACAGATGACATTAGCAGTCACTCCTTATCAAAATTATAAACCAAATCTAGCAAAAATCTCGTCAACGTGGCGCAGCATCGGTTTCGGATCGAAGCAATGCTCAACCTCTTCGTCGGTCAGATATTTCTTGATATCCGGGTCAGCTTCAACGTTGGTCTTGAAGTCAGCGCCTTGCAGCCAACGTGCCATAGCGTTGCGTTGTACCATTTGTAAGCGTCCTCACGCAGTACGCCTTTGGTAACCAGAGCAATCAGCAGGTTTTGGCTGAAAATCAGACCGCCGGTTTTGTTCATGTTGGCAATCATTGCATCAGGATATACCAGCAGCTTGTCGATGATGTTGGAGAATTTACGCAACATATGGTCCAGAGCAATAGTTGCGTCCGGCAGAATAACGCGCTCTACGGAAGAATGGGAGATATCGCGTTCATGCCACAGGGTTACATCCTCCAGAGCTGCTACTGCATAACCGCGCAGCAGGCGAGCCATACCGGAAACCTTTTCGCAGGTGATAGGATTACGTTTATGCGGCATAGCGGAAGAACCCTTTTGGCCGGGTGCAAAATATTCTTCAGCTTCACGGATATCGGTACGTTGCAGGTTACGGATTTCGGTTGCCATCTTATCCAGAGAGGAACCGATGATTGCCAGAGTAGTCATGAAATGTGCATGACGGTCACGTTGGATAACCTGGGTTGCCAGGCGTACCGGAGTGAGCTCCAGCTTTTCGCAGACATATTTTTCTACAAACGGATCGATGTTGGAGTAAGTGCCTACAGCACCGGACAGCTTGCCGACTGCCATCATTTCACGCGCTTGTTTCAGACGTTCGATGTTACGCTCGATTTCAGCGGACCACAGCAGGAATTTCATACCGAAGGTCATCGGTTCTGCGTGGATGCCGTGAGTACGGCCGATCATAACGGTATATTTGAATTCAGCGGCACGACGGCGCAGAATTTCATGGAAGTTTACCAGATGACGCATAATCAGGTCTGCGGATTGTACAGTCATGTAGCACAGTGCAGTATCCTTTACGTCGCTGGAAGTCAGGCCTTTGTGAATGTATTTGGACGCATCGCCTACATACTCAGCCACATTAGTCAGGAAAGCAATAACATCATGGTTGGTAACTGCTTCAATTTCCTTAATGCGGTCCAGACGGAAGTCAGCCTTCGTCTGAATATCCTTCAGCGCTTCGTCAGGCACAATGCCCAGTTTGTTCATAGCCTCGCAAGCCAGAATTTCTACCTTCAGCATGGTACGGAATTCATTTTCGAGTGTCCAGATATTACCCATTTCAGGATGAGTATAACGATCAATCATTTTTGTATGCCTCCCAAGACAATTTTATTCATGAAAAAACATCTGAAAGCCACAGATATTACCTTCAGATTCTTCACTACACTTTGTTGCATAAATATCATATCATTTTCCGCGTCTTATCGCAAGCTTTATGAACATTTTTTGTTGATTTTAGGTAAAATATTCGGTTTTTCTTCGCAGCTTCCTTGTAAGCTTTTTTACACTTATCAGAAAAAATCTTTTGCCAAGAGAATAATTTTCACGCTTTTAACCCCCATCAGGCAATGCTCCATGCAATACTCAAAAAGTCCCGAGATGTTAAAATCCCGGGACTTTTAATTATATCGCTGTATTTTATGCTCAGCTTTCGCGCTTCGTAAAGCCGACAAACTTGGTGAACTGCTTTTGGAAGAACAGATTAACGGTATCTACCGGACCGTTACGATGCTTAGCAATAATCAGCTCGGTATGCTTGTTTTCCGTTTCCGGATTGTAGTAATCCTCGCGGTACAGGAATGCTACGATATCCGCATCCTGCTCCAGAGAACCGGATTCACGCAGGTCACTGAGCATAGGACGTTTAACCTGACGCGATTCAACGCTACGGCTCAGCTGTGACAGCGCCAGCACCGGCACATCCAGCTCACGCGCCAAGGCCTTCAGTGAGCGGGAAATTTCCGAAACCTCCTGCTGACGGTCGCCGGAATAATTGCGCTTGCCGCTGCCCTGCATCAGCTGCAGGTAATCGACTACAATCAAATCCAACCCATGCTCTGCCTTCAGGCGGCGCGCACGGCTGCGCATATCCATCGCCGTAATGCCCGCCGTATCATCAATATAGATTTTCGCACGGCTCATCGTATCGCAGGCATCCCAAAGGTGCGTCCAGTCCTCGTCATGCATCTCGCCTACGCGCAGACGCTGGCTGTCGATGCCCGCTTCGGCGCACAGCATACGGTTAACCAGCTGCTCCTTGCTCATTTCCAGGCTGAAGAAGGCTACACTGCGCGGTTCGCCGCCGATGACTTTGTGCGCACGCAGCGCCACATTCTGCACAATGTTCAGTGCCAGCGCAGTTTTACCCATAGAAGGACGCGCCGCCAGAATAATAAAATCGGAAGGATGCAGACCGCTCGTCAGCTTATCCAGATCCGCAAAGCCTGCCGGCAGACCTGTAAGACCGCCCTTGTTCTGCAGCAGACTTTCGATGCTCTGCACGCTGTCCATCAATACATCGTTAATCGCTGTAAAATCCGTCTTTTTCTTGCGGTTGGAAATTTCCAGAATGCGGCTTTCCGCTGTATCCAGCAGCGTACCGACATCCTCATTAGCCTCATAACCCATGGCCGCAATTTCGGTAGAAACGCGCACAAGCTGACGCAGAACCGATTTTTCGGCAACAATATCCGCATGATATTTAACGTTGGCCGCCGTCAGCACCACATTCGCCAGACTGGTGATGTAGGCAATGCCGCCGATGTCCTCCAGTTTATTGTCACGCTTGAGGATTTCCGTAACAGTAACCATATCTACTGCTTCATTTTTATTATAAAGCTCCAGCATCGCACTAAAGATAACGCGATGCGCTTCGCGGTAAAAATCATCCGCCGACAGCACTTCGGTCGCCTTGGCAATAGCTTCTTTATCAATAAGCATCGCGCCAAGCACAGCCTGCTCCGCTTCTATATTTTGCGGTGGCACTCTTTCTTCAATCACTCGCTTCTACCTCCTGTCAGTAATCTTTTCATTCATATTATTATACATTATTTGCTACAAAGCTGAAAGCTTTTTTATTTGAACAGTATCAATGCTAAAACAAAAACAACCTCCCGCAAGCAATAGCCTAAGGGAGATTGTTCGTATAGTTTTTCCTATTAAAAGCTACAGCGCCACCTCAGCGAACTCTGTGCCTTCCTGCTCCAGCTCTATCTGCTGATTGAGGTTCTCAGTCAGCCAGGCCTCTGCCTCTGCCTTTTGCTCCGCGCGCATTTTGAGGATAACCTTGGCGCGCAGGTCATACTGCACATCGGCAATCTCAAAAAGCTGCTGCTGATAAAGCACGTTCAGAATGCGTCCGACGCTGTTCACATCATATAAAAAGCTGTAATAGCCCAGCAAAATTTTCTGCGCCAGGCCAGCCTCCTTCACCGCGCCTGCCACGCTGCCGCTGTAAGCGCGCACAAGCCCGCCTGCGCCCAGCTTAATACCTCCGAAGTAACGTGTCACCACGGCTGCTGTTTCCGTCAGTCCGTTTTTGCGCAGCACCTCCAACATAGGAATACCGGCAGTACCACTCGGCTCGCCATCGTCACTGGAGCGCTGTGCCAGGTCATCCACGATATAGGCGGAGCAGTTATGCGTTGCATCCCAGAACTCTTTTTTTACGGCCTTAATGAACTCCTGGGCCTCTGCTTCGCTGTGAACCTTTTTCAGCGAGCAGATAAAACGTGATTTTTCAATCACAATTTCTTTGCGGTAATCTCTGCTTATAGTATACAAATAGCGTACCTCCGTCCGTATTTTTCGCAATTTATATTAACATTATAACACAATTCTGCTGTTTTTAAAATTTTTTACCGTTTTTTACAGTAAACTCTTTATTTCCTCTTCTGTCTTTGTTATAATAGTGGACATTACAGATAAAGGAGAGAGCATTGCCGCTACTCTCTAAAATTATTATTTTTTTATTAAGGGAAAGAGGTAATTTCATAATGAAACAATTTTGTGCTTTAATCGGCAAATTCTTTGGCATCATCGCCATCGTTTTTCTGGTTCTCGGCCTGACTATGCCGCAGAACTTTTTGTGGGTATTAGGCAAGGTGCACGGCATCAGCGTCCTGAGCTGTATGCTCGGCATTGTAATGTTCGGTATGGGCACCACACTGAACCTGAAGGATTTTGCGTTGGTACTGAAACGCCCGCTTGATATTATCATCGGCTGCTGCGCTCAGTATTTCGTAATGCCCTTCCTGGCATACCTGCTGTCCGTTGCCTTCAATCTGGACCCGGCACTGACCACCGGTGTTGTACTGGTAGGCACCTGCCCCGGCGGTACCTCCTCCAACGTAATCACCTTTATGTCCAAGGGCGACGTTGCACTTTCCGTAACCATGACCAGTGTTTCCACTGTACTTTCTCCGATTCTGACTCCGTTCATCACCTACATGATTATCGGTGAAAAGATTAACTTTGACCCGGTCGGTATGTTCTGGAGCATCGTTCAAATTGTTATTCTGCCTATCTGCTTAGGTTTGGCTGTTAAATCCTTCCTGCCCAAGCTTGCTGAAGCAGCAACCGACTATCTGCTGCTGTATCCTCCATTGCAATTTCTCTGATTATCGCCGGTGTTATCGGCGCCAGCCGCGACCTGATTCTGAAGGCTCCCGGCCTGATTCTGCTGGTAGTTATCCTGCATAACTGCTGCGGCTACGCTCTTGGCTTTGCCATCGCCCGCTTCACCGGTCTCAGCTGGAAAAAGGCAGTTGCACTTTCCATCGAAGTTGGTATGCAAAACTCCGGTCTGGCAACCGGCCTGGCAAAAGCACACTTTGCCGCTCTGCCTGCCGCAACCGTTCCCGGTGCAGTTTTCTCCGCATGGCACAATATTTCCGGTGCACTCCTTGCGTGGGCTTACCAAAACTACCTGAATCCGAAATTTGATCCGGATTACGCTAAGGAAGAAGCTGCTGAAGCAGAACCTGCCAAGGCTTAAGTTAAATTTGACCTGAATATTATTAATCCCCTTGAGCTTGAAAGCCCAAGGGGATTTTTGTCTGCCAATAATCAACCGAAATTGAAGTTACATATTCACGTACTGCTGAATATACTCAAAAAGCATATCCGCACCTCTTTCGCCCATGAACGGCAAATGCTTGGCAATAGTCCTGTGACTGAAGCATGGGTGGCTCACGCAGATTTTAAGGTTTGTCGCATCAGTCTTGGCAATAGTATCCTCATCAGCCATAACAAGACAATGACGAATATCCTTCAGCAGCTGCAGATATTCCTTCTCTTCCTTAAAGTACTCTATGCCTGCTTCTGCTGCAGCGCCCGTTATTTTATGCATACACACGCTATGAGCAATATTAAATCTGAGCTCCTTGAAAAAGTCACCCAAGCCTTTGACTGTATCATAATCGCCCTTTAAAAATACTGTACCCGGAGTTCTACTCAGCAGCGGAGAATTTAAAAGCATTTTCAGTCTGCGGTTCTTTTCCGCTAAACGCTGCAGCATAGCTTCCTTAACCGGCTGGCCTATAACCGCTGCAACGCTATTTAAAAACTCTGTCGTCTGACTATAGCCGTAAGGCGGCAGATAAACATAAGGCGTACCGGTAACGCTTTGCAGATATTCCGCACACGGAAGCGCTTCGGCAGCCAAAATAATATTCAGCTCGGCGCTGCCAAGCTCGGCAATCGCTTCGTAGTCGTATTCATTGCAAAACAATGCAGCAGCTCATAGCCAAAGGCTTCACGCAACAGGCTTTCTATTTCGCAGATATCGGATTCTGCTCTGTAATGCAGCGGCGAAGCACCTAAAATATTATACCGCTTGCTTTGCTTGACAACAGCAGCTGTACAAACAGCTCGGCCAGCTGCAGGTATATTTTTCGCAAGCCTGCGCTGTAATCAGCGCCCAAACCGGAGGAATTTACAGGAATCAGCCTGCTTTGAACCTTGCTCTGCAGGCTGTCGCAGATTCCCGCAATATCCGTACCGATGATAGAGGTTACAGAAGAAGTCAGCACAAAAATAGCCTTAGGCGAATATAAAGCATCCAGCTCCAAAATGCCTCTTTCCAGATGCTCGGTACTGCCCATAACGATATCACTGTCATCTACACCGGTAGTAAAAAGTCTGTCAGGATAATCCTGCCCCAGCTTATTGAAAAAATTCATGCTGAAATGTGTTGTTCCTTCGGGACCATACTCCAGCACAACAGCATCCTCAAAATTCAGCAGCGTGCTGATGATGGCCATCCTGTCAGACGGCACCGGAAAATTTCTTATCAAAGCCATAATCACTTCTCCTCTATTTGAGTCCGCTCAAAATCCAGCAAACGCTTAAGCAAGCCAAAACAGCCTGCAAAGCCCAGTACATCCTGTCCCGGCATACTGTCTATACCGAAAATTCCTTTTCTTTCCAGGCTGTCGGTAAAGCTTCTGCCTATATACAGCTGAGGCTTTAATTTATCATAGATAAATTCCATCGCTGCCAAATTGGCACTCTTGCAGATATAGGATCCGCATATTGCAGCAGCTCTTTTTTTGCTTCCTTGTTTTTCAGAGTGCTCATCTGTATCATCAGCGGCTTCAATCCCAAAGCTGCCAGATAAGTATTCAGCTCCCAACAGTTATACGGACTGTTGCCGTAGATATAGCCTGCACCCTGCAGCTTCTCCCGCACCTGCTGCTGCAAAGCAAGACATTTCTCCCAAGTCTCTGTAACAGCAGAAGCAATTCCACAGCCAAGGCCACAGCAAGCTCCTTATAGGCCTGCAATATATTTTGTTGGATTACACATCGGCGGAAAGTAAACATAAGGCACAGCCAGCCTTGCTTGCATCTGCTTTGCCAGCTCCAGCCCCAGCTCATCAACAACGATATTCAGCTTAGCTCTGCCGGCAAGTGCCAAATCCTGCAGACTGCATTTGCCGGGAAGCTGCAGCCCCACCTGTACGCAGGCCTGCTCCAGCAGCTGCAGCAAAGCTGAGTTTTGCGGCAACTGAGCGCCATTGCCAAGAATATTGACAACATTTTCCGTCGGCATTTTCCGCATCAGCTTTACAGTAGCAGTCAGAGTTCTTTCGATACCCGGCAGATGGTCCCTGCACTGAAAATGCTCTGTACGCACAAGCAGAACCGGAACATGGTACTTTTCCTCCAGCTCATCAACGAGTGCATCATAATCATCACCTATAATTTCCAGAACGCATGTTGTTACCAATACTATGCATTTAGCGCTCCTGCCTCAAAAATTTCGGCAACGGCCTTTTTAGTTTTCTTAATCGTACCGAAGGTCACATCATAATCATCTATTACTACGGAAACACAGCTTTCCTTAAGACTGCCGAATATTTTCATATTCGCCAACAGCTTGGAATAATAGGTGCATTCATCTGTACCGATGATAACCGTAACAACCTCCGGCATCT
>ENA-OQIO01001378-OQIO01001378.1-human-gut-metagenome-genome-assembly--contig:-NODE-1378-length-11952-cov-6.216744_pt1 | contig 11952 bp, 15 predicted proteins | sample MGYA00242573_ERZ504737 | MGnify/ENA primary metagenome ERZ504737 (study PRJEB26092, sample SAMD00036203) | human gut metagenome | host: Homo sapiens | study: EMG produced TPA metagenomics assembly of... | reverse complement strand
CTATCCATAAGAAACCTCCATTTTGCGGGATGTTAGATCATCCCAAAATATTTGAATGCTTCTCGGATTGCTTTCTCTTTTTCCGGCGGACACATGGGCTGTCTGGAATCCTCGGACTTCGGCAAATTGTAATTCTTGCCAACTTCAATCCCACATTTCCTCTTAATCTGTGAGATATAAAGATTGGATACCTTTAACCCGCTATGCTCCAGCACATAGTCTTTGATCTGGGTGTAGGTTGCCCCATCCTGAAATTCGGACATATCCATATCTTCCAAAGAGAACTCAACCCGAATCTTTTTCGAGTCGACCTCGCCCTTGGAAAGCAAGACAACCGTCTCGACATGTGTATCACTGTCCAAACTCATTTCCATATCTTCCTCAATAATCGGAAGCTTGAATTTGATGGATTTGAGCCACTGACCGTTTGGCTGTCGTTCCTCATAGATATGGATTTCAGAAATCAGCGATTCCATAATCTGTCGCTTCTCCTGCTCGTCCATGACAGCGTACAGCTTTTCAAAATAAATCAGCACTTTGTAGATATTGTCAGCAGTGAGTTTTTCTGCTTCTATTGCCATTTTCTTTGCTCTGGCTTCAATCAACAGATTCTCCGTATCCTCTATCTTATCATACATTTTATAAAGGCGATCATCAAGGTCTGCTTTACGCTTGATGTAGTGCTTATCATCTGGGTCAAGGGTATCAATCTCATCAATCAAACGGGACTTCGTAGCATAGCTCTGACGAAGCTGTTTTTCATAATTGGCAATCTCCTGTTCAATGGCGGATGTATCTATCTTCATATTGATTTTTTGCTGCATCATCGCCGCAAACTTCGGATTGCTGACCAGTTTGATAATAACCTCTGCAACAGCACCGTCCAGCAATTCCTCATTGATTTGCTTCTTGTATTCACACTTATGACCACGGGTCATAGTGCGGTGTTTGCAGCCATAATAGAAGAAATCCTTATATTTCGTGCCGTCCGGCTTGTGCTTGATGCTTTTGTTGCCGTACATTCCGGCTCCGCAAATAGGACATTTAAGTAATCCGGTCAGCAGGTGTACCTTGTTGTCTTTACCGTTGTTGACCTTTTCATACTTCTTCGCCTGAGCAAGAAGTTTTACTTGGGCTTCATGCCAGAGTCCTTCTGATACAATGGCTTCATGCAGACCGTCAACTAACAGATAATTTTCCTGCTCCACAAGTCGGTAATCATTGCGAGTTCCATGTACCTTTTCTGTTCTTCTCCTGCCGTAAGCAATTTTACCACAGTAAACGGGATTTTTCAAAATTCTGCGAATCAGGGCTGCATCAAACAGAGGATTTTTTCCATTCTGCCGCTGAATTTTGTTGATACCGTGATTGGCAAGGTATTTCGCAAGTCCGTTAGCTCCTATATCGGTATGCACATACTGGTCAAAGATAATGCGGATTGCCTCGGCTTCTTCCTCGTTGATATACAGCATACCTTTTTCCAATTTGTATCCGTAGGGAGCAAAACCACCGTTCCATTTACCCTCACGAGCTTTCTGGATTCTGCCTTCCATCGTCTGAACACGGATATTCTCACGCTCAATCTCGGCAACCGCAGAAAGCACGGAAATCATCAGCTTACCGGCATCTTTGGAAGAATCAATGCCATCCTCCACACAAATCAGATTGACATCGAAATCTTGCATCACCTGTAAGGTAGACAGCACATCTGCCGCATTTCTGCCAAAACGTGATAACTTGAACACCAGCACATAGGACACGCCATCTTTACCGGACTTGATATCCTCCATCATGCGGTTAAATTCCAATCTGCCCTCAATGGACTTTCCCGATTTACCGGCATCCTCATATTCACCGACGATTTCAAAATCGTTGAACTCAGCATAGGCTTTCATTCTTGATTTCTGAGCATCCAAGGAGTAACCGTCTACCTGAACGGCAGTAGATACTCTCGTATAAATATATACTTTTGTTTTTTCTTTCATATCGCCATCCTCATTTGTGCCACAGCCTGTGGCATAATTCAGCTTTCATCGTCTGTTATTTTTTGCCGTCAGTTTTCTGTTCCAACATCTTTATCGAATTTAAATAATCATTTTCCACGTCGCTGAGCGTTCTTGTCTTATATTTTCGATATTCTCCAGTCGCTTTATCAACAGCCTGCTTATGAGTAATGCTTCCATTTCCAATTAAAAGCTGCTCTCCACTCATGGTAAGAATGCGATCCAGATGCTCTGCCCAGTCCTGCATCGTCATTGCCTGTTCACGCTCTGCCTGACGTTCCGCAAAATCCAGATACCCGGATACAAGTTGTCCCATAGCACGAAGCTCTTTCTCATTCAGATAGTTTTTCGCAACAATCGCTTCTTTGAGTGTCGGCTGATTACCGGCAAAGGTGGTAAGTCCCATGAACTCTTTTTCCGCATCCGCTCTTGTATAAATCACTTCTGCCGCAGTCTGTCCGTGAATGGCATAATGAATTTTATTCTGAACCTTTTTGAAAAAACGGATAGAGATTTCCGCTTTCGGGTCGTAGTCAATGCTGGTGGCATAGATTTCAAGCACCTGACGATAAAACACCTTTTCCGATGCACGGATGTCTCTGATTCTTTCAAGCAGTTCCTTGAAATATCCACCGCCGCCAGATTTTTCAATCGTTCATCATCCAAAGCAAAACCTTTTTTCATGTATTCTTTGAGAATGTTAGTTGCCCAGATTCTGAACTGTGTGCCACGCTTGGATTTTACACGATAGCCGACAGAAATGATAACATCAAGATTATAGTAGTCAACCTGATAGGTTTTTCCATCTGCCGCAGTTGTTGCAAAATTTGCAACAACTGACTCTCGCTGCAGCTCGCCTTCGGAAAATACATTTTTTATATGTCTTGAAATAGTAGATTTATCTCTCTGGAACAACTCTGCCATCTGGTCAATGGATAACCACACGGTATCCTCATCAAATGTGGTTTCAATTTTTGTCAATCCATCTTCTGTTGTGTAAATAATCATATTGGATTTTTGATTCATATCATCATAATTGTTCACCGGAACACCTCATTTCTAATTGTGCAACGGGGTATTGCGCTTTTATTCTATGTAGCTCTATGCGTTGAGAACAGTAGCTCTCGCATAGAGTTTGGACACTTATTCCACGACTATTATATCATTGCTTTTCCATCAATTCAATAGTGTCACTGGGTTCTTCAGATGTGTTTTCTTCCTCCAAACAAGACGGCGGCTCTGGAAGATTATCAATATCCAGAACCGCCGCATATTTTTCTATTAAATTTGCAAGTAAATCGGCAAAACCATTCCATTTATCTGTCAATAGTGCTCTCCTTTCTTTTTCGTCCACGTTCCTGCGGAATGTCCTGTTTCTCTTTTCCTCTGGTCAAAACGGCATTAAGAAAAGCCCGTACCCTTTCAGGTGCGAGCTTGACAGCATCCAGATACGGCTGAGCCTGTTCCAGAAGTTTCTCATATCGTTTTTTCCATACCCCAGCATCTTTCTTGGCTGTTTCATATTTCTGCTGGTATTTTAATTTCTCCGCTTTTTCAGCAAAGCTGCTGACAGCATAATTTTTGAGAGTACGGCATTCATCGGGTGTCAAGACGATGTTCCCGGTAAAAGATTTCTTACCCATCGACTCCAGCTCCTGAACCGTCACCGCTATTCCGGTTGCCGCCTTAGTCTGTGCTTGCAGGGATTTAAGCTCCTGCTTTTTCTTCTCCGCAGCCTGTGTAGTATCGTCAAGCTGTGCTTCTTTCTGGTTCAGTTCCGCCGTCACAGCTTCCAGTCGCTGCTTTTCCTTTGCCACCTTAAACTGGGTCACAGTCAGATGTTCCTCGGTGCTGTCACGCTCTCCACGTTCCACATCGGTATATCCGGCAGCTCTCATGTGCTGAAAAAAATCATCCTGTAAAACAGAATAGGATTTTCGGAGAACAGGCTTACCATTGACTTGCAGAATTGGTTTTCCATCTTTGTCCACAGCAGGTTTGGACAGCCACTTTTTACTGCGGCTGACCTGCATAATGGTTTCCTTTACCGTTCCTCTGAGAGCTTCATCCTTGCAGCGTTTCGACCACAAAATCTGTTTCTCCACCACAGGGACATAGACCACATGAAGATGATAATGGAACACGTCCTTGCCAAGTGCTTCGGACATCGCCCGGTTAATCTCGTCAGCGTGCATGACTGCCGAGAGGATATACTGTTCACCGCCAACAATCTCCACAGCGGATTTATAGGCTTCCTCATAAAACTGTCTGGCGTATTCATAACCGCCGTGATTGTCGAAGTACGCAGAGTTCACATCAAAGACCATTTCGTTGAAATGGACGGCATCCGCCTTCAGACCTCTGGTGGAAATGATGTTGTCAGCTTTCATCTGCTCAAACATTTCAGCGTAGCTCCCGGTAGGTTCTTTGAAGTGTACGTTGAGGGAACTTCTTTCCGGGATAATATCTTCGTTACTGTATATTTCTTTTTCACGCTCATTGTGTGCCTGTGCATCTCCGATGTCATTATCTGTGACATCCATATTTCTTGCACAGGTACGGTCAACTCCGTCATTTCTTGCCATATTTTTCCTTCCTTTCTTTGGGATTTGCAGACAGGTAGCTTTGGAGAGGCACTTCTGCGGAAGTGTAATAACCCACTATGACACTTTCATCCATACTGGCTGCAAAGTGCCGTGGGCTCTCCCGAGGGGCTCTCCGAGGGTAATGCGGTCGCTGCGGCGACCTCTGCCGAACATCAGAAAGTTGTCTGCTCCTCTTTCCAATGTCCGGCACGGACGGCTGCTGTTTTGCGAAACCGCCCCGTCCGTTGACAGAAAAAAGACTGACTTTTTCCTGTCATTTGGGTACGTCACGAAGGTTTTATACAGGAGTGATTTACGCTCGTACGCTGTGTACGTACGTACCAAAAAATCAATCCCGCCATTCCTCCGGTACGTACGTACACGGCGAAACGTCGTAAAACCCATTTATATTCGGACGGGCTACGGCTTCAATTCCCATGAATCCCCACACCCTGCGCCCGGCAGAGTTTGTGATTTTGTTGGTGTGTTCCAGATTGTAGCGACTTAAATTTGCCACCACACTGTCACTAAAGCTGCGGGATTTCAGGGGCGGCAGAGAATTTTCCTCACACCACATCCGATAAATTTCGTACAGCTCCTTGGAGCTGATGGAAGCATCCGCTTTCAGCCGGATATAGCCCTCAGACTCCATGAAGTCGAAAATATTGTTGTTGTCACGCTTGACGGACTCTCGGTTGGTTTTGGTGCGCTCACTTTCCGTGAATTTGAAATTGTTGGCAACCAGACGCTGCAATCCCTCAAACGCCCAGAGGAAAATGCCCTCCACCTCAGCTTTCATCTTCTGGGCGAGGTCAGGGTCATCCATTCTTCCGGCAGGCTTTTCCTTTGTGGTCAGCACAAGCTGTCTGCGGTAGAAACCGTCACTTCGGTCATACAATGCCTGTAAATCTCCATTGGAGAAAGCCAGCAGACGGGCGAACATCCAGCCCTGATAGCTCTGTTTGCCCTTGCGCTCCAAATCCATTTTCCCTTGAGCTGTCACAATGGATTTCACATAATTGGTCTGGCGCAAGGCTTCCATTCGCATATCATCATCCACGCATAGGAGGATATGCTCCAGATCGGCACGGGCAAATCGGTTCTCAGAGATTTTACCAATGCTTCCGTCCTTCATGGAACTGCCCAGCATTTGCCCCAGCACCGCACCGATTTGGGATTTACCCTCGCCGCCATTGCCCTTAATGACCATCATCCTCTGTCCTTTATTGGAGGGAATCAGGCAATAGCCGATAAATTCCTGCAAGGTAGGGATGTCCTCCGGGTAAAGCAGACCATTCAGAAAGGAAAGCCACAGCACAGGTTTCGGAGTATCCGGGCGATAGAAAACCGGGAGCCTGTTTCTCACAATATCCGGCTTCCCCTCTGTAAAAGTGCCGTCCAGCATGAGCGTACCGTTTGCCAGATGAATCCTGTCCTGCTCCGGCGGGAAGTCCTCCACATGAGCCGCCAGCTTCATAATCTCAATGATGTTGCTGATTTTGCGGGGAATGTTGTTCACGGCACAATATTTCAATTCTTCAAAGATTTCGCCACGAAGCGGCAGGTCGTCCGTCACTCGACCATCAGGTGTGAAAAAAGCTCCGTTTGCAAAGATAATCTGACGGGTTCTCAGAAAATCTTCACAAAACAGAGCTTCATTGATACTCTTGCCGTCAAACCACATCGGCACATTCATCTCAAGCAATTTCCTGTTCTCTGACATGGCAGCGCACCTCCTTTTTCTGCTCGTCCAGTCGTGTTTGCATTCTTGCAATCGTTCCGTCTGTCAAAAGTTCCTTGACGGTATCAGTCCTTTCTTCCTGATCGCTCATAAGGAGCAAATCGTTCAGATACTCCACATATTCCAGCTTGTGGCAAGCTTCCACGAACCTCTCATCCGGCTCGTCCTCCGGTGCTTCGGGAGCATATCGCTCTTTCCAGTCCTCCAAAAGATGAAGATACCCGGACAGCACATTCATGCAGAAAAGCTCGTCCTGTTTCGACTGATTCACACGGGGACGGTACTTCTTTACCTGTGCCACCACGGACGGCGGCCTGTCCAGTCCGAAATCCGCAGCCAGTCTCTGCGCTGCTTCATAGGCAGACAGGTCAAGCAGCCTTGCCACAAAGTCAATCACATCTCCCTTGGCACCGCAGCCGAAGCAATAGAAGTAATCCTCGTTCAGCTTCAAGCTGGGGTGTCTGTCATCGTGGAAAGGGCAGCAAATCATCCCGGAGCGATTGATTTTCAGCCCGTAGTGTTCGGCGGCTTGCCTAACCGTGACCGCCGCCTTGACTGTTTCAAAAATGTTCATTTGCATAACCTCCTTGATTTTTCTCGATGATTTTTTCATCTGCCTGAATATACGCAGAAAAACGCTTTCAACCGAAAAATCAGGCACTTCCGCAAGCAAAGCAAAAAGCCGCCCCGAAAACTTGAAAAAATGCAAGTTTCGAGACGGCAGTGTTCACACAAAGTTGGTTGATATTGTTCCGTAAATAGAATATAATTGAAGTTAATATGAATCAGGAGGGATGATACAGAAATGAAATACCTGTCTACATTTGAAGTTGCCGAGAAATGGGGTATCTCTCCCCGAAGAGTTGGTATCCTCTGCAACAATGACCGCATACCGGGCGCACAGCGGGCAGGAAGCCGCTGGATCATCCCGGAGGACGCTGAAAAGCCGACAGATGCCCGCATTAAAAGCGGAAAATATATCAAACAGAAAACAGACAGAGGGGAGGAAGCATAATGGCTGATACTTATTTACCCGCCGATGTTCGGAAAAGAATCGTTGATGTAATGAGAGAACGCAAGATGACCCAGCGAGAACTGGCACTTCGGATTGATGTGAATGAAAGCACCATCAGCCGCTTCCTTAGCGGAAAGACCGAAAAGCTGAGCGAAGAAAGCGTTATCCGCATCGCCAGAGTGTTCAATGTGTCCACGGACTTTATCTTGGGTACGACCGTAATCCCGGATAAAAAGAACTACGATATTTCAGAACTGGGATTATCTGTTGAAGCTGCAAAGAATCTTTATACCGGAAAGGTCAACAATGATGTAGTCAACCGTCTGCTGGAAAATCCCCGCTTTGCCATGGTTACTTATATGATTGCACAGTATATGGATGATACCCTTGCAAGAGGATATGCCGCACAAAACCAGATGTTTGCTACCGTTGGCTCTCTGCTGTTGGGACAGAACCAAGCTCCCGAAGCAGTACAGGCAGCCCGAACCGCTAATGCCATGAAAATTCCCGCTTATCAGGCAGACCAGACCACGATTCAAAACACCTTTATGACGGTGGTTAAGGAAATCAAGAAAGAAGCAGGCAGCGATTTGGTCGCAGCCAAGGCAATCAGCAAGGAAGCCACCGAAAAGATGTTTGCCGAGCTGACCAAGGGGCAGGATATGCAGAATCCGACCATCACGCCGGAAGCAGTTGTTGATGCTATTACAGGCAGCATTTCCGGTGTCGATGGAGTCAATCAGGAAGCTCTGGACAACTTTAACAAAGCCTTGCTGGGGCTGATGCAGACGATGGTGCTGCCGGAAGATGATGGACAAGATAACTAACGAGCAGCTCTGTATTGCGGCGCAGAGCGGTGACAAATGGGCAGAAAACGCCCTTGTAGAGAACAATCTGCGGTTTATCCGAAAGACGGCATACGAGATATGGAGCGCACAGCGGGAGCTGAACGTTGCCCTCGGCATTGAACTGAACGATTTGGTGCAGGAGGGTTCATTGGGGCTTCTGGGCTGCATAAGCAGCTTTCAACCGACTACGGGAACAAGTTTTTGACCTATGCTGCCCCGGCTATTCATAATGCCATGCTGGACTACATCCGCAGGCTGAATCCTACCTTTGAAGCCAAAAATCTGGACTGTATCATTCGTCTGGATGAGGTCAAAAAGGGCGAGAATAAGGGACAACATGAATTTATAGCAGATTCCAGAGTACAGAACCCAGAGCAGATTTTCATTGCAAAGGAAACCCACGAAGAAATCCATACGGCTCTGGAAATGATTGATGAGCGAGAGAAAGCCTATCTCTGGTATCGCTTTGGCTTTGAGGACGATGTCCTCCATCCTCTGAGCGAAACGGCGAAGCACTTCCATCTGTCAGAGAGCAGAGCAAAGTCCACGGAGAAATTGGCTCTGGATAACTTCTGGCTGGAACTGCTTGGTGGTACTAAATATTCAAAGAAAGGGACATGTAATCATGGAAAAATATAAAATACTCATCATCGAAGAGACCCAATCATTCAAACTGAATTACAAGTTCTGTTAAACGGAAACGGATATGAGGCATCCGCAGTTACTGACTTTACATCAGTTATGCAAGCGGTCAAAAATACTCATCCCTATTTGATTTTGCTGGACATAAAGCTGCCACAAGAAAGCGGCTACTCAATCTGTTCTCAAATCCGCAGTTTTTCCAATGTACCGATTATCTTTGTAACAAGCTGCAATACGGACATGGATGAATTGAACAGTATTTTGCTGGGTGGAGATGCTTTTATCACCAAGCCTTATAACACAGCAATTCTGCTGGCAAAGATTTCATCCTTGATGAAACGAGCTTACCCGATAGAACAAATTGAGCGTCTGAATTGGCAAGGAGCGATTCTTCACTTAGAAAGTAGCACGATTGAATATGACGGTAACCAAGCAGAACTGACAAAGAATGAATTGAAAATATTATATTATCTTTTCAAACACGCAGGAAAGATTTGTTCCCGTAATGATATTGTAGATTATCTATGGGACAATCAGCTATATGTGGATGACAATGCTTTGAGCGTCAATATCAACCGCATCCGGGAAAAACTGGCGGGCATTGGCCTGACGGATTTTATCAAGACAAAGCATCGCCAGGGGTACACGATATGAACAGCAAACGGTATTGGAAAAACAGGCTTCCATTTCTGCTGACGAACCTTGTTTGCATGGCTGCGCTCACTGTATTTTTGCTGGTGTGCGGCAATTCGGCTTCCGCAGTAGTATTGATCCTGATCGTATGGGCATTGATTTTGCTGATGGGACTTGTCCTCACTTACTGGAAACGAAAGCGGCAGATGAAAAAACTTCTGGATATGGCGAAGCAGCTCTCCGAGAGATACCTTATTTCTGAAGTGATGGAACTGCCGGAACAGGCCGAGGATCAGGTTTACTATCAGATTTTGAAAATGGCTGGAAAATCCATGTTGGAGCAGATTGGGGAGGTCGAGCGGGAACGCCTGGAGTACAAGGAATACATTGAACAATGGATTCACGAAATCAAAACGCCCATTACTGCCATGAAACTCCTATGTGAAAACCATCGGACGAACTGGACAAAAGAACTTCTGCTGGAACTGGAAAAGACCAACCGCTTTACGGAACAGGCTCTTTATTATGCCCGCAGTGAGCATACAGAGAAAGATTATTCTGTCCGGGAAATGGCACTGTCCCAAGTGGTGCATCAGGCGATTGCAGATAACAAATATCTGCTGCTCCAAAGTGGTATGCGCCTGGAAGTGGAGGAAATGCAGGATACGGTTTATTCAGATGAAAAGTGGGTGCGTTTTATCCTAAATCAACTGATTGTCAATGCGGTCAAGTATCGTACGAAGCAGCCGGTTCTCCGCATTTCTACTCATAAATGGCAGGATCAGGTTGTCCTTGTCGTGGAGGACAATGGAATCGGGATTGCTGCGTCCGATCTGCCCCGTATCTTTGAAAAGGGATTTACCGGTCAGAATGGTCGTCTGATTCAGCAGTCCACGGGCATTGGTCTGTATCTGTGCAAACGGCTCTGTGAAAAGCTGGGCATTGGCATTACGGCGGAGTCGTCGGAACATGGCACAGCCATTTCCCTTTCTTTTCACATTAACTGTCTGATTCATGAAGTGCAGAACTGAAAAGCGTTCTGCACTTCTTACATTTTTGTTAGAACTTTGTAAGAAAACTTGATACAAACGAAGCCACTCTTATTTTACAATAGAGATCAGAGGTGATAACAATGAAAGAAATTTTGAAACTGGATCATATCCAAAAATATTACGGAAATGGCGGAAATGTTACAAAAGCAATTCAGGACATCAGCTTTTCCGTTCAAGAGGGAGAATTTGTAGGAATCATGGGAGCATCTGGCTCCGGCAAGACTACCCTGCTCAACTGTATTTCCACCATTGATACCGTCAGTGCAGGACATATCTATCTGGACGGAACCGATGTGACGGAAATCAACGAAAAACAGATTGCCCGGTTTCGTCGGGAGAATCTTGGATTTGTATTTCAGGATTTTAACCTGCTGGACACGCTGACCATTTCGGAAAACATAGCCCTGGCGCTGACCATCAACAAGGTTCCAGCAGGCGAGATTGATGGGCGGGTGCGGGAAATGGCCGGAAAGCTGAATATCACGGATATTCTGGACAAATACCCCTATCAGGTGTCCGGCGGCCAGAAGCAGCGGTGCGCCTGTGCCAGAGCCATTATCAATCAGCCTAAGCTGATTTTGGCGGATGAACCCACCGGTGCGTTAGACAGTCACTCGTCCCAGATGCTGCTCTCGACGATCCAGAGTATCAATGAAGATCTCGGAGCCACGATTCTGATGGTGACACACGATGCTTTCTCGGCAAGCTATGCCAATCGTATTCTCTTTATGAGGGACGGGGCAATCTTTACGGAAATCCGTAAGGGGGGTGATTCCCGCAGGACTTTCTTTGAAAAAATCCTGGATGTCCTTACCATGATGGGAGGGGGCATGAGCGATGTACGCTAAACTTATTTTCAAAAATGCAAAGCGGTCTGTGAAGGACTATTTGATTTATATTGTGACCATGACACTCTGTGTCACCCTGTTCTATGCGTTTTTGTCTATCAGCAGCACCCATTATCATCCGACCATTGGTGCGGAATATAATATTTCCCTGCTGGCTGGAGGTATGAAACTGGCAATTTGCGGGATTAGTTTGCTTTTGTTGTTTCTGATCCACTATGTCAATCGTTTCATGCTGAGAAAAAAGAAAAAGGAGTTTGCCGTTGAGGCAACCTTGGGAATGGAGCAAAAAACCATAGGCCTGCTCTTTTTTGGAGAGACTTTTTTCCTGCTCATATTCTCTATGTCGGTGGGAATCCTTCTGGGGATGGTCGTTTCTCAGGTCATTACGGCTATGCTGCTTGCTTCTTTTGGGGAACCCTACGCTTTTTCTTGGTCGTTTTTCCCGGATACTGTGCTGTTGACCGTGGCTTCTTTGTTGTTTGCCAGATTCTGGTTGGAGTCGGGAATGTCAGAATTCTCAACAAAAGCAGGATTATTGAGCTTATGACGGCAAAACCGTCAGAATGAAAAACCGCTTCATAAAAG
>ENA-OQIO01001376-OQIO01001376.1-human-gut-metagenome-genome-assembly--contig:-NODE-1376-length-11974-cov-1.449481_pt1 | contig 11974 bp, 13 predicted proteins | sample MGYA00242573_ERZ504737 | MGnify/ENA primary metagenome ERZ504737 (study PRJEB26092, sample SAMD00036203) | human gut metagenome | host: Homo sapiens | study: EMG produced TPA metagenomics assembly of... | reverse complement strand
TCCACCCGGTCATTGATGCCGGACAGGGCCGTCAGCATTAACACCGGGGTGGTACATCCCTTGGCGCGGGCGGCCCGCAGCAGGCTAAGACCGTCCAGCCCGGGCAGCATCCGGTCCAGTACACAGACATCGTATGCGCCGCCGCACAAAAGGGTTTTGCCGTCTGCGCCGTCGTGGCAGGTATCTACAGTATAGCCCGCAGCTTGCAGGGCAGGCAGCAGCGCCGTGCAAAGGGCGCGGTCATCTTCGATCAATAAAATCCGCATGGCATAATTCTCCTTTTCCCTTTCTAGTATACACCCCAAACCTTGAAACAGTCTTGAAAAGCCGCAGCTTTTTTTCAAGGACAATTCAAGATTCGGGCGGTATACTGGTGCTACACCCGATGAAGGAGGCACATACTTATGAAACGAATCATCAGTGCCGGATTATGCACGGCATTTATTTTGAGTCTGGCAGCTGCGCCAGGCAGGACACCACTCCCAGCCTGACCGCTGCAGACACCACCGATACCCAGATGGGCCGCTGGGTCGAGAGCCGCGTTGACCTTGGCGGTGAGCCGCTCATCTCTTACCCGACGCAGCTGGCGGACGGAACGGTTGTTCTGTACACCGGCAAGGTGGGGGAGGACAGCATCGAAGACTACACCCGCCGCACCAGCACTGACGGAACCAACTGGACATCGGAACCTGCAGCGTTTGACGTGGGCGATGCGATGGTCACGTGGATCCTCGTTGCGCCGGACGGTGAGCAGGCGCTTATCACCTATGACGGGGAGAATGCCGGGCTGGTTCTGCAGGCACCTGACGGAACCAAAACCGTTGTAGAGGATGACACGGTAAAGCAGGGCATCAACCCCAACACAGCTGTATTTCAGGGGGATAAGCTGGATTTTGTCTCCAACGGCGACACCGTGGATTTTGTGCAGGTCAGCCTGACTGACGGCAGTGTTACGACCGCCGCACTGCCGCAGGATCTGGCGTACAGCCTCGACTCCCTCACGACAGTCGGCAACCAGCTTGTTTACCTGAGCTTTGACAATAATACCGGCGATATTATCCTGAACGCCTGGACCCCGCCACCGGCGCAAGCACCGAGCTGCTGAACCCGGTCCCAATGCGACCAGTTCTCAAGCGCTGACCGGCGACGCAGACGGCGCGGCTTATTACGCCTGCACGGACGGCATCTACCGCCTGGCCCCCGGCGGCACCCTGCCGGAGCAGGTCGTCCCTGCCGAGGGCACAGCGATGAGCATTTCCAGCAACTATCCGCTCTCTCTGCTGCGCACGGCGGCGGAGGACTTTATGGTCCTGCTCTTTGGCGACAGCGGCGGAAACGGCGATCTCTATTTCTATCACTATGACGAAACGCTGCCCACCCATGCCGACACAACGCTGACCGTCTGGTCATTGGCGGATTCCGCCACGGCGCGGCTGGCCGTGAACGCCTACAAAAAAGCCAATCCCGAGGTGGACGTTACCTTTGAAACCGCCGTGCAGACCGACACCGATGATGTCAGCGCCGCCATCAACGATGCGCTGACCCAGCTGAACACCGAACTGCTGGCCGGGGAAGGGCCTGATGTGCTGCTTCTGGATCGTGTCGACTACACGACCTATATCAATAAGGGAATGCTGGCTGACATGAGTGACACCGTGCCGCTGGATGCGCTGCAGAGCAATATCATCGATCCGTTTATGACCGATGGCAGGGCCTATGTGCTGCCTGCGCGGTTCATCGTCCCGGCACTCTGTGGTGACGCGGGCACGCTGGACGGCCTGACCGACCTGAACGACCTGCAGGACGCCCGTGCTGGCCGCTGCACCCCGCCCCGACACCGAGCAGTACAGCGATGAATATTACACGGCTCTGCCCGATGACCAGAAGTATGCTCTGGCGCTGGCCAGCGGCGTTGACTTCGCGAATCTGCTCCTGCCTTCCAGTGCCAATGCCCTGCTGCACGACGGCGCACTGGATGCAGACGCCCTGACCAAGATATTTACCTTTGTGAAAACAACTGCCGACTACTATGGCATGGCTGACTATATCAACACCGAGATGAACGGTGCATCTTCCCAGAGCTACGACAACGCGGACATTGTCATCATCGATGCACAGCAGGACGAGTACAGCACCTGCAGCCGCGCCAAATTCGGCTGGATGGATGTTGCCACCCCCTACGCCGTCATTGCAATGGCGCGCACCAACGATATTTTTGATGCGGATGCCGAGGCCGTTCCCGTGGATATGATCCCGATGCCCGGCCTGACGCAGGTGCCTATAACCCGCAGGTACTGGTGGGCGTGAATGCCAACAGCAAAAATCCGGATGCCGCAAAGGGGCTGGCCGCTGCGTTCTTCGGCACCGATGTGCAAAGCCAGTATTGCTCCGATGGTACAACGGTGCGGGCGGACTGCCTGCGGGAAAAACTCGATGCCGTCAAAGCGACGGTAAGCGGCGCAAAAACGGGTAAAGTGACCGGCGCGTATGTCGCGACCTGGATGCCTTCTACGCCAACTGCACCACACCTGTATTGTTCCCGGTGATGCTGCAGCAGAGCTTTATAAACCATGCCCAGGCCATCATTGACGGCAGCGAGGACGTGGCCGCCGCTGTGGCGGGTGTGCAGAGTGATCTGGCGCTGTATCTGGCAGAACAAAAGTAACATCGGTGCGCGGAGCGGCCATGCTGCCCCGCGCATCGCTTTGCAGGAAAAAATTGTATGCAGAAAAGACAAAACAAACACCCGGACCCTACGCCCTGGCTGTTTCTGGGCCCCAGCCTGTGCGGTGTCACCCTGTTTGTGCTGGCCCCCTTTGTGGAGACGGTGCGCCGCAGCGTGACCGACACGATGGGGCGACACTTTGTGGGCCTTGCCAACTATACGGCGGTACTGGGCAACGATGCGTTCCGACTGGCGGTGGAAAATACGGTGCGGTTTATCGGAGTATGCGTTCCGCTGCTGCTGGCGCTCAGTCTGGCACTGGCTTTGGCGCTACGGGCGAAAGGCTTAAAAAAATACCTCCTGGGCCGAGGTCTGCCGCACGACCTTTTTTGGCTGCCCATGGCTTTGCCGGTGGCAAGCCTTGCACTGCTCTGGAAAGTATTGTTTGCCCAAAACGGCCTTGTGAACGGAACTTTTGGCACCCATTGTGACTTTATGGGCACGGATGCTGCGTTCTGGGTGCTGATCGGTACTTATCTGTGGAAAAACATCGGCTATGACAGCATCCTTTGGTCCAGCGGGCTGGACAGCATCTCCACAGACTTGTACGAGGCCGCTGCCGTGGATGGTGCCAGTGGGTGGCGGCAGTTTACAGCCATTACCCTGCCCAACCTGCTGCCCACACTGGCCGTCACGCTGGTGCTGAGTCTGCTGAACACCTTTAAAGTTTTCCGCGAAGCCTATCTGGTGGCCGGGTCCTACCCGGAAAAAAGCATCTATTTATTGCAGCATTTGTTCAACAACTGGTTCCTGGCACTGGATCTGCCAAGCTGAGCGCCGCAGCAATCCTGATGGCAGGGGCGCTGGGGGCGGTGATCGCGGTATGCATAAAACGGCTCTAAAAAAAATTCTGCTTTTCCCATTCGTCCTGCTCGTATGGTTCCCGCTATGGTTCCTTTTGATGGGCACGCTGACCGGCTCGGAGGAGCTGGCAGCGACCATCGGCCCGGCGCTTTCCGGCAGCGGGCAGGCTGCGTGGACCCTGCTGCCCAGCTACCCTACGCTGGAACCTGCTGTCAAGCTGCTGCTGGACACACCGGAATACTTTACCACCTATTGGAACACCTGCCTGCAGACATTTCCGCAGTTGGCTGGTCAATTGGTCGTGGGTGCTCCCGCCGCATGGGCACTCTCCCGCTTGAAATTTCGCGGGCGCGGGGCCGTGCGGGGGCTGTACCTTATTTTAATGTTGCTGCCGTTCCAGGTCACTATGGTGCCTGCCTATCTGACGATAAACCACCTGGGACTGATGGATACTGTCTGGGCGGTCATTCTGCCGGGGGCATTCAGCACATTTCCCGTATTTGTGATGCAGCGCGGGTTTGACGCTGTTCCTCTGCCGCTGCTGGAAGCTGCCGCTATAGATGGCGCGACCCCGTGGCAGCAGTTTGCGCGAATCGGCCTGCCAGTGGGGCTGCCCGGTATCCTGGCTGCGCTGACCATGAGCTTTCTGGATGCCTGGAATGCGCTGGAACAGCCTATGACCTTTTTAAAAACACAGTCGCTTTGGTCGCTGTCACTCTATCTGACCGATACTACCGCGACCTGGCACTGACCATGCGGCCAGCCTGTTTGCATTGCTGCCCGCCGTACTGATTTTTGCTTTCGGCCAAAAGTATCTGGAACAGGGGATCCTGGCCGGAGCCGTGAAAGGATGAGGACCTATCGAACTGCTTACCGGGATGGACCCACGCCAGCGCCAGCGGTTGGTGGATTGTCCGCTTTTTTGCACTGCTGCTGGTGCTGACACTGCTGGCCCGCGGTACAGCAGGGGCAGCCATGGCCAGCGTGACGGTGCAGAGGCCGTCCTCCGGCAATGTGACAAAAAGCGTGCGCACTACGGCCACGGTCAGCTTTGCGGGCGGCACACCTTTTACAGTGCCCGCGGGTCTGCTGGTCATGGCAGTACCCGTGCAGGCGGGGCAGACCGTCAAGGCCGGGGACACGCTGGCCGTGTTTGATGCCGCTGAAGTGGACCGCGCCGTAAACGCCAAGCGGGCCGCGTTGCAGCAGGCCCGGACCCAGGCCGCACAACAGACGGCGGGAGACACCGCCGACCCCTACGCCGCCCAGCTCGCCCAGCAGCAATTAGAACGTGCCTACGAGGAAACACACAGAATCTACGCCGATGGTGAAGAGAGCGTTTCCCGTGCCCAGACCAAGCGGGACGAAGCTGCTGCCGCTCTGGAAAAAGCCCGCAATGCCAGCTATGCGGACGACGCTGAAAAACAGGCCGCCGTACAAAACGCCGCCGCTGCCCTGGAAGCTGCGGAGGATGCCCTGTACAGCGCCCAAAAAGCCGCCGAAGATGCCAACAATGCGGCACTTTCCGCCGCCCAAAGTGCCGAGGATAACCGCAACACCGCACTGCACACGCTGGAGAAAGAGCAGGAAACCACGGAAAACAGAACGCAACTGGACCGCGCCGCTGCTGCTGTAACGGCCTCTGATGCCGAAACCCTGCAGGCCGAACTGGATGCCTTGCTTGCCGTGCAGCAGGCGGGCGGCACACTGACTGCCCCCAGTGATGGCACCCTTGTGTCGCTGGATCTCGTGGTTGGGCAGCCCTCCCCTGCCGTGGGCGGCCAGCTGGCTGCAGATGCCGATTTTACCGCCGAAATTCCTTTGGAAGAATCTCAAGCCAACCTTGTTTCAGTTGGCACTGTACTGCACCTGAGCCAGAGCCGCGCAAGCTGTGATGCCGCCGTGCAGAGCCTTTCGGCCCCGGATGAAAACGGCACCGTTACAGCAAAATGCACCTTGTCCAAAGGGGCATGGTGTGCCGGTGCTGCCAACGCATCGGCCACGGTGCAGGGTGAAAAGCGGCCCTGTGTGCTGCCGGCCAGCGCGGTACATAAAGATAATACCGGCTGCTATGTGCTGGCTATCGAACAAAAAGCCACAATCTTGGGTCAGCAGAATATCGTAGTATCGCTGCCTGTCACGGTGGTGGAAACGGGCGATACCACCGCCGCCGTCAGTGGTGCGCTGGACGCCGATACACAGGTCATTGTCAGCAGTACGCGGGCCGTGCAAGCCGGGGACCGGGTGAAGATCCATGATGCATCGTAAAAGAGGTTGGGCGGTTGCGGCAGTATTGCTGGTAGTTTTGCAGCTGCTTTTGCAGACCCGCGCAGCGCATATTGTACAGCAGAACCAACCGTGACGGTGACCCTGTCTTCCCCGCTTACAGCCGGGCAGCTTGCCGCTGCACGGGAATGGGAAAAAAGTAATGCCAACACTCAACCGTTACTGCCAGCTTTTGGAGCGAGAAAGCAGCAGCGGTCTCGGCAGATTCTGACCGCACAGCGGAAGATGTGACCTGTATCGGCTTTGACGGTACAGCGCAGGACTGTCTGCCTGTGGAATATCTTCAGGGCACAGCACCCGGTGTCGTAGGACAGCAGTGCGCGATTTCTTCGACGCTGGCGTGGACACTGTTTGGCAGCTATGATATTATGGGCTTGACTGTTGCACTGGACCGTACCGAGTATTTCATTTCCGGCGTGTTTAAAAGTAAAAGCAAAACGCTTCTTTATCCGGCGCAAAGCGGCTTTACCCACGCGGCGCTGCGGGGTCTTTCGCCCGACACCCCCAAAACGGACGCCGAACAGTGGGCCGCAGCAACCGGTGCCGGAAAGATCACCGCCATCACTTACGGCCCCCAAAAGGCATGGCTGGCTCAAGCAGCGTGTGCCCTGCCTGCCTGATTGTCGGACTGGCTTTGGTCGTGCTGTTGCTGCGCTTTATTTGTGCCCTGCCCGGTGTCTTGCACGGGGCAGCCCTGTTTGCTTTAGCACTGGCATTTGCGTGGGCGGTACCCCATTTTCTGCAAACCCTGCCCGGCTGGCTTATCCCCGGCCGCTGGAGTGATTCAGCTTTTGGCCCACTTTATGGACGAAAATTATGGATACTTGCAATGGAAATATGAAGTAATTTAAAATTTGCAAGCAGAATAAGCCACAGATTGATGATGAAGAAACTTGCTTTCGATATATATTTCGCTGAGGATGTCTATAGAAATCGTTGGGAAAGTTGGACAAACTCTTTGGGATATTTTTGCATGAACATGACAATTAAATGCACAAGCATTTTTGGAATTGAACATAATGAACGGGTTTATATAGGAAAACAGCAAGATGCTAAAGCAAGGGTCATATACCGGGAATAGTGGTACTCTATTGCGTTTTATTTTACATTCTTTGACCACCATTTGACTACTACTGTGCAGACGCACCGTAAAACACCGAAAAGCCCGTTGTGACAACCACCAACAGGCGTTTTCTTGCTTTGGACGCAACTGTGCAGAACCAACAAAATTCACGCTTCAACGTTGGTCTGTACGGGCTTGTCGTAGTTCTCCGACTGAACACCTATTTTCAACTGCGCTACTTTATATTTTGCACAACTAAAATCGCCGTATTATCGTTTGTATTTTTGGGCGTGCCGTTCGATTTTTTCATCTCTCTTGAGGGTCGTTTTTTGCGATGTGGAACTACGACTCTTGAGCGATGCTCAACTCAGCTAAACTTATTCTAAATATATCTTGCGCAAGCCTTGCTTTTTGTATAAGATAAAAAATATACAAATATTATCTGCACATCTAGGATACGTTTGGAGGGCTGTACATGAATGACGCCACAGAAATCTACATCTTAAAAAAACGCATTGCCTATCTGGAAAGTATTCTCTCAGCCCACAATATTTCCTTTGATGCTCCGGATGTTCCCAGTAATCAAAGTATAATTGTCCCGATTTCTGCAGTATCAGCCCAACCCATGCCCGTTTCTTCTATTCCCTATTCCACGGGCGCAGTGACGTCTACGCCAAACGTGCGGTGATGAAAAACGGAAAAGCCGGGTATTTTCCTGTCTGTGAAAATCTGTGGCGATACGGCGTCTGCCCAAAAGCAGACCGTCAAAAGGTCAAGTGTGCGTCTTGTCCCAATCGCAGCTGGGCGCCGCTGAATCAACGCGCATTGATGGCGCATCTGACCGGAGAAAAATCCGATGGCAGCGACGTGATCGGCATCTATCCTCTGCTGCCGGATGACACCTGCCGGTTCCTCGTTTTTGATTTTGATGACCATGAAGCATCCCCCGGCACGGTGTGGCAGGAGGATGTGGATGCTTTGCGCCAATTTGCAGCCAGAACAGTGTGCCTTGCTACGTAGAACGTTCCCGTTCCGGCAGCGGCGCACATGTCTGGCTGTTTTTTGATGCACCGATTCCCGCCGAGCTGGTTCGCAGATTCGGATCAGCGCTGCTTACTAAGGCGCGGAATCCGTCAATTTAAAAAGACTTCAAAACCTATGACCGTATGCTGCCTGCACAGGAGCATTTGCCGAGGGTGGTCTTGGCAACCTGATTGCGCTGCCGCTACAGGGGCAGGCGCTTCGGCAGGGCAATAGTGCATTTGTGGATGAAAGCCGGAACGCTATCCCGATCAGTGGGAATATCTGAAATCCGTACAGCGGATCAGCAAGGAATTTGTAGAGAGAAAAACAGTACTATGGAGTGCGGATGGTGAATTAGGTACACTTTCTAAAACAGAAGATAATAGAAGATACTGAAAAGCCGTGGGAAAAATCATCTCAGGCGTTCCATTCGGAGGATGCCGGACAGCCACTTTCTATAACGCTTGCCAACGGCATTTACATAGACACAGCAGGCTTAAAGCCTCGTCTGCAAAATGCGTTACGGCGGCTGGCGGCATACAGCAATCCAGAGTTTTACAAAAAGAAAGCGCTGGGATTTTCCACTCGCAATATTCCCCGCATCGTTTTCTGCGGTGAGGATGTCGGCAGCTATATTCATTTGCCACGCGGTTGTGCAGAAAAGTTGACCGCGCAATTGGACTCTGTTGGAATTCCCTACACAGTAAGTGACGAACGCCAGACAGGTCGCGAAATCAAGGTGGATTTCAAAGGCACTCTATACTCCCGACAGGCGGACGCCGCCGCGAAAATATTGGAACATGATATCGGCGTGCTCTGCGCCGCAACTGCCTTTGGTAAGACCGCTGTTGGTGCGTATCTGATAGCACAGCGCAAGGTCAACACGTTGGTTTTGGTTCACAACTCCGAGATTATGAAAAACTGGGTGGAAGATTTTGAAAAGTTCCTTCAAATCGACGAGGATCTGCCGGAGTACATCACCCAAAAGGGCGGCGCAAAAAACGTAAAAGCGTCATCGGCACACTGTCCGGCGGACGCAATACGCTGGGCGGGATATTGGATGTTGCCATGATCACGTCCCTTGGGCAGAGCGACGACGTAAACCCGCTTATCAAGAATTACGGCATGGTCATCATGGACGAGTGCCACCACGCCGGGGCTGCTATTGCTGAAGATGTGTTGAACGCCGTTAATGCAAAATACGTTTACGGGCTGACTGCTACGCCCAAGCGCGACGACGGGCAGGAGCAAAAAATCTTTATGCAGTTTGGTCCCATCCGCTACCGCTATACAGCCAAAGACCGCGCGGTTGCGCAAAATGTACGGCATTTTGTCTACCCGCGTTTTACGCGCTTGTTCGCGCCAAACGCAAACAAACTCAGCTACAATCAAGCCCGCCGTGCCGTGGTGGGTAGCGCGGTACGCAATGAGCTGATTCTGACCGATGTGGTTTCTTGTCTGCAAGCCGGCCGCACACCCTTGGTGCTGACCAAAGAGAAAGAACATGCGGCGTTTTTGTACGCACAGCTGAAACCTAAAGCCGACCATACTTTTCTTTTGCAGGGCGGCAGCAGCGCCAGACAAAAAGAAGATCTGCGCGCCGAAATGCGGGCAGTTCCTCCAAACGAAAGTGTTGTGCTGGTGGCCATCGGGCAGTACATTGGCGAGGGATTCAACTTCCGCGGCTGGACACGATGATGTTGACGATGCCCATTTCGTGGCAAGGCAACGTGGAGCAATATGCGGGTCGTTTACACCGCGATTACGAGGGTAAGCGAGATGTTATCATCTATGACTATGTAGATGCGCACATTCGTGTGCTGGAGTCCATGTATTACAAGCGATTGTGCACCTATAGGCGTATAGGATATGAAATTCTTGCTGCTCCTAACGAGGAAAAGCAGACTGTCAACGCAATTTTTGACAGCGAAAGCTATCTGCCTGTTTATGAAAAAGACTTGATGCAGGCACGAAAGAGCATCTATATTGCAAGCCCCGGATTGAGCAAAAACAAGGCCCGGCGATTGATTGCGCTGGTAGAGGAGCAGCAGTCTGCCGGGGTGATTGTGACTGTCATAACGCAACCTGCCGAGAGTTACCCCCAGACTCGCGTAGAGCCAACCAAAGCGCTGCAAACTGCACTGACGGCGGCGGGGATTTTCGTTGTGCCACAACCCGACCTGCACACCCATTTTGCAGTTATTGATCAGGAGATTGTGTGGTACGGCAGTACAACCTACTATCACGCGATAAAGAAGATGACGGTCTGATGCGTATTGGCAGCAGAGATGTGGCGCTCGAGTTGTTGGAGGAAATAGGTCGATAGTTTGGCAAACAGGATTTACACCGTTGACTTTTTCACGGTATCGTGATATAGTGATAGTAAGGAGATGATCGACATGCCAGTATTATCAAGATTCTATGGAATTATCATTCGTATGTATTTCCTGCAGAGTGAACACAATCCGCCGCATATTCACGCCATCTATAACGATGATGTTGCAGCCATTGACTACATGACAGGTGAAGTTCTTGAAGGCTATCTCCCTCCGAAAGCGCTGGCTATGGTGCGCGAATGGATTGCGTTGCATAAGGATACTTTGCAGGAAATCTGGGAAACGCAAGAGTTTAAGAAAATTCCGCCACTGGAGTAAGGAGGTTTTCTTCTATGTTCCATAAGGTTAAAGTGTATCACCTCTCCCAATTATAAACTGAGCGTTGGATTTAGTGAGGGCATTGTAAAATTATATGACATAAAGCCTCTGTTTGAAAAGATTCCTGCGTTCACCTATCTGAAAGAGCACCCCGAAGAGTTTGCCTGTGTCAGCGTTGATGTCGGCGGCTACGGCATTATCTGGGGCGATGAATTGGACTTGTCCTGTGATGAATTATGGGAGCATGGTGAGCAGGTCAATACACCTTTTGATGGATTGATGTCTTTTGGGGGATGCAAGCGAATTGTGGGGGCTGAGTGAAAGCACCTTGCGAAAAGCCGTCTCTTACGGAAAACTTGTGAACGGCGTAGATGTCTGTAAGTTCGGAAAGCAGTGGGTTGTATCAAAAGCAGCTATGAAAAGAGCTTATGGTGAGACTAAGAGGTAATGATCCTTTTCCATCTGTTTGAAAAATTGACCACCATTTGACCACTACTATGCAACGATACCGGAAAAGCCTGTTGTGATAACCGACAACAGGCTTTTTCCTGTTTTGGCGGCAAATGTGCAGAACCAATAAAGTTCACGTTTCATCGTCAGTCTATACCGCCTTGTCGTAGTTCTCCGACCCGGAAGGCCAGAGGTTCGAATCCTCCCGGTCGCACCAAAAAATCACCTTGCAATGTACTTTGCAAGGTGATTTTTGTTTACTCTATTTCCGCTTTAAATCAGCTTCAGCAGCATATCATCGGTTGCGTCTGTGTACTGCCCCTGCTTAATTTTCTTGTTTCGCAGCTGATTTACGGCTGTTCTTGCAAGGCAGATTTCCTCGCTGGTGAAAACTGTTTTTTTACCGGCTGAGAGAGAATCCACTTTGAGTATCAAATATCCAGTTTCACGCCAATCTGTGTTCATGCTCTTTGTAGGTAGTAATAATCGCCCAAAGCAGTTATCAGGATAATCTTGTTGGCGTGGGTCAGTTTAATTTTCTTTCCGTTCCTCATAGTCCAATCACCTTTCCGAGTTTTTGCTGTGCCTCGCGTTTGTTCTTGTCAAACGCATGGGCATAAATATCCAGCGTAGTGCTGGCCTGTGCGTGGCCCAATAGACTAGCCACCGTGCGGACGTCAACCCCCTGCGCAATCAGCAGGCTGGCATTCGTATGCCGTAAGCTATGCACATTCAAATCCAGCGGCAAGTTGTTTGCTTTCAAAATCAGCTTAAAGCGATAGGTAAATGTGCAGGGATTCATCGGCTTTCCATTAGGCTGACGGAACAGGTAGTCATCTTCAGCTACGGTTTCGTTCGCGGTTTGCTGCCTATCCCACTCACACTCTTTCCGCCACGCTTTCAATAGCAGGCACATTTCTTTGCTCAAATACACCATGCGGTCACCGCTGGTCGTCTTAGGGTCTTTCG
>ENA-OQIO01001371-OQIO01001371.1-human-gut-metagenome-genome-assembly--contig:-NODE-1371-length-11989-cov-2.857865_pt1 | contig 11989 bp, 13 predicted proteins | sample MGYA00242573_ERZ504737 | MGnify/ENA primary metagenome ERZ504737 (study PRJEB26092, sample SAMD00036203) | human gut metagenome | host: Homo sapiens | study: EMG produced TPA metagenomics assembly of... | reverse complement strand
GGCTCAACGATAAAGGAGCGATTGCCAATACGATAAGTCGAATCCAGAGTAAGCATCTCTGGATTTTTTGTTTTTTCAGGGTTTGTCTTTTTTCGCTTGCATCGTAAAAATCCCCTTTCTTAAAATTAAAAAATGAGCCAACGGACGGCTGCTGGCAGCAGCCACGGGAATCTCACCCCTGCATTCCTCATGCAGCCCTACTCATTGCCTGCGACGCTCTGAACGCTCGGACTTTGACGGTAAGGGAGTATCAGCCTGTCTGTATGTCATGGCCCGCAAGCAGCCGCGCTTGCATTGCGGCGGGGTGGAGATCGCTCCGCTTTTCAGAGAAAAGCATCGTGGCGCACCCGCCGTCCGGCTCGATACAGACAGCAACGTATCCGTTTGCCCTATGATGCACCGCCATTGTCCTGCGGGCTTTCTTTGTCAAAGAACTAGAAAAGGCACCGTATGGAAAGGGGAACAGCACACGATGCCTACGTTGAATCAGGTCAAGTCAAAATCAAGGATAGCAATTATCAGTTTTGCTTCCAGACGATTACGCAGTTCTTCATCAACTTGCAGACGAGGATAGCCGTCAGAGCCATAGCTCGTCCGAGTTGACAGTGCAGCAATGTAGCTAGAATAATGCCGGACTACCCGGCTCACTGCTTCGGCGTCTCCTGCAACAGCGGCAGCGATTATCGGGTAAGGAAGCAGCGATGCCCGTGTGTGCGCAGATTTAGTCATCCGCTTCACCTCCCATCAGCTTTTTCAGCAGTCGATAGGCTTTATACCTGCGAGTATTGACCGTTCTTCTGGCCATGCCCATGCACTTTGCTATCTGTTCGTCTGTCATCCATAGAAACCAGTGCATCATAAAAATTTCCCGGTCTTTTGGTGACAGCCGTAGAAGTGCTGTGGCCAATCGGTCGTTCTCGATTAGCACAACAGCATTTCCCACGGGAAAAGCCGTATACTCCCATGAGTAACGATCGTAAACTGCAAGCTGGGCACATCTGCCTCGGACAGTTCTTCCAAAGATGCAAAACGTTTTTGATGACGGCTGATCTGCCGATAGCCGTTACATGCCTCGCATTTCAACACCTTTTTGCAATAGCTGTCAAAGGCGTGCTGCTTGTGTTCGTAGTAGCGGTTTGGTTTCAAGTTTTCACCTCCCTCGTGCTGGGAGGCAGCTCTTTTCTTCCCCTTTCGCTCACTACTCGTTCACCAACGGGTTCATTTGGCTGATTTTTAAGATTGGTATGAAAATTTTTCCTGCCGTTCATAGAATTGTTCCTTTCGTTCTGTTCGGGTTTATAGGCCGGAGCAAAACGAGGCGGAGAACGGCATCCGATACCCAATCGTAGGTTGTCAAAATGCGGGGCTTTATCGGATGTGAATTGAAGTATATAAAAAGCGAGCCACAACTCACTTCTATGAGTATGGCTCGCCCCTACGTTATTTGAATATTTTTTTAATTGGTGTTAGGGCTTTTCGAGTGGGCGGTAAGCCCCATTTTATTTTGCGCTCCTTTATTTTGATACTCTTATCCATATAGCTCTTTGCTTCAAATTATGAGCTATAACTCATACAATGTGAGTTATATGGTTATTTATATGAGCGATAGCACACCCTACAATGAGGTAGAGGTGATGTATAGTGAACAATCCTCTTGACTTGTTTGCATGGAAAGTGCGGTCAGAACGTAAGCGGCAGCATTTGACACAGAGAAAATTGGCTGAACGGCTCAATATGAACGCCCGTACAATCATAGATTTGGAAACCTGCCAGAGTAACCCCAAATTTGAAACGGTGGCTCTTGTCGCCAAAGAGTTAAATATCAGCGTGGATGCTGCCATTTTTCCAGACATGGTAAATCAGACGGTTTCAAAAACAGTTGTAGACTTCTTTGCCGGGAAAAGTGAGGCGGAAATTGAAAAATATATTGCGCTTTGCAAACAGGCGGAAGCATTTCAAAAAGACGAATAACGCGGCCGGGTTCGATGTGCCCGGCGCGTTACTGTTTTACCCGTTTGCTATGCGGGCGGATCATTCCTTTTTGGTTTTATAGGCATCGCGCAGACGCTCGAAGGACTCCTGGCTGATGACATGCTCCATCCGGCAGGCGTCCTTTTCCGCCGTTACCGGGTCTACGCCGGCCTCGATCAGCCGGTCGGTAAAGAAGCGGTGCTTTTCGTAGATCTGCTCCGCCACTTCCCGGCCCACATCGGTCAGATGGAGAAAGTGATCTTCGTCCATCATAAGAAAGCCGCCGTCCCGCAAGGTAGCCACTGCATGGCACACGCTGGGCTTTGACACCTCCATGTGCCGGGCCACATCTACGGAGCGCACCATACCGCGTTTCTTTTGGAGAACAAGGATGGTTTCCAGGTAGTCCTCCCCGGACGCATGAAGTTTCATCAAGACCTCCCTTACTGTATTCGCCAGCCTTCGGCTTGTTCGCGGATCTGGATGAACTTTTATAAGTCCCTTCCTGTTGCAGCAGTTCCTTATGCGTACCCCTCTGAGCTACAGTTCCGCCATCAATCACAAGGATTTGGTCGGCGTTCTCAATCGTGGCCAGACGATGGGCAATCGTAATAATAGTTTTACCGTGTGTTAGAGCAGAAATCGCTTCTTGGATCAAATGCTCATTCTCTGGATCAATACTTGCGGTTGCCTCATCCAAGATAACAATGGGAGCATCCTTGAGCATCGCCCTGGCGATAGAAATTCTTTGCTTTTCACCGCCGGAAAGCGAAGAACCCCCTTCACCAATCACTGTGTCATAACCGTCCGGCAAAGCCATTATGAAGTCGTGACAGCGGGCTGCTTTTGCGGCGGCGATAATCTGTTCATCCGTAGCGTCCGGGCTGCCGAATTTAATGTTATTCTTGATGGTATCCCGGAACAAATAGACATTCTGAAAAACCATACTGATATTTTTTAGCAAGCTATCGCAGGTAAATCGGCGAATATCCGTTCCACCAATGGTAATCGTTCCGCTGTTCACATCATAGAAACGGGCAATCAGGTTACACAGCGTAGATTTTCCGCTGCCAGATGGCCCCACGATGGCCGTTGTGCTATTTTGCGGAATTTTGAAGTTCAGGTCATGCAGAACAATCCGGCTGTCATATCCGAAAGAAACATCCCTAAACTCAATATCATAGGTTGCCGGTTTTATATCGGTGCCATCCTGGTCGATATAGTTTACATTCTCTAATGCTTCCAACTTGTTCATGGCAGAATCAATAACCCAAGAGTGTGCGCAGCATCATTGATATTTTCCACGCTGCCAAAAAGAACAAAGGAGAAAAGAACAAACATCAGAAAAACAGATATACTCATTTGCCCTTGCAATGCTTGCCACGCGCATACCAAGACGATCCCCATAGATGCCAGCTTCAACACAAACAGGTGTAGGCAGTTATATGGTGTATAGCCTTTTCTACCTTGATGTGAATATCTTTCAATTCCTTACTGGCATTACGAAAATTCTCAATAGAAGCACCTTCCTGTCCAAAGGACTTCACAATGGAAAGCCCCCGGATGTATTCAATCGCTGCGCCGGACATATCTTCCATTGCTTTATGGGTTGTTGCAGCGGTTTTTTCACTGTGTCTGCTAATCCCCTGCAAAGCCAGCGCCGAAAGAGCAACGCCGACAATGGAAATAACCGCCGCAACAGGGCTGAAGAAGATCAGGCATAAAACGATGGCAATAAATTTTGCATAACCGTTGATGATGACATCCACCATTTTCATGCCCTGTAATTCCAAAGTAGATAATTCCGTGGTAACTCCGGCCAGAATGTCACCGACACTGTTCTGTGAAAAGTACCCAAGGGGAACCCGTTTCAGAACGTCCCCCAAGTGGATGCGTTGTCCTGCGGCAACTTCATAGCCGATACTTTCCTGCAAAATTGCCCGTAGATAAGAAAACAGGAAATTCAACGCAATAGAGCCAACAATAATCCACAGCATTTCCAGATCAAAGAAGCGTCAATTGTGGTATGCGCACATATGCCTGAATAGATTTATCCAGCGCATAAGCAGCAGCCATTGTCGGGATGGCTGTAGATAAACTACTGAAAAAAGAGAATACAGAGCCAAGATAAAGACGACCTCTGTACTTGCCAGCCCATCGAATAATGCGTTTCATTGACTTAAACATTACCAGCCACCTCCTTTTTCTCGCCCACAGACCAGTTCTTTGCGCCAATATGCGCCTGCCACATATCTGCATAAAGCGGGCAGCGTTCCAAGAGTTCCCCCTGCTTTCCGCAGTCAACAATCTGCCCTTTTTTCAGAACAACAATCTGATCTGCGTTTTGAATGGTAGACAGACGATGTGCAATCACCAGCAGGGTCTTTCCTTTGGAAAGGGCCATGATGGATTTCTGGATTTTATCTTCATTCTGCGGGTCAGTGAAGGCAGTTGCCTCATCCAAAATCACAATAGGCGCATTTTTCAAGATTGCTCTCGCAATAGCAATTCGTTGCTTTTCTCCGCCAGATAGCCGCTTGCCGGCATCACCGGCAGGGGTATCATATCCTTTTTCCAGCCTAGCAATGAAATCATCGCAGCAAGCCGCTTTTGCGGCGGCATATACTTCCTCATCCGTAGCATTTGGATTACCCAGGCGGATGTTCTCTTTGAGCGAGCAGTTGAACAGGAAATTGTCCTGTGTCACGAAGCTGACCAATTCAGAAAGCTGGTGAATTGAAAGCTCTTTTATATTTTTGCCGCCAATGGAGATGCTGCCACCAGTTACATCCCAAAACCGTGCAATCAGGCGAGCCACCGTTGATTTTCCTCCTCCAGACGGTCCGACCAGTGCAGTGAAACTCCCCTGTGGCATATTTAAGCTGATACCATGCAACACTTCATTTTGTGTTGTACCGTCATAAGAAAAGGACACATCCTGCAAGACAATATCGGTATGATTGATTGGAACAAATTCCCCGGAATCCGGCAAATTTGGAAGATTCAAAAGCTTATTTGCTGCTTCAACCGCATACTCCATAGATTTTGCTTCGTTGATAAAGGTCGTAGCTTTCATCAGTGGCCCCACAATACTAAGTGAGAGGATAATTCCCATTGCAAGTTCAGCGGGAGTAATACTTCCACCACGCACCAGCAGCAAACCAACAGGGAGTACCCCAAGCAAGGTAGTCGGCATAATCGCCATCATTAAATTCATGGTTTTCCATGTGCTTTTGAACCAGTTGAGAGTAAAATCCTTAAAGGACTTCACAGCGCCTACAAACTTTTCGTAGGAACTGGTACTTTGGTTGAACGCCTTAACAACCTCAATGCCCTCTACATACTCGATAATAATGTTGTTGACATGGTTATTTGCCTCCATGTAAGCTGCATACTGGCTGTTATAATTTTTCATAAGGAAGAACATCGGAATCATAGCCAACGCAGGAGCAATCAAAATCGAAAGTCCCATACGCCAGTCTATTGCTAGCATCCAGACGAAAATAGCCAGCGGCAGGAGCAGATTAGAAGTCAGTTCTGGAATTACATGCGCCAAGGGCGGCTCTAAGTCCTCCACCTTATCCATGATGATGTTTTTCAGATAACCGATTCTCCGTCTCATTACCTCGCCAAGCGGGGCTTTCATTAGACGATTTGCAATTTTTAGACGAATACCTTCCAGTATCGTATACGCGGATATGTGCGCCAAAATTGTGGAGATACCAAAACAAAGCACACGGATCAGGTACCCGCTACGCCAACCAAGCACCATAACAGAATAATCGTTTCCTGTGGCAGTACGGTTGATAAACAGAAGCAGAATTTTATAAACTGCCCAAAACGGAATAAATCCACCAGCGACACTAAAAATAGCGCATAAAACCGAGAGGATCATCTTTCCCTTGCAGGTTCTGCAAAGGAAAGTAGAGTTTTGACCCAACTCTTTTTTTGTTGTTTCATAGTAATTCACCTCTTTCGTTCTATTCGGTCAGTAAAGAAAAAAGGATGGCTAAGTCCTACTAACCATCCTTAATTTATCATGATTCAGTTTTTTCTTCCGCTCCACGCGGCCTTTTCTGTGCCAATCAGATAATTGATTTCCGATATTCCAATGGCGTTTTTCCCATCGTCTGATGAAAAGCAGCGGTAAATTTGCTGGGACTGTCATATCCTACAAGACCAGCAACATCAGCCACCTTCAACGACTTATCTGATTTCAGCAAAGCCGCTGCATAGTTCATTCGGTAGTTCCTCATGTATGTAAAAATCGGACTGCCATAAACAGACTTAAAGCAATTTTTCATCGGTGTCAATGCAATATCAAACTTTGCGGAGAGTTCTTCCAGCGTGTAGTTCTTTGTCAAATCTTGTGTTAAAAGTGATTGAATTGCCTTAATTTTTTCGACCTGACCCTTGTAGAAATATGGACGTTCCTCTGTATGTCCCGACAGCTCTAACGCATCCAGATATAGAAGAAGTTCCAGCACTTTGATCTTGAAATAGTCCTTTTTGATTTTGACCGGCACATTGTAAAGTTCGGAAAAAATATGCTCAATGGCCGGTTCTCCTGGAATGACATAAGGTGTACGGTCACTGCAATATTTATTTTGTAATTCGTAAAGGTCAACAGAAAAGCCCTTCATATAGGCTGGAATTTCTTTTGCCGCGGTTTCCACCTGAAAGCCAATGGAAATACCGTGGTAGTGGCAAAGGGGAAACTCCACCTTGCCCGAATGATGGATGCGGCGATCCACCCGAAGATCGCCAGCCTCTAAATAGCTAAAGGCATTCTGGCCGACTTCCTGCTCAATGCGCCCTTCCCGGCAGTGGTCGATGCAAAGCAGGTCCATATCTGTCTGGAAACCCGAAACGCACTCCTTCATGTGGAAATCATTATACATAAGAAACACACCGGGAAAGACATGATAGAGCGTCATCATGCCTTCACCGGAGTTATCGCTTAAACGCATTACCTTGCAATCATCTGACTCGATCAAGTTTTGAACATTGGGACCGTAATACATTTCTTGGAGCAGTTCCGGCATAGACGCTACCTCCTTTCTTTGGAGCATCCCTCCATATCAAATATTTTATCACAAGTCCGGCCCAAAAACTCAAAATCATGGGAAACAATGATGATAATTTTATTCTCATTATTCAACTTGCGGATCATATTGCTCACTTCCAGCATACGGTGATAGTCCAGGCCACTGGTCGGCTCATCAAAGACAAGTACATCCTTGTTGGAGAGAATAGCGGTTGCCACCGCAAGGCGCTGTTTCTGACCTCCTGACAGGGCCATCGGATGGCGGTCTTTGAAATCCAGCAAATCAAAAGACCTGAGAATTTCTTCAATCCGCTCCGGCGGACAATCCGGCTGCGCCAGTTCACATTCGTTCCATACGCTGTCTGAAAAAAGCTGATGGTTCACATCCTGCATCACACAAAAACTGGCCTCATTACGCTGTTTTGCTTTCAGTGTTTGCCCGTCCAGCCGGACGGTTCCATTCACTTCTTTCAAAAGCCCGCACAGGCAGCGTGTCATCGTCGTTTTTCCTGCGCCGTTATGACCGACAATTCCCAACACTTCGCCTCGTTTTGCAGAAAAGCCAAGACCGCTGAATACCGGCTGCTTATCAAAGGCACAGGAAAGGTTTTCTACGGATAAGCCTTCCTGCGCTCCTGACGGATCGGCAGGAGGCAGCTCCAGCACAGGATGGACAAGACTTCTAAGCCCCATCCTGATACGCTGCTCATCCGAAAGATTGCGAAACTCATTCCCGGAAAATATCTGAACGATTTTCCCCTTTTGAATGAAGATTGCCCGGTCAATCAGATCCATCAGGAAATATAGGCGGTGTTCGGCAATAACAACCGTCCGTCCTTCTTTTTTGATCTGGATAATCTGCTGGCGTAAGGTGTCAATCGCGTCAGCATCCAGATTTGCCGTCGGCTCGTCCAATACAAAAATGGACGGGTTCATGGCATATACAGAGGCAAACGCAAGACTTTGTTTTTCTCCGCCAGACATGGAAAAAAATATTTCTTCCCAAAAGCGATTGAATTTTCAGGGCGGAAACAGTGGCCTCATAGCGCTCTTTGATTTTCTTTGGTTCGACACCCGCATTTTCCAGACCGAAAGTGATCTCGCTGTCCGAGTCAATATTGAAAAACTGAGATTTCGGATTTTGGAACACAGATCCAACCTGCTCTGCCAGACGGTACATTTCTGTTTTCGGCACTTCCATACCGTTCACAATCGTTGTGCCAGATAAAGTGCCGCCCTCGACAAAATGAGGGATTAAGCCGTTGATTAGTTTTGTCACTGTTGTTTTGCCACAGCCCGACTCCCCTATAAGGACAACACATTCTCCCTGTTGGATATTTAGGTCAATATGGGAAAGCGTTCCCTGCTCTTTCTCATATTCAAACGATACATCCTGAATTTGGATCACATGGAACACCTCCTTAACCTACCGTAATTGAAATCACACAAAAAATCAAACCTGCTGCCAGACACAAAAAGTCCTGCACACCGAGCTTCATTTCAATCATGCTTGTCTTTGGTGCAGGGTTTTCAATCCCCCGCGTAACAGCGGCGGCGGATAATTCTTCCGCTGTTGTTGTGGCAGAGATCATTGTAGGCACCAGTAAGCATTCAATTTTTTGTACTCCATGAATATTACGGAGCTTCATGGCATCCCGGATATAGCCGGTTTCTTCTTTTAAAGCCGGAAAATATCGGACAGTTACAGACAAAGGAATAATCAATCCCTGCGGGATATGCCATTTCCGAAGTGCAACCATCAATTCCCGGACGGGCGTTTTCTGTAATACCATTGTACCGACAATCAAACAAGGGAAAATCTTTCTTGCATAAGATACAATGATTGTGAAGCTGCTGGCTAAAATTTTCGGTCCGTTTGGAAATACATAGTATTGTAGCGCCAGACAAATTCCAAATGCGATTGCCAGTTTGCCTGCGGATTTTTGGCATCCGCAGGCAACGATCAGCAGGAGCAGAAAAATAACCCATGTAATTTCAACCCATACGGAGTGCTGGGTAAAGGCCACAATATTTGCCAGCACCAACAAAAGCAATTCCGTCCGTGGATCGAACCTTAATGTATGTTTTTTGCCCTCCCCATTCATCACACAATTCCTGCCTTTACAAAGTGCTTTTTGAACAGACCTCTGGCAATAAATGCGCCGATGATACCACCGATGATTGGAGCAACAAACAGAACGATTAGCATTGCATTGGATGACAGAGCTTCAACTGCCGCAACATAATCAGCGGGCATTCCCTGTTCTGTAATCTGTGCCAAGAAATCGGCCTTAAACAACCAGATGGGAAGGGGAGAACCAACCATCCCCAGAGAAAAAATCACATAGGCAATCGAATTTCCCTTGAAGCTGTTATACTTAGTCACCATTCGGACAACTTCAGCCAAAATGCAAGTAGAAGCCATCGAGATCAGGATCACCAGGGTAAATTGTCCTGTGGCAAAATAGATAAGAGCGTGATAAGCCCCATCAGGAAAACTGCACCCGGTTTTTGAACCTTTGCGACCATCAGCATAAAGGGAATGCCTGCAAACACAGCGATAAAGCCAGGCATCAGCATCCAAAGAACAGGGTGAATACCTCCCAGAAGCATAAAGGCAAAGTTGATGACAAAGTAGATTGCGGAAAAGATACCGATGGTAATAAGGTCTTTTCCTTTCAGTTTTTTGTCCGTACTCACTTCAGACATTGAAAATTCCTCCTTTTAGTTAGGACGTGCTAACTCGTAGACTTTTTGAAAGCGCCCTTCGGCGTTTTCAGTAATTATTATAGCAGACTTGAAAAGTCTTTTCCGCTCCAATCGGCCTTTTTTGTTCCAACCAGACGCCTTCTTTTTATTTGAATTTTGCTTGAGTGAATTTCTTTATTTTTATGAAATTTGTGTTTTTATTTTATTCTGCTTAAGCCATTTCTCTTGTTAAGGATTGTAGTATTAGTAGAGGGAGAATACGAGGAAAGAGTTACGGTAGCAAGCATAGGAAGTGTGTACCCACTTCCGTATTTTGCTCTGCAAAACAGCTTGTTGGGAAGTGTCCCAACCCCTCAAAACGGAAAGGAGAGTAAAACGAATGGAAGGCAGAAAACGAACCGTGCAGGTCAAATTTTATGTGACGGAAGAAGAACGGAGGTTGATTCGAGAAAAAATGAAATTGATACCAACCCGGAATATGGCCGCCTATCTGCGAAAGATGGCGATAGATGGTTATGTTGTCCACATCGACACCACCGACATCCGGGCGCAGACCGCCGAACTGCAAAAGATTGGTGTCAACGTTAATCAGATCGCACGGCGGCTGAATAGCATGGGGCCGCTGTACACACAAGATGTTGCGGACATCAAAGGAGCGCTGGCACAGATATGGCAGTTACAAAGATACATCCTATCAAGTCAACGCTGAAAAAGGCACTGGACTACATCGAGAATCCGGCAAAGACGGATGAAAAAATGCTGGTATCCTCCTTTGCCTGCTCCTACGAAACCGCCGACATCGAATTTGAACTGCTGCTATCACAAGCCATGCAGAAAGGCAACAATCTGGCCCACCACCTGATACAGTCTTTTGCGCCGGGCGAAACCGCGCCGGAGCAGGCCCACGAGATTGGCCAGCAGCTTGCGGATGAAGTGCTGCAAGGAAAATATCCCTATGTGCTGACAACGCACATTGACAAAGGGCACGTCCACAACCACATCATCTTTTGCGCTGTGGACATGGTGAATCAGCGCAAATATGTTTCTAACCGGCAGAGCTATGCCTACATCCGGCGCACCAGTGACCGGCTGTGTAAGGAACATGGCCTGTCCGTGGTAATGCCCGGCCAAGACAGGGGCAAGAGCTATGCCGAGTGGGACGCGCACCGCAAGGGCACGAGTTGGAAGCGAAGCTGAAAGCCGCCATAGATGCAGCCATCCCGCAGGCCAAGGATTTTGACGATTTTCTGCGGCTCCTGCAGGAGCAGGGCTACGAGGTCAAGCGTGGCAAGTATGTTTCGTTCCGTGCGCCCGGACAGGAACGGTTCACCCGCTGCAAAACACTGGGAGAAGCCTATACCGAGGAAGCTATTACCGAGCGCATTAAAGGACGGTCCGTGGAACGGAAGCCCAAAGAAAACCATAAAATTTTGCTGCGGATTGATTTGGAGAACAGCATCAAGGCCCAGCAGTCCGCAGGGTATGAGAAGTGGGCAAAACTCCACAATCTGAAACAGGCTGCCCGGACGCTGAACTTCCTGACGGAGCATGAAATTGATAGTTACCCGGATTTGGAAAGCCGGGTGGCCGAGATCACCGCCGCCAGCACCGAAGCTGCCGCCGCATTGAAAGCAGCAGAGCGCCGGCTTGCAGAAATGGCCGTGCTGATAAAGGATGTAACCACCTGTAAGGAACTGCACCCACTGTTGCAGGAGTATCAGCGGGCTGCTGACAAAAAGCAGTTCCGACGTAAGCATGAAGGAACCTTGATTCTCTATGAAGCAGCGGCGAAAGCTCTAAAAGAGCAGGGCTTTCAAAAGCTGCCCGACCTCTACGCCCTGAAAAACGAGTATAAGCAACTGGCCGAGCAGAAAGACCAGATGCAGCGGCAGTACAATGATGCCAAACGCCAGATGCAGGAGTATGGCATCATAAAGCAGAATGTGGACGGCATTCTGCGGACAGCACCGGGAAAGGAGCAGATGCAGGAACGGTAAATCTGCACAAAATATTGTTCGGACTTTTGAATCCCAAACGCTTAGACCGGGTGGCGTTTCCGCCCGAAATCATGTAAAATAGACTTAGACAACGAAAGCGAGGAACCCTCTATGGCAGAAGTGAACGATAACAGCTCTATCCAGCTTTTTGAAGATCAGAAAATCCGTACTGCATGGGATGCAGAAAAGGAAGAATGGTATTTTTCGATTGTGGATGTGGTTGCGGTTTTAACCGAGCAAAAGGATAGTCGAAGTGCTGCTAAAT
>ENA-OQIO01001370-OQIO01001370.1-human-gut-metagenome-genome-assembly--contig:-NODE-1370-length-11992-cov-4.588201_pt1 | contig 11992 bp, 17 predicted proteins | sample MGYA00242573_ERZ504737 | MGnify/ENA primary metagenome ERZ504737 (study PRJEB26092, sample SAMD00036203) | human gut metagenome | host: Homo sapiens | study: EMG produced TPA metagenomics assembly of... | reverse complement strand
GCCAGCTCCTCAGCCATCACGCCGGGTGGCCGCCACCGAGACCCCCGCCGTTGCCAGCGTGACAAAGAGCGCGTAGACCGCCAGCACCAGCTGGTACAGCCCCATCCCCTCGCCGCCCAGGGCGTTGGCCAGGTAGATGCGCAGGCCCATCCCGGCCAGCCGCAGCAGGACATCCGCCCCGGTCAGGAGGGCGGCGTTTTTCAGGTAGCTCTGCCCCATGGTCTTCCTCCTTCCCCCCGTACAGGCGTTCGGTTCAGTGTATGCGGTCTTTCCCGGGCAATATGCACTCTTGTGAAGATGAGCGCCCCTGTGGGTTGTTTCCCACCCGGTTTTATGGTATGATATGGGTTGGTCAAGACGATCTGTCTAATTATGATAAAGGAGAAAAGGTTAGAGTATGAGCGAAGAATGTACCCATGACTGTTCCACCTGCGGGGCAGCATGTTCTTCCCGCACCGCCGCACCTGAGCACGATGCCCCCAACCCCAACAGCAGCGTGAAAAAGGTCATCGGCGTTGTTTCGGGCAAAGGCGGTGTCGGCAAGAGCATGACCAGTGCCCTGCTGGCCTGTGCCATGGCCCGCCGTGGCTACCACTGCGGCATCCTGGATGCCGACATCACCGGCCCGTCCATCCCCAAGCTGTTCGGCATCCATGGCCGTGCCATGGCCGATGAAAAGGGCTGCTGGCCCATCCAGAGCCGGATGGGCATTGATGTAATGAGCATCAACCTGCTGGTCGAGAACGAGGAGGACCCCGTTGTGTGGCGCGGCCCCGTGATCGCCGGTGCGGTCAAGCAGTTCTGGACCGATGTGGTCTGGAAGGACGTGGACTTCCTGTTTGTGGACATGCCTCCGGGAACCGCGACGTGCCCCTGACCGTGTTCCAGAGCCTGCCCGTGGACGGCATCGTGGTCGTTGCCAGCCCCCAGGAGCTGGTCAGCATGATCGTAGCCAAGGCCGTGAACATGGCTGAGATGATGAAGGTACCCATGCTGGGCATCGTGGAGAACATGAGCTACATCGTCTGCCCCGACTGCGGCAAGAAGATCAGCGTGTTCGGCGAGAGCCATGTGGATGAGGTGGCCGCAAAGCACGGCCTGCCCGTGCTGGCCAAGTGCCCCATCGATCCCCAGCTGGCTGCCTGCTCCGATGCCGGCATGATCGAGGCCTACCCCGGCCAGTACCTTGAGGGTGCCGCTGATGCCTGCGAGAAGCTGCTGAAGAAGTAAATCATGCGCCTGTCCCCCGCCAGCGCCAGCCGCCTGCGGGGGATTTTTGTTTGCATTTCCGGCATTCTATGGTACAATATTGGTAGAGAATTTCCGATTGGAGGTGTCCGCATGAACACGCTTTCCCGCACTGAGATCGAGCAGGTCATCCGGGAGCTGCTGCACAAATATCACGCCGAGTACGCCCTGCTGTTCGGCTCCTACGCCCGGGGAGAAGCCACTGCCGCTTCTGATATCGATGTGATCGTGGTGGGCGGTGCCAACTTCCGGGCAAGGGACATCTTTGCTTTCGGGGAGGAGCTGCGCCAGCGCACCCAGAAGGATGTGGATGCCTTTGAGATCCGGGAGGTCAACACCGGCACTCCCTTCTATGAAAGCATCATGCGGGAGGGGGTCAGGATCGCATGAAGAGATCGGACAAGGAACGCCTGAAAAAAATCGTTGCCACATGGGAAAGTCTGAACGTTGAGATGCGCAAACGCGGCATCACGCCGGAGCTTCTGCTCGAGGACGAATTTTCCCAGTGGGCCGTCACGACCCCGCTCTATAACATCGGGGAACAGGTCTACCAGCTCAGTCCGGAGTTCAAGGCCTCCTATCCGGAACAACCCTGGAATATGGTCGCCGGGCTGCGCCACCGGCTGGTGCATGACTACGACGGTATCAACTGGAGCATCATCGTTGAAGTCCTGTTTGAAGATATGGAGCCCTTTGTGACTGCCGTGAATGCCATTTTGGCTGGAATGTAAAGGAGAATCCAAATGCCGAACGAACTCAGGATCGGCCGGGTATACCGGCACTTCAAGGGCGACTTTTATCTGGTGGAGGCCGTTGCCAACGATTCCGAAACGGGGGAGCCTTTGTGGTCTACCGCAAGCTCTACGGGGACGGCGGGCTCTGGCTGCGGCCCCTTGCCATGTTCCTCAGCCCCGTGGATAAGGCAAAATACCCCGATGCCGCGCAGGAATATCGCTTTGAATTGCAGGAGATCCCCAGCGCCGCCGGGCACTGACGCTGTGAAACGGATTCATTTTTATTTTGGCTTCACTGAAACATTTTCCGATTTCCTCTCTTGTAAATCGCCGCACAATGCTTTATAATGGTGAAGCGTTCTGTGATAGTGGGCAGAGCGAGTGTAAATCATGGGAAAAGGAGTATTCTATTATGCTGACGAATGAATACCTGAAGCGCGTTTACGATGGCCTTGCACAGCGCAATGCCAATGAGCCTGAGTTCCTGCAGGCTGTCCGCGAGGTGCTGGAGAGCATCCAGCCCGTGGTGGAGAAGCATCCCGAGTACGAGAAGGCCGGCTGATCGAGCGTCTGGTCGAGCCCGAGCGCATCATCACCTTCCGTGTGCCCTGGTCGATGATCAGGGCAAGGTCCAGGTGAACCGCGGCTACCGCGTCCAGTTCAACAGTGCCATCGGCCCCTACAAGGGCGGCCTGCGCTTCCACCCCTCTGTCAACCAGGGCATCCTGAAGTTCCTGAGCTTTGAGCAGACCTTCAAGAACAGCCTGACCACCCTGCCCATGGGCGGCGGCAAGGGCGGCTCTGACTTTGACCCCCATGGCAAGAGCGACATGGAAGTCATGCGCTTCTGCCAGAGCTTTATGACCGAGCTGTACCGCCACATCGGCCAGTTCGTGGACTGCCCCGCCGGTGATATCGGTGTCGGCGGCCGCGAGGTGGGCTACATGTTCGGCCAGTACAAGCGCCTGACCAACAGCTTCCAGGGCGGTATGCTCACCGGCAAGGGCCTGACCTTCGGCGGCTCTCTGGCCCGTACCGAGGCCACCGGCTACGGCCTGTGCTACTTCACCGCCGAGGCTCTGAAGTGTATGCGCAACGACAGCTTTGAGGGCAAGACCGTGGTCATCTCCGGCTCCGGCAATGTTGCCATCTATGCCTGCCAGAAGGCCCAGTCTCTGGGCGCAAAGGTCGTTACCATGTCCGATTCCAACGGCTACGTCTACGACCCCAACGGCATTGATCTTGCTTACGTCAAGGAGCTGAAGGAAGTCCGCCGCGGCCGCATCAAGGAGTACGCCGAGACCCACGCCGGTGTAACCTACGTTGCCGACTGCTCCAAGGTCTGGACTGTCCCCTGCGACATCGCCCTGCCCTGCGCAACCCAGAACGAGATCAACAAGGAGTCCGCTGAGGCTCTGGTCAAGAACGGCTGCACCGTTGTCTGCGAGGGCGCAAACATGCCCAGCACGCCCGAGGCCATCGAGGTCTACCTGTCCAACGGTGTCCTGTACGGACCCGCAAAGGCTGCCAACGCCGGCGGCGTGGCCACCTCCGGCCTGGAGATGAGCCAGAACTCCGAGCGTCTGAGCTGGAGCTTTGAGGAAGTGGATGCCAAGCTGAAGGGCATCATGGAGGGCATCTTCCACGCTTCCTACGATGCTTCCGTTGCTGCCGGTTCCGAGGGCAACCTGATGGTCGGTGCAAACTGCGCCGGTTTCCTGAAGGTGGCCACCGCCATGATGGCACAGGGCATCACCTACTAAGCATTCCTTTTCTGAGGGCTGCATCCGAAGGGGTGCGGCTCCTTTTTTTTCCTGCATATTTCCTCTGTCCGTTGTCCATACTCCCTTTGCCAGAAAGCGAAGGGAGTATTTTTATGGATGAGCAGATGTTTTGTTTCCAATGTGAGCAGGCGGCCAACGGGACTGCCTGTACCGGTCGGGCAGGCGTGTGCGGGAAATCGGCTCCGACCGCAGCGGCGCAGGACCGGCTGACCGGTGCCCTGATCCGGTATGCGGAGCAGCTCATTGGCGAAGGCCGTGCTCCGGCTCCGGAGCAGGCTTTGCTGCTGATGCAGGGGCTGTTCACCACCATCACCAATGTAAATTTTGACGAGCACACCGTCGGGCAGCTGATCGAGAAGATCCACGCCGCCTGTCCGGGCATTGCCGAGGACTATGATATGCAGCAGCTCTGGCAGGAGCCTGACCCTGATGTGCGAAGCCTGAAATGCTTTGTGCTGTTCAGCCTGCGGGGAATGGCCGCTTATAACTATCATGCTCGGGTGCTGGGCCGCATCGACCCGGAGCTGGACAAATTTTACTGTACCGCCCTGAAGGCAGTGGGCACCTCGGGGCTATCCATGGAGGATCTTTGGCTCCTGGTGCAAAGGACCGGAGAAGCCAGTTTCCGCACCATGGAACTGCTGGATCATGCCAACACCGGTGCCTTTGGCGAACCGGAACCGACAGAAGTCCCTCTGACCATCGAGAAAGGGCCTTTCATCGTCATTTCCGACCACGACCTTTACGACACCCAGCAGCTTTTGGCCCAGACCGAGGGCAAGGCATCAACGTTTATACCCACTCGGAACTCCTGCCCGCCCACGGTTATCCGGAGCTGAAAAAGCGCTATTCGCACCTCAAGGGAAATTTCGGCACCGCCTGGCAGAACCAGCAGTCGGAGTTTGAGGACATCCCCGCCCCCATCCTCTTCACCACAAACTGTATCATGCCGCTGCGCCCCAGCTACGCCGACCGGGTCTTTACCACCTCGGTGGTCTCCTATCCCGGGGTGCCGCACATCGGGGAGGACCGGGACTTCACCCCCGTCATCCGGAAAGCGCTGGAACTGGGCGGCTACCCGGAGGATACCATCATCCCGGGCATGAACGGCGGCAAAACGGTCACCACCGGCTTTGCGCGGAGCGCTGTGCTCTCCCACGCCAATGAGATCGTTGCGGCCGTGAAAAGCGGCAGATCCGTCACTTCTTTCTGGTGGGCGGCTGCGACGGTACCCGGCCCACCGCCGCTACTACACCGAGTTCGCCAAGCTCACCCCGCCCGACACCGTGATTCTGACCCTTGCCTGCGGCAAATTCCGGCTGAACGATCTGCCTCTGGGCACAGTGCCCGGAACTGGCCTGCCCCGCCTTCTGGATGTGGGCCAGTGCAACGATGCATACAGCGCCATCCGGATCGCACTGGCTCTGGCCGATGCCTTCGGCTGCACCGTCAACGACCTGCCGCTCTCGCTGGTGCTCTGCTGGTTCGAGCAGAAGGCAGTCTGCATCCTGATTGCCCTGCTGGCTTTGGGCATCCGGAACATCCGCCTCGGCCCCACCCTCCCGGCCTTTCTCTCTCCGGGGGTCGTGCAGGAATTGCAGCGCCGCTATGACCTGAAAGCCATTACGACCCCGGAAGAGGACCTGCGGGCCATTCTGGGACGCTGACTGCCGCCGCAGGGAATTTCTTCCTTTGTTTTTGCTATGCTCCCGGGATTTCCCGGGAGTTTTTCTTGTGTCGAAACTTTTTCATAATTCTGGGAATTTCCGGCGCATGGATAAGCTTTCACTCCTGTGCAGGAATCATTTTCCGGAGAAACTCCGGCGCGGTTCCCCGCCGCTTCAAAAATTTGGATCTTTCGGTTTCAAATTCGTTTGAACCTCTTGTATTTCCGAACATCCGATGCTACTATATTAGCAGTACACAAAATGTACTATATTTTAGAAAGAGGAGGAGAAAAAATTATGAAAAAGAGATGGTTCGTAGTGATACTTACCATCGGATTGCTGCTTCATGTTCTGCCGCTGAGTGTACTTGCACTGAGCCCCGACCCCACCATCACGGATTCGGACGGCACCATTCTGGACTGGAGTGACCTTTCCACCGTCCCCTACTCCCTTGATGATTCGCAGGAACAGGAACCTCCTGTTCCCGACCTTTCGGAGACGGGCTCGGAGAAAAGCCTTGCGGATGCGGACAACGATGAAGCACCAGCGGATGACCTGCCCGCAGGGAATCCCACCCCCAAAACTCTTGACAAGGGATCGGGTGACGATGACCCTGCGGACGACGACGGCAGCACCACAAGCCCCACAACCCAGGCTGTGTGCAAGATCGACAAGATCGACGATACGTACTACTACTCCACACTGGACGATGCAATCACTGCCGCGACGGATGGTGATCAGATCGACCTGCTGAAGGACATTGAGTGGTATACGGGCCTTGAGTTCCATAGTAAGAACTTGACCATTTCCGGCGGCAATACCTACACGCTGACGCTGGAGCAGTATGGCATGTTTGCGGAGTATAGTAACATCACGTTCAAGGATCTCACGTTGACCATTCATGCGGCTCAGCATACCCATGAACACAGCGCAGGCAATACGGCCAACCTGATCACCCACTCCAGCAAACTGCGTTTGAGCCATGTGGAATTTGAGTTGACAGAAGATCAGTCCTTTGGCAGCGGCATTTTCCTGGAGCACGACAGCGATTTGTATTTTGAAGACAATACAAATGCTGTGATCCGCGGCTTTGACGCTACTGACGCCAGCGGTATCTACGCAGAGAGTTACAGCAACAACGATCATGGCATTTGGGTCACTTCGTCTTCTCTGGAAATCACCGGCTGTGACTGGAACGGCATGACCATCGACCCCATCAATCTCACGCTGGACAACGCCAAAGTCACTCTGACTGGTAACGGTCTCTCCGGTTATTACGCCGGTGGTCTCGGCTGCTATGGCGTAGGTAGCTATGGTGGTACGCTGACCATGAGATCTTCCACACTCATCGCAAGCGAGAATGTTGGCGGAACAGATGGTTTTGGCGCTTATGTCGGTGTCCTTGATATGGATGCTGCTTCCACAGTAATTGCTTCTAACAACTCCGGTTCTGGTCTTTGCATTGGTAACAGCCGCGGAGATGAGAGTCATATTTATGGACAGATTTACTGCGAGGGCAACGGCCAAGCCGGTTGCCTGGCGGCGGCGGTTTTGTCGTACATACACAGCATACGAAAGACACTGACGGTACGCCGATCATTTATGAAGGTAATGTAACCATTGAGCCGGTGCGTGTATCTATGCCCGCAATAACAAAGCCCTGGCTGGCATTTTAAACAACTGGATTCTGAACATTGAAAGCGGTGCAACCGTCATCGCCGATAACAATGAGCAGTTTGGCCTTGGAAACAGCTTTGATGCTCGTACTACCATTAAAAGCGGTGCCAATGTCTCCGCAAATAACAATCTGTATGGCATCTACAACTATGCAGGCGGTGGCGATCTGTCAGTAGCAACAGGCTTTTTCCTCATTGAGGGCGGCGCACATGTCACTGCAAACAATAATAGGTCCTGCGGCATCTTCAACACCGTCTACGACAACTTCGACACCCCTGCGGATGACTACTTTACGATTCAGGGCAGTGCAGACGTTTCTGCTGACGGTAATGGTGTCTACGGTATTTACAATGACGGCGGTATTTTCACCATAGAAAATGGCGCAAACATTTCCACCTGCAACAACAGTTACGATGGTATTTTTAACGCCAATCGCGGAACGTTTACCATGGAAACCGGTGCAAACGTCTCTGTCTGCAATAACAGTCGCTATGGTATTTATAATACCAATAGCGGAACGTCGTTTACTGTAGAAGAAAATGTTGACCTGCAGGTTGAGCACAACAAGAACAGCGGCATTGTCAATAACGATAATGCGACACTGACGCTGCTTTCAGGCCGTGTTCGTTATAACACCACTTCCACTTGGTATGGCGGCGGTCTCCGAAACTACTCCACTGCAACTCTTTCGGATGACGTGCAGCTGTACAACAACCATGCAGAAAAAGGCGGTGACGACATCGAGAACGGTGGGGATGCCACCATTACCTTTGGCCCCACCGGCCGCGGCTGGGAGCTGGATGGCGACCCGGACTGCTATGATTTCATTGACGGCTGGTATGACGACTATGAAACCACCCGCTGGAACGCCCACGGGGACGAAGCGGATCTGCACATGGTTCTCGTCGCACCCGTCAATTCTTACACCGGCCCCCTGTCCCTCAAGGCCGCACACGGCAGCATCGGCAGCCTGACCGTCTGCAAAGAGACGGTCGGGGAACTGCTGCCGAGCGACTATGACACCGTGTTCACCTTTGAGCTCACGCTGGACGATGATACCATCACCACGATCGACGACAAATGGTGCGGTGTCCCGTTCAAAAACGGCAAGGCATCCTTCACCCTGAAAGGCGGCGAGAGCATCACGCTCTCGAACCTGCCCGCAGGCATCGGCTATACCATCACCGAAACCGCTCAGGACGGCTGGACCCTGCTGAATCTCAACCCTGCAGAGACCGGCGTTGTGCCCCAGAACGACACCGCCAAGGTCGTCTTTACCAACCTGAAGAACAGCCCGGACGACCCCTATGTTCCGGTCGTTCCCGTAGACCCGGAGACCCCCGAGACCCCCGAGGAGCCTGAAGGGCCGGAGACCCCCGAGACCCCCGAGGAGCCTGAGGAGCCCGAGATCCCCGAGGAAACCGAGGAAACAGAGGCCCCCGGCGAGCTGCCTGCGGAGGAACCGGCTCAGACTGACACGTCCGCGTCGTTGGCCCAGCCGGAGGAAACGCCCACGCAGAACACCACGACCGTGACCCTGATCCAGACCGGTACCACCGATTGGCTGGCTGCCGTGCTTCTGATCTTTGGCATCGGTCTGTTGGTATGCGGGTGGTTCTTCGACCGCAAACAGCGCGCCGCAAAGCACTAAGGACAGAAACGCCCCGCAATCATACGCAAACCGCCGCATCCCCTGCCCCAGACCGGCAGCCGGATGCGGCGGTTTTTTCAAGGTTTTGATGAAATGCGTTCATCATCCCATCAAAGCGCACAAGAAGTGCGGGCTTTGGTGCACTAAAGTTTGTTGCACCTCCCACTTGAACAATCTTCATGAATCATTATAATAAAGCTAACGGAACAAAGGCGTTCCAGAGGGGTATTCTATACCTTCTGGGGCGCTTTTTTGTTTTCTGTGCAAGATCGGCTGCGGAATGTGCCGCGGCCCAGAGGATATTTTGAGAGATAAGGATGGGAAAGGCAATGGATCAATTTACGGAAAACGCCACGCCTCTTGGCCTTTATGACCCTCAGTTCGAGCACGATGCCTGCGGCATCGGCGCGGTGGTGGACATCAAGGGCCGCAAGAGCCATCAGACGGTCAGCGATGCCCTGAGCATCGTGGAGCGTCTGGAGCACCGCGCCGGTAAGGATGCCGAGGGCAAGACCGGCGACGGCGTGGGCATCATGCTGCAGATCAGCCACAAGTTCTTTTCCAAGGTGGCCGATGAGCTGAACATCAGCCTGGGCAACGAGCGGGAATACGGTGTCGGCATGTTCTTCTTCCCCCAGAACGAGCACCTGCGGGCACAGGCCATGAAGCTGTTTGAGCTGGTCACCCGCAAGGAGGGGCTTGAGTTTCTGGCATGGCGCAGGGTGCCGGTAGACCCCGATGCCGTGGGCCAGAAGGCCCGGGACTGCATGCCCTCCATCTGGCAGTGCTTTATCAAAAAGCCTGCCCGTGTGAGCAGGGGCATTGATTTTGACCGCAGGCTCTACATCATCCGCCGGGTGTTCGAGCAGGCCAGCAACGGCACCTATGTGCCCAGCCTGTCCAGCCGCACCATCGTCTACAAGGGCATGTTCCTGGTGCACGATCTGCGCCTGTTCTACCTTGACCTGCAGGACGAGGATTACGAGTCCGCCATCGGCATGGTACACAGCCGCTTTTCTACCAACACCAACCCCAGCTGGATGCGTGCCCACCCCAACCGGTTCATCCTGCACAACGGCGAGATCAACACCATCAAGGGCAACACCGATGCCATGCTGGCCCGTGAGGAGAGCATCGAGAGCCCCATCCTGCAGGACGACATGAACAAGATCCTGCCCATCATCAACACCTCCGGCTCGGACTCCGCCATGCTGGACAACGCGCTGGAGTTCATGGTGATGAACGGCATGGACCTGCCTCTGGCTGTGATGATCACCATCCCGAGCCCTGGGAGAACAACAAGAACATCAGCCAGAAAAAGCGCGATTTCTACCAGTATTACGCCACCATGCTGGAGCCTGGGATGGCCCCGCCGCCATCCTCTTCTCTGACGGCGATGTGGTGGGCGCGGTGCTGGACCGCAACGGTCTGCGCCCCAGCCGCTACTATATCACCAAGGATGGCCGGATGATCCTGTCCTCTGAGGTGGGCGTGCTGCCCTGCGCCCCCGACAACATTCTGATGAAAGACCGCCTGCGCCCCGGCAAGATGCTGCTGGTGGATACCGTCAAGGGCGAGGTCGTGGATGACGAGAAGCTGAAGGAATACTACGCCAGCGTGAGCCCTACGGCGAGTGGATCGACCGGAATCTGGTCCGGCTGAAGGACCTGAAGATCCCCAACATCAAGGTCCCCAGCTACACCGGCGAGGAGCTGACCCGCCTGCAGAAGGTCTTTGGCTACAAATACGAGGAGATCAAGGAGCTGATCCTGCCCATGGCCCGGGCCGGTGCCGAGCTTCCGGGGCCATGGGCACCGACACCCCGCTGGCTGTCCTGAGCGACCAGCACCCCCCGCTGTTCAACTACTTCAAGCAGCGGTTCGCACAGGTCACCAACCCGCCCATCGATGCCATCCGTGAGAAGGTGGTCACCTCCACCAGCGTCTATGTGGGTGCCCACGGCAACCTGCTGGAGGACAAGCCCGAGAACTGCAAGGTGCTCAAGGTGCAGAACCCCATCCTGACCAGCACCGATCTGCTCAAGATCAAGCACATGAACGTGCCCGGCTTCAAGACCGCCACGGTGTCCATTAATTACTATAAGAACACCAGCCTGGAAAAGGCCATCGACGCGTGTTCCTGGAGGTGGACCGCGCCTACAAGGACGGTGCCAACATCATCATCCTCTCTGACCGCGACATCGACGAGTACCACGTCTCCATCCCCAGCCTGCTGGCGGTTTCTGCCGTGTCCCAGTACCTCATCCGCACCAAGAAGAGCACGGCCATGGCCTCATCCTTGAGAGCGCCGAGCCCCACGAGGTGCACCACTTTGCCACCCTGCTGGGCTACGGTGCCTGCGCCGTCAACCCCTATCTGGCCCACGACACCATTGCCCAGCTCATCGACGAGGGTCTGCTGGACAAGGATTACTACGCCGCCGTGGATGACTACAACAAGGCTGTGCTGAACGGCATCGTGAAGATCGCCTCCAAGATGGGCATCTCCACCATCCAGAGCTACCAGAGCAGCCAGATCTTTGAGGCGGTCGGCATCTCCAAGGATGTCATCGACAAGTACTTCACCGGCACGGTCAGCCGTGTGGGCGGCATCGGTCTGGAGGACATTCAGGCGGATGTGGAAGCTGCCCACAACGCCGCCTTTGACCCGCTGGGTCTGGATATCAACATGGAGCTGGCCGACGGCGGCGCTCACAAGTTCCGCAGCGGCAAGGAAGAACACCTCTTCACCCCGCAGACCATCCATCTGTTCCAGAAAGCCTGCTTCACGGGTGACTACAAGGCCTTCAAAGACTTCACCCGCACCGTGGACAACATGGGTGCCGAGGGCGTGCACCTGCGCAGCCTGCTGGACTTCAGCTATGACCCCAACGGCGGCATCCCCCTTGAGGAGGTGGAGCCTGTCAGCTCCATCGTCAAGCGGTTCAAAGCCGCTGCCATGAGCTACGGTGCCCTGAGCAGCGAGGCCCACGAGACCATCGCCATTGCCCTGAACCGTCTGGGCGCCGGAGCAATACCGGCGAGGGCGGCGAGCCCGAGGAGCGCTATCAGAGCGAGAGCAACTCCAAGATCAAGCAGGTAGCCTCGGCCCGCTTCGGTGTGACCAGCAAGTATCTGTCTCCGCCGAGGAGATCCAGATCAAGCTGGCACAGGGCGCAAAGCCCGGCGAGGGCGGCAACCTGCCTGGTGCCAAGGTCTACCCCTGGATCGCC
>ENA-OQIO01001368-OQIO01001368.1-human-gut-metagenome-genome-assembly--contig:-NODE-1368-length-12001-cov-1.417298_pt1 | contig 12001 bp, 15 predicted proteins | sample MGYA00242573_ERZ504737 | MGnify/ENA primary metagenome ERZ504737 (study PRJEB26092, sample SAMD00036203) | human gut metagenome | host: Homo sapiens | study: EMG produced TPA metagenomics assembly of... | reverse complement strand
TTAAGGACGGAGCGAACTGTTTGAACCCCGTAGTGAGTTTTGAGTCGGAGACCCTTTCGTTCTTAGGGTAAGGCGGACTGCCTTAGAACTTCTGCATCGTGACATCCAGCAACAAACACAATACCAAGTCTTTCTCATGGACCGGGGTAAGCCACGATGATGAACTAAATAGAAACTCACTCCCGGTTCTTATTATACACAAACATCCAAAGTGCCATCGCACATATGATCACATACCCCAACACGCTATACCTATCCGGCACCTGCCCGAACAGAAAGAATCCGAGGATCGTCGAAAAAATAATCTGCGAATAATCATAAATGGATATCTCTTTCGCAGGTGCATGATAATAAGCCGCCGTAATTCCGAACTGTCCGCCTGCAGCCGCAAGTCCCGCACCTAGAAGCGTTAAGATCTGCAAGCCGCTCATCGGATGGAAATCCAGAAGCAGATATGGCAGTGTAACCACACACGAGAATCCCGAGAAGAAGATACAACCGAAGAACCTTTCTGTCCTCTCTGCCCAAGGATACGCACCATGCATAAGCGATACCTGCACAGATTCCGCCGCACAGTCCGATCAGGATGGTACCAGTGCATATTCGTAAATGTCGGTTGATTACGAACAAACTTCCGATAAATGCTCCTGTAACCGCAAGTCCCTGCGCCGGGGTCATCTTTTCTTTCAGTAATAAAAACGAAAATATAATAACGAAGAACGGCGACATCTTATTCAGCATTGACGCATCTGATAATACCAGATGATCCACCGCATAGAAGTTACACAGGATACCTACCGTCCCAAATGTTGCACGCAGGATCATATACTTCAGATTGCCCTTTTCAATCTTAAATCCGTCTCTACTTCTTAAAATCATTACCAAAGCAATAAAAAAAGCGACCATATTTCTGAAAAAACTCTTCTGTACCGAAGGCAGATCACCGGACAGCCTTACAAATGCATTCATGAATGCAAATGACAACGCTGATAATGTAATAAAAAATATTCCTTTGTATCTGGAATTCATACTATACACTTCCTCATCATTTATTGTTTTATATCTTATGCTATGCCAATTATCTTACCACGAAAAATTTTACATGTGAACATATCCGACTGTTGGACTTAATTTTTATACAACCTTTTTACACTCATCTCTGCCATATTCTTTAAGTACCTAACACTTACAGATGCTGTATAGTTCTGTTCTTTTCCAGACTACAATTTCTTTACATTGTCATATTCCCCCATAAAACAATCTATCTGTTGATAGAATTTCAGACGCGGATATGATAAAATATTTCTGGATAACGAAAGGAGAAATGCAACGTGAAACCTCTCGAAACATTTATAGAACAACGCAAAGAACGCTTCGTCAAAACAATCTGATGTCTGACGAATTTCTGGATTTTGTTAATAAAAATATGAAACCAATAGAGAAACAGATGTCCTATTATCAATGTGCCATCATGGAAGTAGAGACAAAATTCAAAGTATTAAACGAACAGTATTCCCTGGAATATGACCGCAATCCGATTGAAGATATCAAATCCCGTGTCAAATCCATGGAAAGCCTGATCAAAAAGATCCGTAAAAAGGATATACCGCTCACCCTTTCTTCTATTGAAGAAAATATCCATGATATTGCCGGTGTCCGTGTCATCTGTTCTTTTCCGGATGATATCTATATGCTTGCGGACTGCCTGCTTTCCCAGGACGACATCACACTTCTTGAGAAGAAAGACTACATCAAGAATCCAAAACCGGGCGGATACCGCAGTCTTCATCTGATCGTCAGTGTACCAATCTTTTTACAGGACGGAAAACGTAACATGACTGTAGAAGTACAGCTTCGTACGATTGCGATGGATTTCTGGGCAAGTCTGGAACATAAACTGCGTTACAAGAAAGATATCCCGGCTGACAAAGCAAAATATCTGGAGGATGAAATGCTTGCGTGCGCACAGATCAGTGCTGACCTGGATATGCGTATGCAGAATGTCCGTGATGTGATTGCTGAAAATACAACACCAGATGAGCGGCCTTTATTATTAAAAGAATTGTCATAAAAAGACATATTGAAAAATACACTAAAAAAAGCACTGTGAAATCCGGTAATATTTCACAGTGCTTTGCCACTACGATATTCTAAAGTGCCCGACAATATCCGTTCTCTCCTGCAGGATATCTTCTTCATAATTCTTCTGATACGGATCATTATGATGAATCACATATGGTACACCTTCCACATTCCGTCTGTCAGAAATCACCCCGATATGATTCTTGAACACTACAATATCGCCGCCCTGCCATTGTTCAATGTCATTTACATCCGTGGTCAGGCTGATCGCTGTATGTTCAAAATATATTTTCAGGTTCTTTACTCTTCGGAAATCAATATTTTTATCCGGCTCATCGATATCATAATCCTTCGGATTCTTCCTGATATCTTCGTCTACCAGTCCCGCAGATTCATATCCGCTTTTCTTTAAGCCGCAATATCCGACAACATCTGTACAGACACCATATCTGTCATCCGGATAACCAGTCTGATAATATCTGCTCTTGTAAACCGGCCGCTTCTTCACGTAAACCAATGCATTCGTCAAAATATCGGTCTGATCATCCGTACCGTCACCATCTTTATCCACACTGCTATGATACGGTGTGATCTCTGTGCCGTTATATTCATTCTTTGGCCGGTCTGTCTTCGTCAATCCTACCACATCACGTCCTGCCAGGAATCCGCCAAAGGTCAGCCAGATGATAATAGCGATCGGAACTAAGATCCGGAATTTCATCTTTCTTGTCTTATGATGAAATACAATCATCCCGGCAAATGCACCAAATGCACCGCCGACAAACGCAATCCCTATCAACACTGCCTCTTTGATCCGCCACTGATGATGCATTGCTTTCGCTTTATCCGTTCCATATAAAATAAATGCAACAATATTTACTACAACGAGATAATAGGATATCGGTGTCGCCGCCGTAAGTAATTTTGCCATCTTCCGCTCCCCTCCTTCGCATCTCCATTGTATCTTACCTTTGGTTAGCTTTCAATCAGAAAACGGATATAATTATAAACTTCCGAAAAATCAATCTCACATTGTCCACCCCATATATATACTGGTACTTTAGAATCAAAGCCATAGATCACTGGATAATTTTCTTCATCAAAAATATATACGAATACACGTCTTCCTTCTATATCTACCATCCAATATTCTTTTACTCCTGCATTCGCATATTTCTGAAGCTTTATAACCATATCTCTTCTTCTCGTAGACTTTGATAATACTTCTAATATAAAATCCGGCGCACCATATATCCGATTCTTATATAGTTTGTCCCGGTCACATACAATCATCACATCCGGCTCCACGATCGTCTTATTATCACAGTCAAGCTGTACATCCAACGGAGCTATTAATGGTATGCAATTTCCTTTATTTTTGGAAATAAATTCAAGAAACCTTGCGTAAATATATCCTCCCACCATCTGATGTAATGTTTCCGGTGACGCCATATCATAGAGCACACCATCAATCAGTTCTGCTCTTTGCTCATCTGGAAGAGCGTAATAATCTTCTACCGTATACTCTCCTTGTCGCTTCACTGTATATGCTGCACTTGCATCCTTTACAACAGATGCATAATACCGTTCCATCGGCAAAAATTTTTCCAAAGCCTTCAATGTATCATAACGAGGTGAAGTTGTCGTACCTCCAAAAATCTTCTGCACGGTTCCAAGTGGTACCCCGGAAAGCTCCGCAATCTGTTCATTGGTGTATCCTTTTCCTTTTCTTTTCTTTCATTTCTTGAATATTCATGGCGCACACTCCTTTATAACAAGCCTGGTTATACACCTTTTTTAGAAGTAATACTTATTTCCTAGTATATATACTATCATATATTCCATTTATATTCAATCATTTTCAATCCATTTTTAATCCATTTTAAATCCATTTCATCAATCCACATCCAATATCCGGAAATGATTCCGCTTCACTTCGATCAGCCCGTCCTTCTGCATTTTCCCCAGTTCATTCGACATTGCCGACCGGTCTACTCCAAGGTAATCTGCAAGCTGCTGCCTGTTATACGGAATATCGAACTCTTCCTTTTCACGCTCCATTGCCTGATAAGACAGATAAGACAATAGTCTGCCACGGATCGTCTTCGATGAAGTGTGAAAGATGCGTCTGGACAGATTCAGGTTCTTCTGCGCCGATATCGCAAGCAAGTTCTGCACCAGATTCTGATGAAACTCACACGCATTCGGACACACTTTTAAGATCTTTCTCACATCCAGAAATAACACTTCGCAGTCAGACATCGCAATTACATTGACCATCAGCTTCTCATCCAGTGCACAGGCATACGTCTCTGCGAAAATCTGACCTTCTTTTACATAATCCAGGACACTTCTGTTTCCCCAGATATCATCGTTTTCAATCAGGGCATTTCCTTTTAACATAACACCGATCGATGAGACAATATCCCCCGCATGAAAGATGATCTCATCTTTCTGGTATTTCTTCTTCTTCGCACTTAAGCAATTCAGCATAGAAGATACTTCTTCTTCCGTTGCCCCTGCGAAGATTTCTGTCTTTGTTAATGCTTTTAAATTCACGCTTTCCATTTTTGTTTCCTCTCTACATCATCGTCTGATACAGAAGCACCATAAGCGGCATCGTTATGATCGATAACAATGTCGTCATAACATTGATCGCACTGGCATATTTCGAATCATTTCCATACACCTGACACATCTGCGTGATCGTTGAAGCAGACGGTGTGATCACCGCAAGGAATACGATCAACAGTAATTTTTTCCATCCGGATGTATGTTCACAAGCCCGCTTATTTTAAATTGCCAATGATATCCACCGGTATTCACGACCAGTCTCAGAAATGAAATAAAATACACTTTTACATTTTCAAATATATTCCTAAGATTCATCTCTGCGATCAGCATTCCCGTTACGATCATACTCGCCGGACCGATCATACTGCCCACAGAACTCAATGACTGATCTACGATTTCCGGCAGTCTGATCTTTGTAAAAAATAATACAACTCCTGCAAATACCGAAATCATATTTACATTAAAGACAATCTTTTCCAGTCCCACTTTCCTTCCCGGCTGATCGTATTCTTGCCATGTGTCCACAGAAATACCAGTTGGACACTCATGAACACACAACCATATAATACCCATTCTTTTCCCAGAATAAAAGTCACCAGCGGTACGATCAAATTACCCGAATTTGAATAATAGATGGATGTCGCCTCTACTTCATTTAGTTTCAATACCTTTCCGGCACCCCATACTGCTGCCAGTAATATAACCTGTAATAATACCGACGCTGCAAATACCAGCAAAAGTTCCTTCACTTTTTCACTTGTATAATCCACCTGAAATGCATTGATGATCACACACGGAATAACTAGATATAATACAATTTTAGAAATGACTTTGCTGTCTTCTCCCTTTAACAATCCTGTCTTTACAATAATATATCCCATCAGGATCATAAGAAACAGTTCTGCGATCTGTTCCATTAAAAGTATACTGATTTCCATAATAATCTCTCTTTCCTTTTACAGTCCTACCGAAAATCATATACACTTTCCCGATGATTGTCAATCTCACAAAAACCTGACATCCTTCTATTAATCATACTTATATTGACATGTTATTTATCATTCATATATTGATTCCTTCTATCTATAAGGCTATAATAGTGTTTATAAAAATATAAAACAGGCAGTATAAAATACAGGGAGGAACTTAAGATGAAATACAAGAATATTATTTTTGATTTTGGAAATGTAATCGGAAAATTTAAAGGAGACTATATTCTGGGGAAATTTGCTTCTACACCGGAAGATTATGATATTCTTGCTGATGCCATCTTTAAAAACTGGGTAGCTTTAGATGCCGGAACTATTGACTATGACCAGAATGCCGAAGATACGATTGCAGGACTCCCGGACCATCTGAAGATACTGCCCGTGATTTCTTCGAGACTGGTTCCAGTATGTGACCCGCTTCCGGAGACATGGAAATTCATCAAAGAATTAAAAGCCCGCGGGGTTCCGATCTACCTGCTTTCCAATGCCTCCACCCGTTTTGCGGAACGCGCACTGGAAGATCATCCGATCCTGAAAGAATTCGACGGCATCGTGTTCTCTGCTCCGCTTAAAATGGCAAAACCGGGGCACGATATCTATTATCATCTGTTCAATGAATTTAACCTTCTGCCGAGAGAATGCTTCTTTATCGATGACACGGTGGAAAATGTCATTGCAAGTAAAGAACTTGGAATGGAAAGCATCTTATTTACTGGAGATATCGATGCTGTTAAGAGAGCAATTGAATTTTAACCTGCTGCATAGCAATCTACAGAACCTGCCACCGACAGCTTCTTCCGAATGCATGGCAATTAAAAATCCACCTGTCATACAACGACATGATTACTAGCTGAACTAGCTGATCTATCTTGTATAATAGGTGGATCTCTTATATTTATGAAAGTGCTTTTTCCTTAATGAACGCTTCGAGTTCATCCTTAGTATCAAATTACGAATCAATGCACTCATTTCCGGCTTCATTCTTCCTCACCATCTGCCCGATCACATAGCAGACAGCCGCAACCACCATTCCATTGATGGATGCAATGCCCCAGGATACCACGTTTGCAACGATTGCACCGATCACAACACCGGCAACGGCGAACCAGTTGACTGTCTCCAGATTCTCATCCGTTTTTCTCGTAATCTTTCTGATTCATAAAATAAGAGATTACCAGGATGATACCAACCGGTGGAAGTGTACAGTTCAGTACATTTAACCAGTTACAGAAATTATAATAAAGCCATACAGACAACAGTGTTCCGACGATTCCTGCGATCAGTACCATCGGCTTTTTCTTCTGATTGAAGATATTCGCAAGACCGAGTCCTGATGAATACAATGCGTTGTCATTCGTTGTCCAGATGTTCAGCCCCAGTACCAGGATTGCAAGGTAGAACAGGTTCAGACGGATCATACTTCAAAGATGTCATTTCCACCAACGAAGATATATGCAATCGCTCCGAAGAAGAACATCAGGGAATTTCCGATAAAGAACGCTACAACTGTTGCGATCGTTCCTGACTTCGCATCTTTGGCAAATCTCGCAAAGTTCGGTGTCGCAGTTCCACCTGATACGAATGAACCAACCACCATTCCGGCTCCTCCGATCACACTGATCGTTCCGCTTGATTTGGCAAACTGGTCGATGATCGTTCCATCGCCTCTCTGCACTGCAAGGATCATAGCGACTGTACCAAGAACCGCTACCAACGGAACCGCAATATAGCTGATCAGTGTCAATGAATCGATTCCAAAATATGCCGAAGCCGTCATACATCCACCTGCTACGATAACAAGTCCCCACATAGCGACTTTGCTGCCGCCAAGCAATTCATTCGCAACCGGAATTGCGAACATCGCAACTCCTACTCCGAACCAACCGATCTGTGTAAAGCTGATCATTGCCGAAGAAATATAAGATCCTTTCTCTCCAAATGCACGCTTCGCCAGAAGATCCATACTAAGTCCTGTCTTTGCGCCTACATATCCAAGAAGTCCTGTATACAGTCCCAGGATCATTCCGCCAAGGATCAGTCCAAGCACGATCTTACTTGAGCCGCCCATTCCTGTCAGTCCATTGTTCAGTGCTGTGTTGATCGCACCCATGATCGGTTCTACCGCAAAGTTCATAAGGAGACCGATTCCCAGAATTCCAAATACCGGATAGATCAGTACCGGTGCAATTTTCTCAAGTGCTTCCGGAAGTTTATCACATAATTTTCTAAGAAGGAGAATCAGATATCCAGATACAAAACCTGCTACCAGTGCTCCAAGGAATCCTGATTTTCCATTTGCTGCCATAAGTCCGCCTACAAAACCAACTGCAAGTGCCGGTCTGTCACCGATCGCTTCGCCGATATAGCCAGCCAGTACCGGAAGCATCAGTCCAAATGCAAGATTGCCAATTGTCTTAAGCTGTGCCGCTACCGGTGTGATCGTGCCGAAGTTACCTCTGTCTGCTGCTGATAATGCATTCATATCTACACAGAGTCCGTCAATCAGGAATGCAAGTGCGATCAGGATACCTCCACCTACTACGAACGGAAGCATATGTGATACTCCATTCATAAGCTGTGTATAGATCCGATGTCCGATTCCACTTGATTTGCCGCTGTTGCTTTCCTTTACTTCTGCTCCGTTTGCTGCATGATATACAGGGACATCTCCGTTAATCACACGGTCTACCAGTTCATCTGCTTTACTGATACCATCCGATACCTGGCAGATAATTACTTTCTTTCCATCAAAACGGTCCAACGGTACCTGCGCATCGGCTGCTACGATGATTCCGTCTGCCTCTTCAATCTCTTTGGCCGTCAGGACATTTTTTGCTCCGCCGGAACCTCTTGTCTCTACCTTGACTGCACATTCCTTTGCTTTGGCTGCTTTTTCAATTCCTTCTGCGGCCATATATGTGTGCGCAATTCCTGTCGGGCAGGATGTAACTGCAAGAATCTTTACTTTTCCGGTTGTCTCTTCTGCTGTGCTTTCTTCATCTGCTCCTGCAAGTCTCTCATCAATACCTGCTTCTTTTTCATCCGCATCATTGATAATGTTCATGAACTCTTCAACTGTCTTTGCATTTCTTAAGGATTCTGTAAATTCTTCATTCATCAGAAGAACAGATAATTTACTTAATACGTCCAGATGAATGTTATCTTCTGTATTCGGTGCTGCGATCAGGAACATTAATGTTACCGGTTCGCCGTCCAGTGAATCAAAATCCACACCGTCCTTTACTACCATGCTGCCAGTCCCGGTTTGGTTACTGCATCGCATTTTCCGTGTGGAATTGCAATTCCCTCGCCGATTCCTGTGGTACTTTCTTCTTCTCTTGCATATACCTGCTTTCTATATGCTTCTTTGTCATTGATCTTTTCGCTCTTTACCATGAGATCAACGATCTGGTCGAGCGCTTCGCTCTTGCTCTTTGGCGATGCATCCAAAAGAATACTTCTTGCATCCAGCAAATCTGTGATTCTCATATGATTTTCCCTCCTGTTGATAAATATATTTTCTTTGCAACACTTCTCTCTTTTATGCCTTACACCAGCTGCTTATATACTTCTTCTACTTCCGGTCTGGTTGCCAGATATTCGGAAAATGCACTCGCACTTCCGGTTGCGACTCCCATATGGAAAGCATGCTCATAATCCTGCTTTTCCATCCAGCCTGCCATAAATCCTGCTACCATGGAATCTCCGGCTCCTACACCATTGACCAGTGTGCCTTTCGGTGCCGGTGAGCTGTAGACCTCTCCGTTCTCTGCGATCAGTACCGCTCCTTCACCCGCCATGGAGATCAGTACATTTCTCGCTCCTTTTTCCTGAAGCTTTCTTCCGTAAGGAATGACTTCTTCTCTTGTCTTAAGAGTCACTCCGAAAATCTCACCAAGTTCGTGATTATTTGGCTTGATCAGGAATGGATGATACTTAAGAACGTTCATCAGGAGATCTCTTGTCGCATCTACGACGATCATAACTCCCTTATCTTTCAGCTCTTTCATGATCCGGCTGTAGATATCATCCGGCATAGACGCGGGATACTTCCCGCAAGGAATAAGATATCTCCTTCTTTCATCGTATTCAGACGGTCCATCAGTTCTTCTACTTTGTCTTTTGGAATCTCAGGACCACTTCCGTTGATCTCTGTTCCGTCGATTGATTTCAGCTTTAAATTGATTCTTGATATTCCTTCTTCAATCTGGATGAAATCAGATGTCACTCCGTCTTCTTCCAGTCTTCTTGCTATTTCTTTTCCCGTAAATCCTGCCATGAACCCAAGTGCTGTACTTTCAATTCCAAGATTCTTAAGTACGATAGAAACGTTGATTCCCTTTCCACCTGGAAGCATGAGTTCTGAGCTTGTACGGTTTGTAAGTCCGAGTTTAAAATCATCCACTGAAACGATGTAATCCAGCGATGGATTAAACGTAACTGTATAAATCATATTTCTTACCCCTTTCAACTTGTTGAATTCATTATACCGTCAAACTCAGTCAATTTCAATCATGTTATTTCACAAATATTCTGGTTGTTTTTGGTTGAATATGCACAAAAGAAGTGTAATTATGACTGATTCAAATGTTTTTTCACTTTTTCCTATCATATATTCAAACTCGGTCAACCTGGGTTTGCCCCTTGCAGATATCAGCTTTACTGTATATTTTGTCATCTCCAGGACCTGCCACCGGCAGCTTCTTCCGAACGTATGGCGATCAAAAAGGCTGCCATCCAACGAAATTTTTTCGTCAGAATGGCAGCCTCTGGCTATCCGTTCTATATTAATTATTTCACGAATTCTTTTACTTTTGCATAAATGCTGTCTGCATCAAGACCATATTTCTTAATCAATTCTACAGCCGGACCAGACTCACCAAATGTGTCATTTACACCAATCTTCATTACCTTAGCTGGTGCTTTCTCTGCAACTACGTCGCATACTGCACTTCCAAGTCCACCGATAACAGAATGTTCTTCTACTGTTACGATTTTTCCTGTCTTAGCCGCTGCTGCAACAACTGCTGCTTCATCCAGTGGTTTGATTGTGTGCATGTTGATTACTTCTGCACTGATTCCGTCTGCTGCAAGCTTCTCTGCTGCTGCGAGGGATTCAGATACTTCAAGACCTGTTGCGATGATTGTCACATCTGTACCTTCACGAAGTGTAATGGCTTTACCAATCTCGAATTTGTAATCTGCGTTATCATTGATAACCGGAACTGCAAGTCTTCCGAAACGGAGATATACAGGTCCTACATGCTCATAAGCTGCTTTTACAGCTGCTTTTGCTTCTACATCATCGGAAGGATTGATTACGATCATTCCCGGGATTGTTCTCATAAGAGCGATATCTTCGTTACACTGATGTGTAGCACCGTCTTCTCCGACAGAGATTCCGGCATGTGTAGCACCGATCTTAACATTTAATTTGGGATATCCAACTGAGTTACGAACCTGCTCAAATGCACGTCCTGCTGCGAACATTGCGAAAGAACTTGCAAATGGAACTTTTCCTGTAGCAGCGATACCTGCTGCAACTCCAATCATGTTACACTCAGCGATTCCACAGTCAATGTGACGTTCCGGGAAAACTTTCTTGAACATTCCTGTCTTGGTAGCTTCTGCAAGGTCCGCATCTAATACTACCAGATCTTCATGTTCTTTTCCTAATTCTACTAAAGCATTACCGTAGCTTTCTCTTGTTGCGATTTTCTTTACTTCTGACATAATGCTTCACCTGCTTTCTCTAATTCTTCCATTGCCTGTGCATACTGCTCATCGTTAGGAGCTTTTCCATGCCATCCGGCTGGTCTTCCATGAAGGAAACTCCTTTTCCTTTGATTGTCTTTGCAATAATTGCAGTTGGCATTCCCTTTGTCTTGCGAGCCTCTTTGAAAGCTGCTTCGATCTGGTCAAAGTCATTTCCATCAATATTGATCACATGGAAGTTAAATGCTCGAATTTCTTATCGATCGGATATGGAGAGTTAACGTCTGTAATCTTTCCATCGATCTGAAGGTTGTTATTGTCAACGATCACTACCAGGTTGTCCAGCTTTCTGTGTCCTGCTAACATAGAAGCTTCCCATACCTGTCCTTCCTGGATCTCACCGTCTCCGAGAAGTGTGTATACTCTGTAATCATCATTTGAAAGTTTAGCAGAAATAGCCATTCCTACTGCAGCTGAGATGCCCTGTCCAAGAGATCCACTTGACATATCAACACCTGGGATGTGTTTCATATCCGGATGTCCCTGAAGGTATGATCCAACTTACGAAGAGTTGTCAGATCTTCAACCGGGAAGAATCCTCTGTGTGCCAGTGTTGAATAATATCCTGGTGCTGTGTGTCC
>ENA-OQIO01001367-OQIO01001367.1-human-gut-metagenome-genome-assembly--contig:-NODE-1367-length-12004-cov-1.364907_pt1 | contig 12004 bp, 12 predicted proteins | sample MGYA00242573_ERZ504737 | MGnify/ENA primary metagenome ERZ504737 (study PRJEB26092, sample SAMD00036203) | human gut metagenome | host: Homo sapiens | study: EMG produced TPA metagenomics assembly of... | reverse complement strand
GAACGGTTGTAAAAGTCCGCATCAAAGAGAGTGTTCCAAGTGGTGTGGTTGCATTTTTAGAAGGCATCCGTGCATTTATCCCGGCATCCCAGCTGGCACTCGATTATGTCGAGAATACAGAGGAATGGATCGGAAAAGAAGTAGAAGCAAAAGTCATTACCGTTGATCCGGAGAAGGAAAAACTGGTATTATCTGCAAAGCGGGTGGCGAAAGAGGCAGCAATCGAGGAACGTAACCACAAGATTTCCATGATCGTGCCGGGAACGGTAATGGAGGGAACGGTAGAGTCCTTAATGCCATATGGTGCATTTATCAATCTTGGCAATGGGTTAAGCGGACTGGTGCACATCTCACAGATCTGCGAAAAACGTATCAAAAAGCCGTCAGAAGTGTTAAAAGAGGGACAGAAAGTCAAAGCAAAAGTATTAAACACAAACGACAACAAGATCAGTCTTTCCATGAAAGCACTGGAAGAGGAGATGGTTGACACAGAACCAGCAGAAGATCTCGAGCAGTATACATCAAAGGAAAGCTTTGGCTCAAGCCTTGGTTCACTTCTTGCAGGAATCAAGCTGGATTAATCAGAAGATAAAAATTTCATCATGAAAATGAAACTACCGGATGCAGACAGGTTTATGTGTACATCCGGTAGTTTTTATGTAACAGGAAATTTACTTTATTATCTGCAGCTTTCTCGTTTTGCCATGTAATATGGCAGGGACATTTTCAGAGGGAGCGTGTGACCGTTTCTTATGCGGTCAATCAGGATCTTGGCTGTCATCTTCCCATTTCTTCGATCGGAATATGCATAGTTGTGAGCATTGGCGATACATATTGTGCAATTTCAATATCGTCCATGCTGATGACAGAGATATCGTCAGGAATGCGATAGCCACATTCGTGGATCGCACGGATCGCACCGATCGCTGTGATGTCATTCATGCAGAAAAAAGCAGTTACGTCCGAAGAACGTTCCAGAATTCGTTTGGCTCCCTGATAACCGGCTTCGGAAGAGCCGGAAACATTAGTTACGATATTTTTGTTAAAATTAATATGATTTTTCTTCAAAGTATTACAATAAGCTTCATATCGGATTTCATTTTTAGTCTCTCCGATATATCCGATCTGCGTGTGCCCCTGTGCGATCAGATGGCTCACGGCATCAGATGCGACGGCATTTCCGTCACAGATGACCTGATCATACTCGGCATCTAACGGATTTAAACCAACGTAAATAATCTTATGAAAATGCTTTTTCATAAATTTGAGAGTCTCTTTGTCACAACGGCCAAGAATGGCAGCACCGTCAACTTCGTTATTTATAATCTGATTTTGCGTGGCCGGGTTATGAATGTCAAAAGTAGAAAAAGAATACTTTACGATATACCCCTCTTTTAATGCCTCCTGCTCAATACTTCTTGTCAGGGTTGAAAAAAAGGCATCATTTTGTGCATCCTGAGCTCGTGCATAGACACAGGCAATGGAATGATGAGGTAAATTTTCCCTGCTTTTTTGCTTTAATGCCTGGGCGGAAGTGTTAGGCACATATCCGCCGGCTCGTGCAATACTCCAGATTTTATCCTGCATTTCTTTACTGGCGGCGTTTGAGGAATTCCCGTTGATAATACGGGAGACAGTAGAGATGGAAACACCGGCCTCTTTTGCAATATCCTTTAATGTCATTGAAATACCCCTCGTACAGGTAATTTTCATCTTTGCGTATAGTTTAACACAAATAAATAAAAATTGCGTAAAACTTTACACAAACGTTTGCCAAAATAAATGGCGAAGAGAATGGTAAGTGTGGTACAATAAATTTAAATGAGATTTGAAATGTTTAGGAGGACAAGATGAAAAAACAGATGACAGTACGAAAAACAGTTTTGGCAGCATTATTTCTTGCAATTGGACTGATTCTTCCATTTATTACCATGCAGATCCCGGCAGTCGGAAAGATGCTTTGTCCGATGCACATTCCGGTATTACTGTGTGGATATATTCTCGGAGGACCGTATGGCCTGATCGTTGGATTTATTACACCGTTACTTAGAAGTGTGACATTTGGAATGCCTGTCATGCTCCCGAATGCTATATGCATGGCATTTGAACTTGCAACCTATGGATTAGTCAGCGGAATTCTTTCCGGTAAGATGAAAAGGATATGAGATCACTATATATATCTTTGATCATTCCATGCTCGCAGGAAGACTGGTATGGGGACTTGTATCAGCAATTGTTTATGCATTAATGGGAAGTGGATTTACATGGAAATTATTCTTTATGGGTGGATTTGTGAATGCAATCCCTGGAATTGTGATACAGCTTATCTTAATACCTGTTCTTGTAAATCGTTTATATGCAGCGGGAGTTGTAAAGCCTGCTTATGAAGGAAAATAATCATCTGTTATTCTGATAGAGGACAGAAAACACAGGGGAAGATCGGAGAAATACATGGAACTGAAAACACAATGCAGAGAGCGATTCAAACCGGCAGTGGATGAAGATTAATGAAATTGTTAAACAGGAAGACAATACAGACAGACCAATTCTTGTGGCGATTGACGGGCGATGTGGAAGTGGTAAGACAACTTTGGGAGAATATTTAAAGGGGCAGTTTGACTGTAACCTGTTTCATATGGATGATTTCTTTTTACGAATGGAGCAGCGTACACCGGACAGAATGAAAGAAACCGGTGGGAATGTAGACTATGAAAGATTTTATGAAACTGTGCTCATACCGGTTCAAAAGAAGGAATCTGTGTGCTATCAGCCTTTTCCTGCAAAGAGTGGAGACTATTAGATGCTTATGAGATTCCTTATAAAAGGATTAATATTATCGAGGGCTCTTATAGCTTACATCCGTATTTTGGAAAGCCATATCAGCTGAAGATTTTTATGAATATTGCATCGGATGTGCAACTTGCAAATATCAGAAAGCGGTAATGGGGAAGAGAAAGCTAAAAGAGTTCAAGGAAAATGGATTCCGAAGGAAGAAGCATATTTTGAAAAATTTCATGTGCAGGATGACACACTTGAGATTATGTGGAATTTAAAGGTATTATAAAAGAGATGTTCAAAGAAAAACAGAGTCAGATCGACATGCGCATATGTCTGTCCGGCTCTGCTTTTTTATGTAATGGATTCAGGTGTCTAAGCCTCTAAAGTGATTTTTAAATGGTAAGTTTTTTCACCTTCAGGCATTAATGAGAGAATACCACGTTTTTTCTGAGAAAATATCACTGTCCTGATGGAAAATCGCAGAACCGTTCCATGGTTCCAGACAAAGGAATGGAGCATTGCCGCCTGCAGGAGTCCAGAAAGCGATAGATTCAAAATCAGGATAGTCCATTGTTACACCTTTTCCAGTATGAGTGTTAAGGAAGGAAACACGATGGGAATTGGTGTGTTCAAAGAAAACAGCATCACTGTCAAACATTGCAACAGTAAGTGGTAATGTGTTGCCCTCTGCTTTTTGTACAACCTTTTTCTCTGTGTTGAATTCCATATTTTCAAGATCATATTCATAAGATACGAAATCTTCTGCTTTTTCAAAGACGAGTTCACAGTCGGCAAGTGTTTCACCGGAAGATACCGGAAGCATAAATCCAGGATGTGCGCCGATATGATAAAACATTTCTTCTGTGTCATGGTTTACAACACGGTATTCCATAGATAACTCATTGTCGGATAAATGATAGGTGAGAGACAATTCGAACTGATAAGGATAACTTTTTAAAGTTTCTTCATTTGCGTGTAACAAGAAAGTGACCGTATCATCGGATAAATCCTTCACCTCGAATTCTGTATCTTTACAGAAGCCATGCTTTACGAGAGGATAAACCTGCCCTTTCATGGTTGTTTCACCATTTCTTAAATTTCCGATCGTTGGAAAGAGAAGTGGTGAAGAACGCATCCAGAAAGCAGGATCTGAATTCCAGACATATTCTTTTCCGGAAGGATCCTTGAAAGATTTCAATTCGGCTCCCATCGTATTGACAGCAACCTCGTAACCGTTTGAATGTAATGTGATCAGCATAATAAAAGCCCCCTTTTACAAATTGGTATTGTTTTTTGAAAAATACTTGCTTTTTCTATTATAACACACGAATCTGCGTAAAGAGAATAGGTTTAGACAAACGTTTGCAAAGCTATGACAATTGAATTTTTGCAGGAAATATGTTAGCTTAGTTATAGTAGTGAATAAGAGGGAAAAGTATTAAGGTGGATTATGAAAGAAAAAAAAGTTACAATTCGGGAAGTGGCGGAACTGGCAGGAGTATCGATCAGTTCTGTATCAAGATATCTGGCGGATCCAAAAAGTATCCAGCCGCTTGCAGCGTACAACATTAAAAATGCCATCAATGAACTGCAGTATGAACCGAACATGTTTGCAAGAAATTTAAAAAGAGGACAGACACAGATCGTCGGTCTTATTGTTCCGCATATGGAATATTTTTTCGGAAAAATATGTCATGTGGTAAGTGACTATTTTTTTGAAAGAAAATATATTACTTATATCTGTGAAAGTGACAGTGAGCGGGAAAAAGAGCTGTTCTATGTCCAGGAGCTTCTGAACCAGAGAGCCGCAGGAATCATAATTGCACCGAGTGGGCAGAATACACCATATCTGCAGGGCGTAACAAAGAATTATAAAAATATGATCGCAATCGACAGACAGGAGGATATTGGCTGTGATATGGTTTTGGAAAATCACAGGGACAATGCATATCATCTTATCTCATGGCTTCTGAAAAATAAGCCATGCAGCCGTATCATGATGCTCTTTGGCTGGAGCGACAGTTTTAATACACGTATGTGTCTTGCCGGGGCAAATCAGGCACTGGAAGAGGCCGGGCGTGATGGAAGCCGCGTGATCAAAATATTTACTGCGAGAAAGATCGAAGTGGTAATGGATGCTTTAAAACAGTTAAAACAGTGTGCTCGAGGATGGAGAGAGACCGGTCATCATCGGGTTTGGAACGGACATTGTAGAGTATATTGCCATGGGAATCCATCAGTTGTATCCGGAGTGGATCGGAAACGTGGATATCGCAGGGTTTGCAATGGGTGGAACGAAGGAAAAACTTGGAATGGACTGTTCGCTTGTTGTTAAGAATCCGGAAACAGTCGCAATTTGTGCGGCAGAGCTTTTGAGCCAGAAGATCATGGGAGAGAAAGAAGAAAAAGAACCTAGGAAATATGATGTGAAAGTAAAATATGAATTTTAAAGAGTGGATATCAAAAGGTTGAAAAGACAGTGCCAGTAAAATGAGAACATGTTTTGGTACTGTCTTTCATTTTACATATTAAGTGAAAATGTTTTCAGTAAAATGTAAAAATAATAAATAGTAAAAATATACAAAAACGACTGTAATATAATGTGAAAAAGTACTGATTTTAACTAATAAAAACAAAAGAAAACATTAGACTAATAATGTGCAGAGGTGTTAATTTCTAGGTACAGAGGCAACTGAAAACATTTTCACTAAAGGAAGGAAAAGTGATGAAGAAAAAGGTAATTGGCGACTTATTATGGCGGGAACAATGGCTCTTTCCATGGCAGCATGTGGAAACACACAGAGCAGGATACACCAAAGGAGCCTGAGAAGCAGGAAACAGTTCAGACAGAAGGTACAGAAGAGGGCGGAGCAACAGACGTATCCGGAATCACAGCAGATTCTTTTAAACCTTCCAAGGACTTTAATGTACGTGTTCCATTTGCAGCAGGTGGTTCTGCAGATACGATCGCAAGAATTATCGGACAGGGGTTACAGGAGACTTATGGTAAAACTGTTATCGTAAATAACCTGACAGGAGCGAACGGAGCAATCGCAGCAGCAGATCTTGACAGTGCAAAATCCGATGCAACAGAATTAATGGTCGGCGGTATCGCAATGTTCACACTGGCACCATTATTCAATAAAGATATTAACCTTAGCATTGATGATTATCAGTTTGTCAGCGGACTTGTATTAGAAGACCAGCTTTTATATGTAAGTCCTTCAAACAGCGGAATTGAAGACTGGGATGGTCTTGTGAAATATGCAGCTGATAACCGTATCGTATATGGAAGTAACGCACCTGGCGGAGCAACTCATCTTCTTGCAACTATGTTATTTGGTGAAGCAGGTTTAGATGCAGAAGCAGTTACTTCTGATGGAAGTGGAAAAGACTTACTTGCAGTAGCAAGTGGTAACGTTGTATGTGCGATCGCACCGGCATCAGTAGGTGCACAGTATGTTGAAGATGGAAGCCTTGTTCCGATCGCAGTATTCTCAGAAGAAAATTATACTGGATATGAAGGATATAATGTTCCTACAGTTCAATCTTTTGGATATGATATTGTATTCCGTACATGCAATTTTGTTATGACAAAAGCAGATGTTGCTCCGGAAGATGTTGCAGCAATCCATCAGGCAATCATAGATTATAGCAAGACAGATGAATTTAAGGATCTTGCTAAAAATGCAAATTACACACCATATCTTGAAGATGGACAGACAGTAAAACAGATTATTCTGGATACAGCTGATTTATGTAAGGAAGCTTACGATAAATATTACGCACAGTAAAAAGACGATCCGTGCTGCCTTAAAACAGCACGGGTTATTTTTGAAAAGAAGGAATAAAGTATGGAGATAAAATACAAGTCAAATTTAGTGGCAGGAATTGTAAGTATCATTCTTGGGATTGTCTGTATCATTCTTGTGCCGCTTCAGATCGCAGAAGATTATTCAGCAACTTATGGCATCACATCAAGGACAATCCCTGGGGCAATCGGAATTTTATGGATCGGATGTGGTGTGGTTTTGCTGATTCAGAGTCTGATATTGAAAAAAGACACAGTGAAAACACTGATCGTAGGAAAAGAATTAAAAGCATTAGCATATATGGCCATGCTGCTTATTTATTCAATTCTGTTCAAAAGAAGTTTCCTGATTTCTACGATTTTACTTGGTGTGGCAACACTGGCAATGACAGGAACTAAGAAAAAACTGTATTATGTGATCGTAATTGCAATGGTTGTAGTGTTATACCTTCTTTTTGCAAAAGTATTGCATATTCAATTGCCATAGTAACAGGAGGAGTTTATGGGACAGGTTATATCAGAGGCATTGATGAATCTTTTATCAGTGCAGAATTTAATATTTGTTAATGTTGGTATTTTTATTGGAATTATTTTCGGTGCGATTCCGGGAATGAATGGAAACCTTGCAATCACAGTATTACTTCCATTTACATTCCAGATGGATACAGTACCGGCACTGTTAATGCTTACGGCTATTTTCTTTGGTGCCAACTTTGGTGGTTCTATCAGTCAATTCTGATCAATACACCTGGTACGAATGCAGCGGCAGCAACACTGATCGATGGTTATCCGATGTGCAGGAATGGACAGCCGAGAAGAGCATTAGATATGGCACTTGTGGCATCAACATTTGGTGGTCTGGTCAGTGCATTCTGCCTTCTGTTTTTTGCACCGCAGATCAGTAAGGTTGCTATGAAGTTCAGTTCTCCGGAGTATTTTGCACTTGCAATTTTTGGACTTTCTGTTATTGCATCTGTAAGTGGAAAGAGTCTTGTAAAGGGTCTTATCAGTGGTGGACTTGGAATTTTATTGGCAACAGTTGGTATTGATTCTGTCAGTGGTGTTACAAGATTTACATTTGGAAATATCAGATTATATAACGGAATCAAGATGCTTGCAGTTTTACTTGGAGTATACGCGATTGCACAGATGATCGGACGTATTAATAAAACAGAAGCAGCTGTTGTATCAAATTTAAAAGCGGCAGATAAAGATGACCATATTACAAAGGAAGATGATGAAAAAAACATTGCCAATCATGACAAAATCTTCCCTGATCGGAGCATTCATCGGAGCAGTTCCTGGTACCGGCGGAGCAATCGCATCATTTATTGCCTACAATGAAGCAAAGAGAAAAGCCAAACCAGGAGAGAAGTTTGGCGAAGGTGAGATCAAAGGTATTGCAGCACCGGAATCAGCAAACAATGGAGCAACAGCCGCAACCTTGATTCCGTTACTTACACTTGGTATTCCGGGAGACGTTGTAGCGGCAACCTTATTAGGTGCATTTACGATGCATGGACTTGTTGTAGGACCGAAGCTTTTTGAGACATCCGGACCAATTGTATATGCAGTTCTGATCGGATGTGTGATCGCACAGCTTATTATGTTCTTCCAGGGGAAATATTTACTGGGACTTTTTGTTAAGATCACACATATCCCACAGGAATTATTGACAGCATTATTAGTCGTGATCTGTTGTGCAGGAGCATTCGCAATCGGAAGCTCTGAAATGGATGTTTATGTGATGCTGCTGTTTGGAGTTATTGCATACTTTATGCAGAAACTGGACTTCCCATCCGTACCGATCGTTCTTGGAATGGTACTTGGACCGATCGCAGAGTCCAATCTGCGCAATGCACTGGTAATGTCAAACGGTTCCTGGACAATTTTTGTAAAAAGACCTATCTGTCTTGCATTTATTATCTTAACATTTGTGCTCATCGTTCTTTTGAAAAAAGGGGATGCAAAGCAGAGAAAAGCTACAGACAAATATATGAAAGGCGAACAGGAAGAATAAAATGAAAAAATTATGGACAGATTTACACAGCAATATCCATCATAATCAGATGGATGAACTGGATAAATGGACAGAACATGCAAAAGATGTATTGGATTTCTGGCCAATCGCATATTATCCGTTCCAGATGATCAAAACAGAGTCGGGAGCAGGACTTGAAGATTTATGTCCGGAAGAAGAGATTAAGAAAGACTGGGAGATCGTCCGCAGGAAAGTAAAAGAAGAAAATGCAAACGGATATCCGATGTTTATGGGATATGAGTGGCAGGGCTGTGGATTTGATGGTGATCACAACGTATTTTTCCTTGATAATGAACAGGATATGAAACATCCGATGCGTTATCAGGAATTAAGAGATGATTATAAAGATACGGAAGCGATCGGAATCCCACACCATGTAGCATATCAGCTTGGAAGCCGTGGAAAGAACTGGGCAACACATGATGAGAATTTTTCCCCGTTTGCGGAAATTTATTCCAGCCATGGATGCAGTGAAAATGATACAGGTGGAATGGATATGGAACGTCATCTGCATATGGGACCCAGAACCGGTGAAACCTGCTATGAAAGAGGCTTAGAGGCTGGTCTTCATGTGGGATGTATGGCATCCGGTGACAACCATAATGTTCCTGCAGCATGCGACCATGGAACGATGTGCGTGCTTGCAGAGGATGCTTCCAAAGCGGCAATCTGGCAGGCATGAAAGCAAGACATGTATATGGTGTAAGCAGAAGCAGAATGGATATTGATTTTACAGCTGATGATAAATGATGGGTGACGTGATCACTCCCGGAAAACACAATATGAAGATCTCTATCTGTGCAGCGGATGCAATTGACAGGGTAGAAATTATTAAAGAACAATGTCCTCGAAGAATGATCGTTCATTCCGGAAGCTGGGAAAATAAGAAATTTGCAGATGATGAAGTGATCCGTGTGAAATTTACGGTAGAGTTCGGATGGGGACCGAACCCAAGATTTTATAAAGATATGCTTGTAAAAGAATGGGATGGTTCTTTGAATGTGGAAGGAAAGCTTTTATCCATTGATAAAGAATGGAACAGTTATGGACAGAAACTTTACGATGTGACGGATGACAGCTGCAAATTCCATATGACAACTTACATGTCAACAACAACCGGACATTGGATGGGACCAAGTACTGTAGTAAAAGAAGGATTTGTTTTTGAAGTAGAAGGAACACCAGACAGTGATGTCTGCCTGAAAGTGGATAATTATGAATATCACTTCACAATCCGTGAACTGATGAAGACTTCACGTATCAAAGCTCAGTATCAGGAAAGCATCGATCTTGCAAACAGAGTTTATGGCAAAGTCGATCACTACAGAGATGATTTTTACTGGCATAATGCATATAAGACAAGAATCCGCCAGGCTGTTCCACAGGATGCTTATGTCTTGAATTATGAGAAAGAAATCGACATGGAAGCCGGAGCGAATTACAGACTCAGAGTATGGCTGAAAAATGGCGATGTGGCCTGGGTATCACCAATTTTTTGTAGAGAAATAAAAAAGTAAATATAAAATCATATAAAAGGATTTGTTCCGTAAGGCAGCGTTGTTTTAGATTGGAAAGAATGGGGGAATAAGATGAACGTTTTATATTTGAATACACATGATATCGGAAGGTATTTACAGACCTATGGATATCCGGTACATACACCGAATCTTCTGAGATTATCGAGAGAGGGAATGGCATTTACACAGATGTACTGTGCGAGCCCGACCTGTTCACCGAGCAGAGGTGCTATGTTAACCGGCCAGTATCCGCATAATAATGGTCTGATCGGATTGTCCCACAGGGGCTTTCGGATCAATGGGAAACATCATCTTGCCAATTACATGAAACAACATGGTTACGAGACAGTTTTATCCGGAGTACAGCATGAGATCAAGCTGCATGAAGAAGAAACACTTGGATATGAAAGATGTCTGAATCCAATGGAGTATTACAGAAATGACCTGCCACAATGTGAATTGTATACATGGCAGGATGAGATGGCAGCAGAAAACGCAAGTCAATTATCTGAAAAACAGGGGAAAAGGATGAAAGACCATTTTTCCTTGCGGTTGGTTTCGGATGTACCCACCGCGAGTATCCGCGTGTGCCGGATGAATATGAAACAGACTATGTACAGGTGCCAAAGGCATTGCCAAACTTACCGGATGTCAGAAAAGATATGGCAGGTATGCAGATCGCAGTTGATACAGTGGACAGATTGTGTGGAAAAATACTGGATGCTTTAAAAGAAACCGGGGAATATGAGAATACATTGATATTCTTTACCACAGATCACGGATTGCCATTTCCTATGATGAAATGCAATCTGTACGATGATGGAACAGGTGTATCTTTTATCCTTCGTTATCCGGGTATGCCGAGGGTACATTGTATCAGTGACGCTTTGCTGTCGCAGATAGACGTATTTCCGACACTGTGCGATATTTTGAATATGGAAAACCAAACTGGCTTTCCGGCAGTTCTTTTCTGCCAGTGATAACAGGTGAAGAGGAAGAAATCCGTGAGGCAGTTTATGCAGAGATTAACTATCATGTTGCATACGAGCCGGTCAGATCTGTCAGAACGAAGAAAAATAAATATATTGTACGGTGGGAGAATGGTTACGATAAAGTTCCGCCTACCCATATTGATGACAGTCTGTCAAAAGAAGTATTCCATGAAAACGGATATTTTGAGAAGAAACTTGTGAGAGAAGAACTGTATGATCTTATGCTTGATCCACAGGAACGGGATAATCTGATCGGGGAAGAAGATTATCAGTCGGTGAAGGACGAGATGCGACAGCTTCTTGAGACATGGCAGAAAAAGACAGGCGATCCGCTTCTTACAGGGCAGAAGATATGTCTGCCGGAAGGCGCGATCTGCTGTTACAACGGATTCTTTACAGTACAAAGACTCAGGTAATCCTCCGAAATGCAGAAAGTATCTGGAAGGGCTGCGTGGAGTGCTGCAGAACAATATTAAATAAGCTGCACCCATATTTGCTCCCCTATGGAATCAATGCTTTTGAAGAGTACAAAGATAAGAACCAGATTAATAAAGTGACGATTTGTGTTACCGTCATTTCAGACAAAAGGTGTCTGGCAGTTTTTTGCCAGACGCCTTTCTTAAAAAGGATGAAAAAAGTTCATCCTTATCAAAAACAAAATTGAGGTCTATACTTTGAATCAAGAAAGAAGTTCCGAAAGGGAAGGAGACGGTATTATGAATAACAAAAACAAATCTCTGGCAGATAAAATACCAAAGAGAGTCTGGTTACTGATCTCATTTGCAGTGGCTATGCTGTTCTGGTATATCTTATCAATTATTCCATCAACAAGCAGAGCGTTCCAGAATGTTGTGGTAGTTTGTCA
>ENA-OQIO01001365-OQIO01001365.1-human-gut-metagenome-genome-assembly--contig:-NODE-1365-length-12017-cov-1.759546_pt1 | contig 12017 bp, 15 predicted proteins | sample MGYA00242573_ERZ504737 | MGnify/ENA primary metagenome ERZ504737 (study PRJEB26092, sample SAMD00036203) | human gut metagenome | host: Homo sapiens | study: EMG produced TPA metagenomics assembly of... | reverse complement strand
TCAGTTTTTTATGGATGGATGGGGATTTTGTGGTTCGGATCATCTTGTAAAATCAATAAAATGTTTTTGAGGCTCTTTCTGTCAGAGAAAGAGCTTTTCTTGTGGATGTATTGGGAAATTAATGCTATTATTAGGATAAAAAATACAGAAATATAGATATAACAGGAAGGGAGCAGACAAGCGCATGAAATACACATTGGATTACAAAAAGTATGCGGAACTGGCCAGACGTGTGGCCGCAGAGGGAAGCGTATTGCTTCGCAACGAGGATGAAGTACTTCCTTTACAAAAAGGACAGAAAGTATCGATCTTCGGAAGGACACAGTTCGAGCATTATAAGAGCGGTACGGGTTCCGGAGGTATGGTCAATGCTCCATATGTGACCAATATTACAGACAGTCTCAAGGAAAACGGCACCGTACAGGTGAATGAGGTACTGGAGGCACAGTACCGGGAATGCTGAAGGATCATCCTTTTGATATAGGAGAGGGATGGCCATGGAGCCTGGAACCAGGAAGAAATGCCCGTCAGCGAAGAACTGGCGAGACAGGCGGCGGAACAGTCGGATCTGGCGATTGTGGTTCTCGGCCGAACCGCAGGAGAAGACAAGGATAATAGTGCTGCGGAAGGCAGTTATCTGCTGACAGCTGCGGAGGAAGAAATTCTTCGTAATGTCTGCAATGCATTTGCCAGGACGATCGTTGTGCTGAATGTGGGTAATATCATGGATATGAAGTGGGTCGACCGGTATCAGCCACAGGCTGTGCTCTATGTATGGCAGGGCGGCCAGGAGGGCGGCAGAGCTACAGTAGATGTCCTGACAGGAAAAGTGAATCCCGGTGGTAAGCTCAGCGATACTATTGCGGAAGATATTGAGGATTATCCTTCCACGGAGAATTTTGGGGATCCGGTGGAGAATTTTTATACCGAGGACATCTATGTAGGTTATCGCTATTTTGAGACCTTTGCCAGAGACAAGGTAAAATATCCCTTTGGCTTTGGACTGTCCTATACCCGGTTCCAGACAGAGAGCATGGGACTGGCAGTGCAGGGTACCGAGGCAACTGTCATTGAGAAAGTGACAAATGTTGGCAGTATGTCCGGCAGAGAGACCATACAGGTCTATGTGGAGGCTCCTCAGGGAAAGCTGGGAAAGCCGCTGCGTCAGCTGGCAGCTTATGCCAAGACGGAAGAACTGAAGCCCGGAGCAAGTGAAGAACTGATCCTGAAAGCAGAACTGACGGAGCTTGCGTCCTATGATGACAGTGGTGTCACTGGACATAAATCCTGCTATGTATTGGAAGCAGGAGACTATATCTTCTATGTCGGTACCGATGTGCGGAGTGCAAGAGAAGTCGGAAGAGTGACATTAGCGGAGCTGCAGGTCGTACAAACCGTTACGGAAGCACTGGCTCCGGTGCAGGCATTTAAACGCTTACGACCGTTCTTCTTCGGAGAAAACAAGCATGCCATCGCCAACTGGGAGGATGTGCCTTACGGACCATAGATCTGGCGGAACGTATTTTGCGGGAAAGACCCACCCAGAGCGAATATATGGGAGATCAGGGATGGAAGCTGGCAGATGTCTATGACAAAAAGATTACGTTGGAACAGTTCCTGACACAGCTGTCAGACGAAGATCTGATCTGCATGACCAGAGGAGAAGGCATGTGTTCCCCGAAAGTTACCCCCGGAACAGCAGCAGCTTTCGGCGGTGTGACGGATGGACTGCAGCAATTCGGTATTCCGGTGGCCTGCTGTTCCGATGGTCCTTCCGGCATCCGTATGGACTGCGGTACCATGGCCTATGCACTGCCGAACGGTACGTTGCTGGCATGTACCTTTGATCCGGAGTTGGTGGAAGAACTGTATGAGATGGAGGGCATGGAGCTTCGCAAGAACAAGATTGATTCCCTCTTAGGCCCCGGCATCAATATTCACAGAAATCCGTTGAATGGACGTAACTTTGAGTATTTTTCCGAGGATCCGTACCTCACCGGTACCATGGCGGCGGCACAGCTGAAAGGCATGGGAAAATATGGAGTTACCGGAACCATCAAGCATTTTGCATGTAATAATCAGGAATTCAAACGGCATGATGCCAATGCTATTGTATCCGAGAGGGCATTGCGGGAGATCTATCTGAAAGGATTTGAGATCGCCGTAAAACAGGGCGGAGCTACAGCATCATGTCCACCTATGGCCCGGTGAACGGACTGTGGACCGCAGGCAGCTATGATCTTCTGACAACCATTCTCCGTAAGGATGGGGCTATCAGGGTATTGTCATGACCGACTGGTGGGCAAAGATCAATGAGGAAGGCGAATCCGGTTCCAAGAGTCAGACGGTACCTATGGTCCCGGGCGCAGAATGATATTTACATGGTGACCGCAGACGCAGCATCCAATTCTAATAAGGACAACACTGCGGAAGGACTGGCAGACGGCAGGCTGACCAGAGCGCAGCTTATGCGGAATGCTGCGAACATCTGCTGCTTCCTGTTACGTTCCGTTGCCATGGAGAGGCTGCTTGGCAGAGAGGAAGAGGAGTGTACGGAGCTTCACAGTCCGGTAAGCACCGAAGGAGCCGGAGACAGCGGACAGGTGCTGGCCCGGCTGGAACTGCCGGAGCCGAAGACCGGCGAAGAGATTGAACTTCCGCTGGAGAAGCTGTCCACGAAGAAAGGTACTGGTGCGGTATACCAGCTGCGTTTCACGAAGATCGGACGGTACGAACTGGTATTCCGGATGAGTTCCACGTTGGGCCCGCTGGCGCAGCTGCCTATTTCCGTGTTCCTGAATAATACATTACAGCAGACCGTGACGATTAACGGCACGGAGGGCAAAGTGGTGGAACAGTCCGTCACGCTGGCAATCCGGCAGGACGGTGAGAAGTACATGAAATTGTATTTCGGAGAAAGCGGTATTGATATGCACCGGATGTTCTTGCGGTATGTGGGAAAGAACGATATCGAAAGCTTCCGGAATGAATAAAACAATATAAGCAATAAAAAGGCTCCGAAAGATCGGTATGCAGGCAGGATCTTCCGGAGTTTTTTATGCGTCGCAATTTGTAAAAAACCTTAACGGAATATTTATGCATAGAAACCAAAAGAAGAATTGACTTATGCCGATATTTCGGATAGAATCTACTCTTGTATGTTCTAAAGAAAAATTAGCAAGGAGGCAGGGAAAGTGGTAGCACAAATACTTGCAGTAATCATATTTCTGGCGATGTTTGTACTGATCGTCCTGGAAGTATGGGAGAGACACATTATCACATTGGGCTGCGGTCTGCTGACACTGGTACTGGTATTCGGACTGGGAATGCACAGTATGAGCGCAGTGCTGGAGACTTTGAACTTAGGCAGCTTTTTCACAAGTCATTTCTGGTACACGGCGGGACAGTCCGCAGAGGCTTCCAGTGGTATCAACTGGGAGACCATCGTGTTCGTAGCAGGAATGATGATCATGGTAGAGGGAATGGCCCGGGTGGGATTCTTCCGCTGGCTGTGCATGCGCCTTGCAAGATGGTCAAGTATAAGGTTGTACCGCTGTTTGTCACCTTTATGGTATTATCCGGTATTCTGGCAATGTTCATTGACAGTATTACCGTAATCCTGTTCCTGGCAGCCGTTACCATTGAATTGTCACAACTGTTGAAATTCAATCCGGTGCCTATGATTCTGGCAGAAGTGTTCTGTGCGAATCTGGGAGGATCCGCTACCATGTGCGGAGATCCCCCCAATATCATCATCGGTACTTCCCTGGGATATTCCTTCACGGATTTCCTGACCAATACCGGTGTGATCGCAGGCGTTTCCCTGGTTGTGGTCGTACTGTATTTCTATCTGGTATTCCACAAGGAACTGCGTGCCAGTGAGGCAGCTGCAGCAGGCAGCAACCAGACTACCGGATCCTTCCGAAGCCATTACCGATAAAAAAAGGATTTATTATCAGCACTATTATTTCCTGTGTGCGGTAGTTCTGCTGGTGACCCACGCACAGACTGGACTGACCGTATCCTGCATCGGTGTATTCATCTCCATCGTGACATTGATCGCTGCAGGCAAAGATGCGCTGAAGCTGATCAGACAGATTGATTACAAGACGCTGCTGTTCTTCATCGGACTGTTTATGGTCGTAGGTGGTCTGGAGCAGACAGGTATCCTGAAAGTCATGGCGAACTTCATCGGAGATATCAGTAACGGCAATCTGATGCTGATGATCGCCATTATCCTGTGGATCTCCGCCATCGCCAGCGCATTTGTGGATAATATTCCTTTTGCAGCGACCATGATCCGATTATCAGCAGTCTGTCTGCTGCCCAGAGCGTGGATCTGTCCATTCTGGCATGGGCATTGGCTATGGGAACCGATATTGGAGGAAGCGCAACTCCCATCGGAGCTTCTGCCAACGTAGTAGGTATCGCCACCGCAGCGAAAGCCGGTCATATGATTAAGTGGGGAAAATATTGCAAAGTTATGGCACCTGCGACTATAATAGTAGTAGGGATCTCTATGCTGATGATCTATGCAAGATATCTGTAAGATGTATTTGCAGAATACGAGTTTAAAAAATTTTGGAAATACATCCAGCCATAAGGAGGGCAGATCCATGAGTGAACAACTGATTATCTCCGTCAGTCGTGAATACGGCAGCGGCGGACATGAGATCGCACAGAAGCTGGCAGAGTATTATAAGCTGCCGATGTACGATCACAACCTGTTAGACGAGGTAGCTGCAAGCATGAACGTAAGCAGCCAGGAGCTGGCAGAGTTCGATGAAACGAGACGTAACAAATTCCTGTACCGCAGTGTAATGGGAATGAACAGCTCTCCGGCAGACAATGTGGCCAGAATGCAGTTCGATTATATTAAGAAAAAGGCGGAAGCAGGGGAATCCTTTGTGATCGTAGGACGCTGTTCCGAGATTGTGCTGAAGGACAATCCGCACCTGATCTCCATCTTCGTATTGGGAGACCGGGAGGCCAAGATCAAACGTGTCATGGAGATCTATGAGCTGGATGCCCGTCATGCGGAAGAGCGTATGATCGAGAAGGACCGTCGCAGAAAGTCTTACCACAATAGTCATTGTAAGGTAAAATGGGGCGATTCCCGTAATTACGATCTGTCTATCAACAGCAGCAAGCTGGGTGTAGAAGAGACGGTGGAATCTCTGAAAAATTACATAGACGCAAGGCTTGCTCATAAATAAAGCAGACATAAGTCAACAAAAATGCAGAGACCATCTGAGGAAAGCATACGAAAGAAAATCGTGTAGCTGCCGCAGATGGTCTTTCTTGTTGGCGTTTCTTAAGAAATACCGGATAACATTTAAACAAATTTTAAGGATTTCTGTCGTGACGAATACAGCAGATTATGGTATTATCCTAGAAGATGAATAGGAATAAAAGAGTGCAAAATCAGGTATGTGGAAGTGAGGTACAGGATGAGCGATAAGGAAAGAGACTCCATTCAGGAGATGGAAGATATACAAAAGGGTCTGGAAGCCTTTTTACAACGGGAGATGCAGGGAAATGCAGGCATCCGGGGCGGGAGCCCGCCGCAGTACGGGGCGCCGGCGGCGAATGCGGGGACACACTCTGCGGAGCGTGAGGCAGCCCGCCCGGCTCCGCAGATGTATGATATGAGGGAAGATGACGAGGAAGAGGAGGAACTGGATGTGATCGGATCCGACAGAAGAGCAGGATCCCGTGAGGACTATGCAGAGGACTGGGATGATCCCACATACCGCAGGAGACAGGCAGCCCGCAGAGAGACGGCACGTAAGACTTCAGAGAGTCGTAACGGTGGCGGCCGTAGCAGTAACGCTGATCACCGCAGAGGAGACCTCAGGCAGAACCCGCCGCAGCAGACGGGATGACTATGTAGAGGACTATGAGGACGATTATAACGATAGAAAACGCTCCGGAAGAAGATCCGGAAAGCGTGAGGAGATAGACACGAAAGCGGATAAAAGGAACAGAAAAGGAAATAAAAAGGGAGCCGGGAGCGGCAGAAAGAAGAAAAAGTCAGGACTTAAGCGTTTCCTGATCGCAGCGGCGCTGATCCTTGTATTCCTGGCAGCAGGATTGTATGTGCTGGTAGGAAAGGTCTACGGAGAGATGAACTATGAGAAGATCGAGTCGGTAGCGTCCTCTCCCATGAAGGAAGAAGGCGTGACCAATATTCTGCTGATCGGTAACGATTCCCGTGAAAACGGTGAAGACGGCAGATCAGATGCCATGATCCTGCTGTCCATCAGCAACAAGACGAAGAAGATCTACATGACATCCCTGCTCCGTGATATGTATGTGGACATTCCGGGACATAAGGGGAATCGTCTGAATGCGGCATATTCCTATGGCGGCGCAGAACTGCTGATGGAGACTATTGAGCAGAATTTCGATATTCATATCAGCCGCTATGTACTGGTGAACTTTGAAGCATTTGCCAATCTGGTGGATGCAGTGGGCGGTGTGGATCTTGAGCTGACCAGCAAGGAAGTGGAATATGTCAACGGCTATCTGGTGGAATACAACATTCTGCTGGGAAGACCGGAAGGTACCGACTATTTTGAAGATACTTCCGGCGGTATGGTACACCTGAATGGACCGCAGGCGCTGGCGTATTGCAGAAACCGTTATATCGGTACGGATTTCGGCAGAACCGAGAGGCAGAGAAAGGTATTGGCAGAGGTGATCCACAAGCTTCCGCAGGGAATGCTGACCAATCCCCAGGAGCTGATCGATGGTCTGATGCCGAATCTGACCACGAATCTGACCCAGACAGAATGCTATCGGCTGAGCCTTATGGCACCTAAGGCCGTGACTTACGATATTATCCAGAACAGCATTCCACTGGAGGGCACCTATAAGGATGCGACCATCCGTAAGATGGCAGTGCTGGAAGTGGATTTCGAAGCCAACAAGAAATTCCTGCAGGAGAATCTGTACGGAGACGGAGACATTACTTCCACATCGGAGGCTTCTGCGGAATGATATTATAATTGACGTATGAGAGTCAATGTGCCAGCAGGATTGACGAACGGCGAATGGGATCATGATAGTTGCGAAGCACGGTAAGCACCAAAGGAGCGGATCATGCTACGATAATGAGGGAGCAGCTTATGGGGTATCGAAAACAAAGGTTTGCAGCACTGTTCTGTGCAGCGGCAGTCATAATACTTGGTGGATGTGGCGATGATCTGACCCAGCAGGTCTACATTCCGGGAAGGGAAGATCTGGCGCAGCCTATCGGCGGTTACAATGCAACTACGCAGGCTGGGCAGACGGCAGAAGATTCTGCTACGGGGGCACAGACAGGGACGGCTTCCGGTGGAGAGAACGCAACAACATCGGGATCTTGCCATGACTCCGGTGATTTGACGGGTGAACGTTATACGATCACCATCTCCGCAGCAGGGGATGTAACCTTGGGAAATCATCAGGAACAAGACTACAGTGCCTCCTTCCGTCAGGCCTATGATCAGGCGGAGGACGAAGGTTATTTCTTTGAAAATGTGAGAGACATCTTTGCGGCGGACGATATGACCATCGTGAATCTGGAAGGGCCTCTGACCACATCGGAACAGATGCGGGAGGGACAGACCTACTGCATCAAAGGGGATCCACCTATGCTCATCTGCTGACGCTGGGGAGCATTGAGGCCGTCAGCTTCGCCAACAATCACCGCCTGGATTATGGCGAACAGGGAAGCCGGGATACTGTGGTGGCATTGGAGCAGGAAGGGATCATTTATGCTTATGATAAAAATGTGGGTATCTATGAGATCCCGGACAGTGCGGCAGCCCACGGCGGAGAACGGAACCTGAAAATAGGAATAATCTCTGTCAATGAGGTAGAGTGGGGCGCACAGGCGGAAAAGCTGATCCAGAACAATATCGAGACCTGCGGGAACAGAATGTGGACCTGATCCTGGCCTGTTGTCACTGGGGGATCGAGAAAGATACTTATCCGGAGAATTACCAACAGGTACTTGGCAGAAAATGCATTGACTGGGGTGTGGATCTGTCATTGGTCATCATCCCACGTCCTTCAGGGAATCGAAGAATATAAGGGCAGATATATCATCTACAGTCTGGCGAATTTCTGCTTCGGAGCGAACCGGAACCCGGCAGATAAAGACACCATGATCTTCCAGCAGACATTTACATTCGAAAACGGACAAAAGGTGGAGGACCGGAATGCCAGGATCATTCCCTGCATGGTGAGTTCTGTGTCCACCCGGAATGATTTTTAAGCCTACTCCGGCAGCAGGTGAGGATAAGAAGAGAATTTTGCAGCGTATGAATGAATACAGCCGGGATTTCGGTGTCGAATTTGATGAAAACGGCGGGATCCTCGTGAATTAGATGAGAGAGCGGCAACGCAGAAGGGAAACGGTCCGATCATGGAAAAAGCATTTAAACTGGATTTTGTCAATGATAAAACAGGAAGTCTGTATGTGAACTGCTGCGGATGCTCCCAGACGGCACCGCTGCACAGCTTCGGACCGGCCTCCAAGCCCATTACCTGATCCACTATGTCCTGAGTGGCAAGGGACATTTCCGGTTTCACGACAAGGAATACCGGCTGGAGGCTGGCTATGGATTTCTGATCCAGCCCAATGAACTGGCTTTTTATCAGGCGGATGCGAAGGACCCCTGGAGTTACCTGTGGGTGGGGTTCGCCGGGAGCCGGGCAGAAGAATATTTACACAGCATGGGACTGTCAGACAGACATCCTATTTTTTCCTGTGATAAATCAGAGGAACTGTATTCCATCGTCCGGGATATGATGGAGCACAATACCTTTGGCATTGCGGATGATCTGCGAAGGAACGGACTGCTGGGAGTATTTCTGTCGGTGATCGCCGACAGCGCCGGTGTGGTGGCAAGAGAGGAAGAGGATAAGGGGAACCAGTATGTGAAAAAAGCGGTCTCCTTTATCCAGAGCAACTACTGTAACCCCATCAAGGTCACGGATGTGGCGGACTATGTGTGTATCAACCGCAGCTATTTATATACGCTGTTCCAGAACTATCTGGGGATGTCTCCCCAGCAGTTCCTTACTACCTTCCGTATTACCAAGGCGAGAGAGCTTCTGGACTCCACGAATTATCCTATCGAGAGTATTGCATTGTCCTGCGGATACAGTGATGCCCTGGTATTTACCAAGCCTTTCACGCCATGAAGGGAATGTCCCCTTCGAAGTACCGCAAGGAAAGCCACAAGGAGAGCACAAAAGAACAGCTCCAGGAGGTCGAGGGTCTGATCGCCCGGCTCCTGAAGCCATAGATGAAACTATAAAACCAAAACAAGAAAGGGTGCCGCTGTGCGACACCCTTTTGTATTTGACTATTTCTTACTTTCCAGATTTTTCTCTACATATTCCAGAATATAGAAGTTATCCTCCGGCATCTGGCAGCCTACGATGAACAGACCGTTATCATCGGAGCAGCGGATGATACGTCCTTCCAACACATTGTGATCCGGGAGGCGAAATCATGGATAGTGACAGTGACCGAGGCATTCTTACTCTGGGTGAAAATATTGTCTGTCGCCAGGAAAGCAAAGCCGTTGGCACTGATATTATCATGGTAGCTGCATATTCCGTGTTGGAATTTTTGAACTTAATGGTGCAGGCATTGTCCAGATCCATACGGGGGTATTTACGGCGGTTATTGATCCTGGGTCTGGTATTAATGATGATTTTGAAGGCATGAGCACCCTTTTCAGGAGCGGGAGAGATGACTGCCTTGTCCCAACAATACAGGATATTACCTGCGGTGATCTGTAAGGTACAGGAAGCGGTATCGGTGAGTGCAAGCTCCTTCTGACAGGATACCAGCAGACCTTCCGGAATCTGTTCGATCAGTTCTCCAAGGTATTCCGTATCTCCCTGACCGGCTAATTTCAGATCGATCTTCATGCCGGGCCGGATATCTTCGATACCCATGAAGCCGCCGATACCCAGATCACACATCATGTTCTTCATGACATCTTCAATGGTATTGATATTGGCAGCGGTCTCTTCATATTTACTGAGCATACGTTCACTGGTCTGGCTGGAGTGTGCAATACAGCCGGTGATGGTCTCCACGATGTTGGATACCTGTTCCATATTGGATACCAGCTGGGTATTGGAGCTTTCGACTTCTTTAATTGCATTATCAACTACCTGAATATGTCTGCCGAGCTGTGCGGAATCAGATGCGATCTGATTTACATTTTCACCGGTATGCGTTACCTTTTCCAGGGTAATCTGGATCAGCTTCAAGGTCTCTTCAATGGAAGCGGTCATCTTAGCGGAAGTAGCATCCAGACGGGACAGAGCTTCTCTGATCTGTCCGGAGGAAGCATGGGTTTCGGTACTTAAGGTACGGATCTGTTCAGCAACGACAGCGAAGCCCTTGCCTGCCTCACCGGCTCTGGCTGCTTCGATGGAAGCGTTTAAGGCCAGCAGGTTCGTCTGATTTGTAATTTTTTCGATGGTACCGGTCTCCTGCTTCACCATGCCAAATTCCTGCTGGAAATTCTGCAGGACATTTTCCAGCTTCCGTAGAAAGCTCTGACATCGTGGTGGCAGTGCTTACCAAACTTTGCAGATCTTTTGCACTGACACTGGAATGGGATTCGGTTTTCCCTACCAGAGATACCATTTCGCTGATGAGTGCCACAACATTTTCCACCTGGGCACGGATGTCGGAAGTCATCTGTGTGGAAGAGGTCGTCCGATCCTGCAGCATATGGTTATTATCTGTCAATTCATTCATACCCAGCATGACCATATCGGAACCGTGCTTATTCTCGGAAGCCAGTTCTCTTACGACAGTGATGCCGTCCAAAATGACGTTACTGGAAGTCTTGACCTGCTCTACGGTGGTCACCACTCTGTGCAGATCAGCTTTGATACTGTCGGTCATGGCACCGTCGGACTCGTTCAGATGGCGGATGGACATGACATAGCAGATGTAACACAGGATGATACAGGACAGCTGCAGCTGGTAATTCTTCATGTCAGAAGCACTGTTAAAGCCTAACATGTAGCGGTAGACGGCAGCACCCACAATGATCAGAGAGTTGACGATACCACAGTTGATCATGAATTTCCGGTTCTTATACAGGACCAGTAAACTTGTCACCGGAAGGATGTAAGTGAATGCGATCGGTGACTCCGTGGTGCATATGACAAAGGTATAGAAGATGCCGTAACCGATGACCAGATCGTAGCGGTAGAGCTCCGTTGCCCAGCCCTTTACACGTAACAGCACTTCGCCAAAGATCAGAGGCAGCCAGCACAATGCCAGGAAAATAAGGTAAGAAGTGGTGGGGTATAACCCGCCGGAAGCATCGGAGCCATAGTTGGCACTCAGTAAAATCGCAAAAACAATCCAAATCTTACGGGCCTTGCGATTGGCCTTTTCTTTGAAGACATTTTCATCGTATGTCATTGAGCATTTCCTCCTTTACAATCTTCCCCGGTGTGTTCAAAAAAGTGAATCAAATGGTGGATCACTTCCCTGCTTTCCGGAAACTCCGGGTAAAAGCGCTGAACGCATGGGTCAGGCGGGGATCCTTCGGGTAGTTGATCAGTTTATGGGGCATCTGATGTCTGCGCAGAGCCTTTTCAAAATTCAGAGTATAGCTCTGAAGATTATCGTTGTCACTGGTGATCAGGAGACTGGGTGGCAGGCTGGTCACGATGTCCGGGTGCTCCGGAGATACATAGGGGGCAAAAGCACTTTTTTTATAATGCCGGCCGTAGAGATATCTGGGGAGGAAAAGTCCGATCTGATCCAGGCGGTTCGTATAGAACATACCGCTGACCAGGCCAAGTGCCCGGACTGGCAGGTCAGAAGGGGTTACTCCGGCAGCCTGTGCCAGTGCAGTGCTTCGCTGCATGGCGATTCCGTAAGTCAGCAGACAGGCACCGCCGCTGTCACCGCAGGCATATATGTGGGAAATGTCACCGCCGTATTCCATCAGATGATCCCGGATAAAATCCAGTGCCAG
>ENA-OQIO01001363-OQIO01001363.1-human-gut-metagenome-genome-assembly--contig:-NODE-1363-length-12020-cov-3.208442_pt1 | contig 12020 bp, 21 predicted proteins | sample MGYA00242573_ERZ504737 | MGnify/ENA primary metagenome ERZ504737 (study PRJEB26092, sample SAMD00036203) | human gut metagenome | host: Homo sapiens | study: EMG produced TPA metagenomics assembly of... | reverse complement strand
TTTTTTTATTTTCCTGATTTTTCCTTATTTTTCAGGATTTTCTCGAGGTATCTGTGTTCGTAATATGCCTTTCCCTGTTCATCAATTTGCATAACAAGATAACTCGGTTTTCGTCCCGGCTGACGCGGGTAAGAAAGACTGCCCGGATTTAAAACTGTCAGATCCTCCTCTTCGTCCAGGTAAGGATAATGGGTATGTCCAAACATTACAACCTGTACCTGACGACTCCTGGCTTCTTCTTCCAGCTGACAGGTACTTAATGAAACACCGTACATATGTCCATGTGTTACCATAATGCGATAATTTTCCAGACTGAATACTTCTTCCTTTGGCAAATCGCTGAAAAAATCGTTATTTCCTCTCACAAAGAAACAGGGACATTCTACAGCCTCCGGGATATAATCCTCTGATCCTTCCAGATCTCCGCAGTGGATCAGCGCATCAATCGGCCATTCCCGCTGCAGGACACGCATCAGATTTTCGTCATGTCCGTGTGTATCACTGACTACCAAAATCTTCATTCTGCATTCACACTTTCTTTCAGAATCTCCCTCATCTTTTCCAGGGCTTTTCCTCTGTGGCTTACTGCATTCTTCTGTTCTTCCGATAGTTCAGCTGTTGTACAGCCGAATTCCGGTACATAAAAGATAGGATCATAACCAAATCCGTTCTCACCACGTTCTTCATATCCGATCCGGCCTTCGATCACACCCTCGGTTGTCTTTATGGTTCCATCCGGAAATGCTGCTGCGATTGCACAGACAAAGCGTGCCGTTCTTTTTTCATCCGGTACACCTGTCAGCCGTTCGATCAGATTAGTATTTTTTACCCTGTAAGAGGTATCTTCTCCCATATATCTTGCGGAATAAATTCCAGGCTCTTTATTGAGATAGTCAATTTCCAGTCCGGAATCATCTGCCAGCACCAGTTCTCCGGTCAGTTCCATGATCGTTTTTGCCTTGATGATGGCATTTTCCTCAAAGGTTTTTCCGTCCTCCACAATATCCGCTTCGATCCCTGCCTCTTTCATGGACAGGATCTCTACCGGAAGATCTGCCAGAATCTCCCGGATTTCCCGCATCTTATTCTGATTGCCTGTGGCAAATATCAAACGTTTCATCGTGTCTCTCCCTCTCTGCGTTTCGGTGGTTTTGGGCCAAGGAACTGATAGTAATAGGTCCGGATCATACCGTTATAAATTTTCCGGTTCTTATCTGCTTTTCTTCCAATATAGCGTTCTGCATCCTGGTAACTGGTGATCAGATACATCGACCAGGCATCCAGTTTTTCATATACCTCACCGATCTGACGATACAGTCCGGGAAGCATCCCTTTTTCTTCAAGACGTTCGCCGTACGGCGGATTGGTAATTATAAATCCATATTTTTTCGGATGACGCAGTTTCTCCACTTCTCTCTGCTGAAAATGAATCAGATGATCCACGCCTGCTGCCGCTGCATTTTCTCTTGCATTTTTTACCACTTCCGGATCGATATCGTATCCCTGAAGATCCAGACTTTCTTCCATATGTACCAGATCCTGCGCTTCTTCCAGCGCATTATACCAGTGTTTGCGCGGAATCAGGTTCGTCCAGTCTTCTGCCAGAAAGGAACGGTTCATACCTGGCGCAATATTACATGCCATCATCGCAGCTTCGATCGGAAATGTTCCGCTTCCACAGAAAGGATCCACCAGGATCCGGTCTTTCTTCCACGGAGTCAACATGATCAGTGCCGCTGCAAGCGTCTCGGAGATCGGTGCTTTTGACTGTAATTTCCGATATCCTCGCTTATGAAGAGATACCCCTGTTGTGTCAATTCCCACGGTTACGATATCTTTCATCAGTGATACGCGCACCGGATAGCTGACACCATCTTCTTCAAAATGCTCTCTGTGATATTTCTGCTTCATCCGTTCTACCATGGCTTTTTTCATGATTGACTGGATATCAGAAGGACTGAAAAGTTTGCTTTTGATCGAAGAAGCTTTTTTCACCCAGAACTTTCCGTTTTCCGGGATATATTCTTCCCACGGGAGAGCTTTCGTTTTCTCAAACAGCTCATCATAGGTACACGCCTTAAATTCTCCTGCTTTTAACAGAACTCTCTCTGCGGTTCGAAGAAACATATTTGCATAAGCCACCGCTTCCTCATCTCCCCAGAAACTTACCTTTCCATCTTCTACCTTGCTGATCTCATAACCAAGATCCAGGATTTCTCTTTTTAATACCGCTTCCAGTCCGAAGTGACAGGGGGCAATCAGTTCAAATTGTCTCATAAATCATATTCCTTTATTATTTCTTCATCGAATGTTTTGATGGTGAATCGACTGTTTTCCAGTATTGCATAGGTAGGTGGATTCCCTTCCTTCGGAATCGACACGGAACCCGGATTCAGGATCGTGATATCCCCTACTTTTTCCGCCCTGAGTACATGAGTATGCCCATGCATGAAAATATCGCCCGGTTTTAACGGTGGCAGATTATGTTCGTTATAAATATGCCCATGGCTCATATAGAATGTTTTCCCGTCAATTTCCATCCAGCCATAATCTGCCAGTACCGGAAATTCCAGTACCATCTGGTCCACTTCCGCATCACAGTTTCCTCTCACATTATAGATCCGGTTCTTTTCTTTATTCAGCATCCGAATCACTTCTTTTGGTGCATATTCCTTGGGAAGATCATTTCGCGGACCATGATACAACAGGTCCCCCAGCAGAATCAGACGATCTGCCTGCTCTTTTTCCAGAGCTTCCATCATTTTTCTGCAATACCAGGCAGATCCATGAATATCTGAGGCAATCATATATTTCATTGACTTTTCTCCTTTGTCAGAGGACGGCAGTACCGTCCTCTTTTTCTACATTTTAAAATTTACATAGTAACTGTTCAGTACCCTCACAGTTACGTTTACATTATGCTTTATTCTACTATGATTATTCGGAAAACACAAGATTTCTTCCTTTATATTCTGTAATTCCTCCTGCCACGGAAAGGGCACGGTATCCCTGTCGTATCATCTCCCGGACTGCCGCCATGCTGGTAGCTCCCCGTTCACAGTACACCACAATCTCTTTTTCTCCCGGCAGATTCCACTCCTTTCCAGGTTCATAAGGGATGTTCACTGCGTATCGGATATGTGATCTGCGGTATTCTTCCCCGGAACGTACATCAACGATCCAGACCCCCGGATAACGGGCTACGTACTGGTCCAGCTTTCGTGGAGAGACCAGAGGTATATCCACAACCAAACTCCTTTTTTCTTATCTTATGCACACGTTCCACCGACCGCACATCCGTAATCTTTTATGTACCGGTCTGTCCCGGTGGCAAATTCCGGGACAGACTGTTTTTTTACTGTCTGTTTTTATCGCTGTAACGGTTGGTGCTGCTCTTGTCATAGCTGTCAGAGCCATAACAATTTTCTTTTTTCTGTGTTTTGGCATTCTCATTTTTCTCGTCTGTCATACCGTATTTGTCAGTTTTTTTGCTCTCTTCGCCGTACCTGTTGTAGTTTTTAGACATGTGTATTTCCTCCTGCTCATCCTTGTTTTGTAAATGTTCCGTTGAACCATCGGTTTCATTTACAGAGTTAGTATGTCAAAAATAAGGGACTTTATTCATTTCTTTGTTGCATTTTCAAATGATCTGTATTATAATCAAACCTGTAAAAAGAATTTACCCTTCAAAAATTTTTTTTACAATTAATAACCCCTTATTAATTATTTATACTCCCCTCGAAAGGCCAGTAGCTCCCCTACTGGTCTTTCTCTTTGTCTGAAACCATGTTTTTCTGGGATTTGTCCCCACTTTTCTGTTTTATTATTTTCTTTCTCTGCAGGAAAAAAAGCAGAAGTTTCGTTTTTTTCACGTAACTTCTGCTTTTTTCTTATTTTTGTTTAAAATATGCCACAACCAATAAAACTATCATTAACGGGATCAATATCGGGAGCAGATGAATGAGCACTGTCCCGGCTGCCCACAGGATCATTGCCACGACCACAACAAAAATGACAGCCGCCAGCAGGCAGCCTCCCCTAGTCTTTATTTCCATACGATGCAATTCTCTCTGTGCATCGCCACTCTCCTGTCCGCCCCGTTCCTCATAAACATTGGTCTCCGGATGGCTGTACTCTTCCTGCGTCTCCTGTACGTCCACCAGTGTTTTCGCAATCAGCAGAGGATCTCCAAGCTCTGTCAGTACTTCTTCCTCTGATCTGCCATTTTGTATCTGTTCCTGAATATAGTTTTCATAATAACGGATCTGTGCTGTCACTTCCTGTTGAGACATGGTCTGAGACAGCCGTGCCCGCAGTTTTTCCAAAAATTCTTCTTTTCTCATCGTTATCCTCTTTTTTCTGTCACTCATCTGGTCACTGATTGATGGCTGTACTGAAATCCTCTATCTTCTGAAGTACACGCTCTTTTTCACTTCCTTCCAGAACCATGGGCTGATAATTATTATACCCGGACTCCGAAGAAAGAGAACAGGGGATAATATTGGTCACATCGTCTTCTGCCAATTTCCCGTTTTCAACGGTAAATGTCTGCTGAAAAATCATCGTATCCTTATCTGACGGATTCTAGTTTCCGCCAAAGCAGAAGTTTCCAAGACTGTATACAATATTTTTTCCCTGATATTTTTCTATTCCCTGAAGAACATGTGGATGATGTCCTACTACCAGATCTGCTCCCTGATCAATTGCCAGATGAGCCAGTGTTTTCTGGGCATCGTCCGGAATGTTCGATTTTTCCGTTCCCCAGTGGAAGCTTACAATGATTACCTGGGCTCCCTGATTCTTTACCTCCTGTATGGTATCAATAACCTGCTGTTGTCTACCGATCCCGTCTTTCAGTTCATAGATTCCGATCAGTCCCACTTTGATGCCTTTTACATCCATCACTGCTGTCCGATCATAGCCAAAAGTCGTAATTCCGGCTGCCTCCAGATACTGAATCGTATCTTCATAACTCTGATCTCCGTAATCATGACTGTGGTTGTTGGCAAGGTTGGTGGCCTCCACGCCACCCCGGGTAAGGATCTCTGTATAAGAAGGATCTCCTTTGAAAGCAAATGTTTTTTCCTGTCGGGCATCGGAGGTTGTCAGCGTTCCTTCCATATTTGCCACAGTGAGATCGTCCGCTGTAAATATTTCTTTTACATTCTGGAAAAAGTATCCCGGATCGTTTTTCATCTGATAAAATGCATCAAAACTGGTGCTCTGATCAAAGTTTATATCCGTTCCCAGCGTACAGTCACCCACCATACTGACCGTGATAGAAACCGGTTCACCTGTCGGTTCGGGTGTCGTTGGTTCATTCCGGGAGTCTCCGGACGTACTGTCCGCAGAATTGTCATCTTCCGATGCTATTTTTTCTTCCTGCTGTTCTTGTTTTGCATTTTTTTGATCCGTCTGTGCCTCTCGCCGATTCAGCGCTTTGGTAAGTGCTGCTGCTCCCACAAGAAGTGCCAGAAAAATAGCAACGGTGATGGCTCCGATCTGCATGTACACAATTTTTTGTCGATGACTCAATCGCCGTCTCCTAGATCTTTTTCTTTGCCGTTTTTTATCCATTTTATCGCCAACTTTCTGTCTGTACTCTTTGCTTCTTCTGATGTATTGTTTTTCCATGCTTATTCTTCATGATACCTGCTTTTGTCTGAAACTGCAAGTATTCCACTTCATTTTCCGTTTACTTTTTTCTTTCAGATGTTTATAATATTTGTAACATTCTTCGTAACTATTCAGTAACCACTGTGCCGCGAGGTGTTTTGGCACGTAACTGTGAAGGTACTGAACAGTTACCATTCTTCACAGAAAGGTAAATGTTTTATGAAAAAACAAACCCATATCAGGTCACCGAATGGTACCGTTCTGTCATCCGTACACAAATAAAGCCGGGGGATCTGTGTATCGATGCTACCATGGGAAACGGCCATGATACATTATTTTTAAGCCAGCTGGCTGGTCCGTCCGGATGTGTCCTGGCTTTTGATATTCAACAGGCTGCCCTTGATTCCACCAAAGCACTTTTACAGGAACACGAACATCTGGCACCCGTACAGCTTTTACTGGACAGCCATTCACACATGTCTTCTTACGCAGACCCGGGAACGGTTTCCTGTATCGTTTTTAATCTTGGATATCTTCCTTCGGGAGATCATTCGATCGCCACCCACAAAGAGTCAACAATTGTAGCACTGGAACAAGGACTGGAACTTTTAAAGACAGGCGGATGCATCAGTCTTTGTATTTACAGTGGAGGTGATAGTGGCTTTGAGGAACGGGACGGTGTACTGGATTATCTGAAGGAATTGGATTCAAAGAAATATCTGGTGGTACTTTCCTGTTATTATAATCGACCGAATCATCCGCCGATTCCTGTGATAATTTATAAGATGTAGAGGGAAGACGGAAAGTTGGTAAAAAAGATACCAGAGTCAAATGGTCTGAAATCTTCCTGCAAGCAAGCCTGCATCAGATTTCAGATCTTTTGACTCTGGTATCATCATTATATTGGATCCAGAGGAAATCCTATGGTGATTTTGGTTCCCTGGCCCGGCTGGCTTTCGGTTCGGATCTGGGCATGATGAAGGGCTGCGCCGTGTTTTACGATAGACAGTCCCAGTCCTGTACCGCCGGTCTGCTGGAATGACTTTTATCTACACGATAAAAGCGTTCGTAAACTCGCTCCTGTTCTTCTTTGGCAATTCCTATTCCGGTGTCCTCCACCTGCCAGTATATTTTATCTGTAGTTTTCCACATCCGTACCCATAATATTCCATGTTCCACATTGTACTTAATACCATTATCCATCAGATTATACAACATCTCATATAAGATCTGACGCACACCTGTAATTTCCTGTGTTGCTCCTTCGATTTTCATCGTGATATCTTTTTTCTTGGCCGCATGATGAAGGGTAGCTCCGATGTCTTCCGTCAGTTCATAGAGATCCACAACTTCTTCCTGCATCTGACTGGTTCCTTCTTCCAGTTTTGATAACTGGATAATATCCTGTACCAATGCAGTAAGTCGATTGGCTTCCTGATGGATCCTGGAGGCGAATTCCGGAATGTCTGCCGGCTGAACCATGCCATTTTCAATCAGTTCCGCATATCCGGAGATCGACATCAGCGGAGTTTTTAATTCATGAGATACGTTAGCAGAAAATTCTCTCCGCATCTGTTCCGCGGCATTTTTTTCTGTGATATCCCACACCATAATTACTGCACCATACGTTTTTCCCGTTACCTTTACCGGATTGGCAAGAAGCTGGTAGAATCGTCCATGAGTTTCAAGCACCGTCTCGATATGCTCGCCTGCCAATGCTCCATCCAGTGCTTTTTTCAATTCTTTATTCCGGCTTACACGCTGATTGGTCTTCGGATACAGTCGCTCGCCTGTACCTGGAACAGTTCCTGGGCCGCTTTGTTGATCGACAATACTTCTGTCTGACTTGCAACCACAAGACCGTCTTTCATATTTTCTGTAATTGCCAGATATTCTTCATGACGTTCTTTCAATTCCTGGATCTGTCCGGCAATCTGTCTGTTCTGTTCATGTACACGCATCAGAAGCGGCCGTAATTCTTCATATTCCACATGTCGCAGCGGGTGTTCCAGATCCATCGTATTGATTGGTTCCACTAGTTTTTTTTGTCTGGTTCTGAATCACAAAAAACGCTATTCCAATGATTGCCAACACCAAAACAGCCACCAGTGTAATCCCGGACTGCAGATACCCAAGAACAGAATCGATGCTTCTTGATACACGGAGAATTTTTCCGTCCTCCAGCAGGATAGCGTAGTAAAAAGTCTGTTTGTCCAGTGTTTCCGAATATCGCAGCATCTCACCGGAGCCTTTTTTTTCTGCTTCCTTTACTTCCGGGCGGTTACCGTGGTTTCCCATGGCAGATGCATCTTCCAGCGAATCGTACAACACCGTACCATCCGTATTTAACAGTGTGATCCTGTTATCCGACTTCAGACTGCTGATTTTCTCATTCAGATAGTCGCCTTCCGTTTCCTCAATTGCTACTCTGATGTATTCCGCTTCTTCCCGTACACTGTCGTGCATGTATCCGTTAAATTTACTGTACATTGTCAGGCTGACAACTAAAAAGGTAAGCAGAATGGAGACAGTCAAAAGGACTCCAACCTGCTTTAAAATTTTCTGTCTCATGCTTCGTCTCCCATACGATAACCTACACCACGGACAGTTTCAATACATGCACCTGCTTCGCCGAGTTTCTGACGCAGAGTACGTACATGGACATCCACAGTTCTGGTCTCCCCATCAAAATCGTATCCCCAGATTCTGGTAAGCAACTGGTCACGTGTCAGGACAATTCCTCTGTTTTCCACCAGATATTTTAACAATTCAAATTCTTTCAGAGTCAGTTCTACCTTCTGTCCGTGCACCAGCACTTCATGGCGCTGAATTCGAATCTGGATCGGACCATGAACCAATGTCTCCTCCGTCCGGCTTCCCCCTCTTCGAAGTACCGCCTTCACGCGGGAGATAAATTCCATCATGCCGAATGGTTTAGTAATATAATCATCCGCACCAAGATCCAGACCTTTTACTTTATCAAATTCCGCACCTTTTGCAGTAACCATAATCACCGGAACATCACGTACTTCCGGCATCTGACGGATTTTTTCCAAAATCGTATAACCATCGTCTCCCGGAAGCATGATATCCAACAGTATCAGATCCGGAATCAGATTACCCAATTCTTCAAATAACTGTGTACCATTTTCCAGTCCCTTAGCCTCAAATCCCGTGGAATGCAGGTATACACCAGCAGTTCCCGAATGTTTCTTTCATCCTCAACACAGTAAATCATATGTCTCTCCTATTTTTATGGCAGTAAATACTTTTCTTCTTCTTCTAATACCAGTCCGCGGAATATCTCACTGTCTTCATTTTTTACACTGTTCAGATATCCATGTGTATCATAAGTATCTTCTCTTACCTGTGTCACGCACACCGCAATATTGGAACAATGATCTGCCACTCGCTCGAGACTGGTCGTAATATCCGAAAGAATAAATCCAAGTTCAATCGTACATTTTCCCTCTCTCAGTCTGTGGATATGACGCTTTTTCACTTCCTGGTTCAGCTCATCCACTACTGCCTCCAACGGTTCTACTTTCTGTGCCAGTTTCTCATCCTGATCACGGAATACCGCATAAGCTTTCTCTACAATATCCTGCACCGCTCTGCTGAAAACTTTCAACTCTTCTTCTGCCTTCGGAGAAATATCAGCTTTTTATCATGCATCTCCTGTGCTGCCTCCATGATGTTGATCGCATGGTCTGAGATTCGTTCAAAATCCCCGATACAATGCAACACGATAGACAGCGTATGACTATCGCGGACACTGAGATTCTGTCTGGAAAGTTTTACCAGATACGTTCCCAGTTCATCTTCATACTGATCTACCAGATTTTCCAGCTCACCTACCTTTTTTGCTCCATCCTCCGTATAATTCCACAGGAGATCCATAGCAGTGAATAAGGTTCGCTTGGATTCTTCCGCCATTTTGTTTGCCACATGAACACTCTGTTCCATGCAAACGCCGGTTTTTCCAGAAATCTGGAATCCAGAAGCTGTAATTCTTTTCTTTCTTCTTCTACTTCCGCCGGCTGTACATCATCACGGATGGTAAGACATGCAAGTTTTTCCAGTCCTTTGCCGAACGGAAGTAACAGCATCGTGGCAAATACATTAAACAGACTGTGTATCACAGCAATTCCTGCTGCATTTGTTGCCGTGCCAAGAAAGGAAAATCCAACGACTGCATTGACCGTGTAAAAGAGCACCATGAAAACAACCGTTCCGATAATATTAAAATACAGGTGTACCATGGCAGCACGCTTTGCGTTTTTAGTTGCTCCGATACTTGATAACAGTGCCGTCACGCAGGTACCGATATTTTGTCCCATAATGATCGGGATCGCGACCCCATAGCTTACCGCTCCGGTCACGCAAAGTGCCTGCAGGATACCGACAGAAGCAGAAGAACTCTGTATGATCGCCGTCAGCACTGCTCCGGCTATCATACCGAGGACCGGATTGGAAAACGCTGTCAAAATACCGGTAAATTCCGGTACATTTGCCAACGGTTTAACCGCATCGCTCATGGTTCCATACCAAACATCAGCACAGCAAACCCAACCATGATTGCTCCGATATCCTTTTTCTTTTCCTCTTTAATAAAGAGCAGAAAAATCACACCGATCACTGCAAGGAGCGGTGAAAAGGAACTAGGTTTACATAATTTTACAAAGACGTTATCTCCCTGCAACCCGGATAAACTGAGAATCCAGGAAGTTACGGTCGTACCAATGTTGGCACCCATGATAATTCCCACTGCCTGATTCAACTTCATAATACCCGAATTAACAAATCCGACAACCATAACGGTCGTCGCCGATGACGACTGAATCACAGCCGTCACACCGGCACCAAGCAATACTGCTTTGATCGGGTTAGATGTCAGATTTTCCAGAATCCTCTCCAGCTTTCCACCGGATACTTTTGCCAGCCCATCACCCATAACCTGCATACCGTACAGAAACAGAGCCAGTCCTCCTACCATCGTTAATACACTGAATATGTCCATTATTGTCCTCCCAATGTTTTTCTTTTGATGGCACCATTGTATTAAATCCCTGTTAAATCTGTTCACAGTCTTTTGTTAAATCTATGTAAAGTGAAAAGGAATTCATTTTTTCTTTTTTCTGCTGTTCCCGTTATTCACCCGTATAGCTCAAATATTCAATTTTTTTTCAATATATTTTTTTACATCATGATATACTTTTTCTTTTTCACGCTCATTCAGAATCTCATGACGCATACCCGGATACAATTTTCCTTTTGTATCCATATATCCGACTCGCCGCATCGTCTGTACTGCCTGGGCAAATTTTCTTGCTCCGCCAATACATGGGTCTTCATATCCTCCGATAAACAACACCGGCAGATCCGGATGGGCAAGTTTCCATCCTGTTTCCCGATACGTCTCATCCATTAGTTGAAACAGTACCTGATCCGCATCCACGGTAAAAGTAAATCCGCAAAGTTCCGAGGCTTCATAAGCACGCACAACCTGTTCATCCGAACAGCACCAGGCAAAGCGGCTTCCCTCACCTGCAAACTTCCCGGAATAGCTTCCCAGAGAAAGCAGTTCCAGAAAACGGCTGACATGGTGTGCCCCACTGATTTTTTCCTGTACAGCAGCCAGTGCAATCCCTATTTTTGCTTCCGGATTCTTTGATGGCGATCCACAGACCACCAACATATTCAGGAGATCATCGTATTTTTTTGTAAAACAGCGAACCACCATAGAACCATGCTGTGTCCCAGTAAGATCAACGGTACTCCCTGCCATTCTTCTTTCAACATTCTGGTTACTTCAGCCGTATCCTCGATCAACGCATCCATACCGGCACCATACATATAACCCAGATCTTTTTTCGTCCGTACACTTTTTCCATGTCCACGGCAGTCATGGATCGCCGCAACATATCCGGCTTCTGCAAAATACTTCATAAATGGAAGATAGCGTTCTTTATACTCTGCCATACCGTGATGAATCTGTAGGATTCCTTTCGGTGCTTCTTCCGGAACCAGTATCAGCATATCCAGTTCCAGTCCGTCAACCGGAGATTTCATCTTCTTTGATATCTTTGTGTATTCCATAGCATTCCTCCTGACTTTTTATATATTCTCAACTCGCGACATCTACCTTATACGCCGCAGTACGCATCCTCGCGGAGCGTTTTTTACATTACAGGAAATCAATTTCCTGTAATGTAAAAAGGCTTTGTCATCACTGACAAAGCCCTTGTTCTAAGCACGAGACGGGATTCGAACCCGCGACCCTCGCCTTGGCAAGGCGATACTCCACCACTGAGCCACTCGTGCATATCCTTGTTCTTTCGAACAAAGATATCATACTATAAATTCCGAACACCTGTCAACTAAATTGTTGTAATTTTTGTGTT
>ENA-OQIO01001362-OQIO01001362.1-human-gut-metagenome-genome-assembly--contig:-NODE-1362-length-12021-cov-2.801665_pt1 | contig 12021 bp, 19 predicted proteins | sample MGYA00242573_ERZ504737 | MGnify/ENA primary metagenome ERZ504737 (study PRJEB26092, sample SAMD00036203) | human gut metagenome | host: Homo sapiens | study: EMG produced TPA metagenomics assembly of... | reverse complement strand
GATAACTATTCCTGCGGCTGGCGCAGGGGGGCGAATAAAGGGGGCCATTCTCTCACGTGAGAGAATGCCCCCTTTGACCCCCAAGAGAACGCAAGGGGCTCTGCCCCTTGACCCCGCCATTGCAAGCGAGCAGCTCGAAGAGCTGCGGCGCTTGCCGATTGCACTTCCCTGCGCGCGGCGTTGCCGCGTTGGGTGCTGCGATACGATTTGATTTGCTCCTACTATCCGCTGTTGCGCAGCCGTTGGCGGCTCTGCCGCCTTACGGATGCGGCACACCCCTTGCGGGTGCCGCTCTGCTGATCTTGTAGAAGTGCGCAGTAATTCCCGTCTATCGCCAGTCTCCACAATGCGGCGAGCGTTAGCAATGCCGCATTCGGTAGGCAGTCTGTCGCCAGACAAACGTCACTCGCGCCTCACGATAGTAAGGCGCGGTTGCAATCGGTGCCGAATCGCAGGGATTCATGCGAAGCCATGTACACCGCACCCACACTGCGCAGCGCGTGCAGTTATTCAAGCTGCAAACTGCCAATGTCGGGGGGTCGAGGGGGGCTCCCCTCGTCCTTTCTCTTGGGGGTGTAAGGGGGATATTCTCTTTCGAGAAAGAGAATATCCCCTTTCCCGCGTCCCTCACACGGTGTGGGGGATAATAGAGTGCGCCTGCGGGCGCAAAAAAAGAAGCACCTTTCGGGTGCTCCCTTTTTATTCAACAGTGACAGATTTCGCAAGATTGCGAGGCTTATCAATATCACACCCGCGCTGGAGCGCGATATAATACGCCAACAGCTGCAGCGGCACAACGCCGAGCGACGGCAGCAGCATTTGCGCCGTATCGGGGATCGTGATAACATTTTCGACGGTCTTCGCCATCTCGCCGCGATGGCTCTCGGTCGCAAGCGCGAGAACGTCCGCGCCGCGGGCCTTGACCTCGACCACGTTGCTCATGGCCTTGTCGAAAAGCGGGGCGTAGGTGCCGAGCGCGATAACGAGCGTGCCGTCCTCGATGAGCGAGATCGTGCCGTGCTTGAGCTCGCCGGAGGCGTAGGCCTCGGAATGGATGTAGCTGATCTCCTTGAGCTTGAGCGAGCCCTCGAGTCCGAGCGCATAGTCGAGGTTGCGTCCGATGAAGAAGACAGAATTGTGGTTGAAATACTGGGAAGCGTACTTGGGGATGGCCTCGCAGCTCTCGCTCGCGAGGAACTGCTCCATCTTCTCCGGCAGCTTCTGAAGCTCTGCGACCGCCTCGTCGTACTCCTCCTTTTTCACCGTGCCGAGCGCCTCGCCAAACGCAAGGCCGATCATGTCGAGCACTGCGAGCTGCGTGGAGTAGGCCTTTGTCGTCGCGACGGCGATCTCGGGGCCCGCCCAGGTGTAGAGCACGTCATCCGACTCACGCGCGATGGACGAGCCGACCACGTTGACGATGGAGAGGATGTAGCCGCCGCGCTTTTTCGCCTCGCGCAGCGCAGCCATGGTATCGAGCGTTTCGCCCGACTGGGAGATCACAATGACGAGCGACTTATCGTCCACGATGGGGTCGCTGTAGCGGAATTCGGACGCGAGCACGACCTCGACATTGCGGCGCAGCAGATGCTCGAGATTGTACTTGCCGATCATGCCGACATGATACGAAGAGCCGCAGGCCACGATGAAAATGCGGGTAAATTCGCGCATTTTCTCGACGGGGAGCTTGAGATCGTCGAAGATGACCCTGCCGTCCTTGATGCGCGGAGAGATCGCGCGGCGCAGCGCCTCGGGCTGCTCCATGATCTCCTTGAGCATGAAGTGCTGGTAGCCGCCCTTTTCCGCGGCGGAGACCTCCCAGTCGATGGTAAAGTGCTTCTTTTCGACCTTCTGCTCCAGCGCGTCGTAGACCTCGATGCCCTCGCGCGTCAGCACGGCGACCTCGCCGTCTTCCATGTAGGCGACGTCGCGCGTGTGCTTGATGATGGCCGTCACGTCGGAGGCGAGGAAGTTGCAGCCCTTGCCGTAGCCGAGCAGCAGCGGCGCGTCCTTGCGCGCGGCGATGATGCGGTCCGGGCAGTCGGCGCAGAGCATACCGAGGGCGTAGGCACCCTCGATGCGGCGCAGCACGCGGCCCACGGCCTCTAAAAAGTCGTGGCACTCGTTGTAGTAGAATTCAAGCAGCTGCGCCACGACCTCAGTATCGGTCTCGGACTTGAACCGGATGCCCTGACCGATCAGAAATTCCTTGATCTCGACGTAGTTTTCGATGATGCCGTTGTGGATGACGGCGAACTTGCCGTTTTCGCTCACGTGGGGGTGAGAGTTGATGATGTTCGGCGCGCCGTGCGTCGCCCAGCGGGTGTGACCAAGGCCGATGCAGCCCTCGAGATCCGCGCCGCCGTGGATCTGTTCGCTGAGGACCTTGAGCCGGCCCACCGCTTTTTCGACCTGCAGCTTTCCCTGCGCCGAGATGACGGCCACGCCCGCGGAGTCATACCCGCGGTATTCCAGATGCGCGAGCCCGTCCAGCAGGATGGGGGCCGCCTGCTCCTGACCAATGAATCCAACGATTCCGCACATATGATAACATTCTCCTTTTGATGATTTTTGAAAAATGGGCAAAATACCCCTTTGCGGCGCAAAGCCGCTTCTTCAAAAGGACAAATGCGCAGTCATTTGTCGCTTTTCCCGTGGTCACAGCCCCTTTGTTCTGCGGTCGCCCGCATGTTTGCCGGCTGTGTGCGCGCCCACGGGCACGGGGAAGCATCCGCCGAAATTTCGATCCTCTTCCCACCTCGTCGTCCCGCCAAAGGCGGGCGCTGGCGCTTATGATGGAGAAACTCCATAGCTCCTTTCACTTCTGCGTTTTTTAATATATTTCAAACCGGACTTCTCCGGATGAAAGCGGTTATTTCGCCCCTCCGCGGGGCAAACTCCAAAAAGGGAGGATGACTATGGCTACTGCTTTTATCCGCACGATCGTGCTCTATTTTCTCATCATGGTCGGGCTGCGCCTTCTCGGCAAACGGCAGATCGGCGAGCTCGAGCCCATCGAGCTCGTGCTCACGCTGCTCATTTCGGACCTTGCCGCCGTGCCGATGCAGGATTTCGGCATCCCGCTTTTAAACGGCGTCATCCCGATCGTGACGCTCTTGCTGCTCTCGATGCTGCTCTCGTGGGGGAGCGTGCGCTCCATCCGCCTGCGGCGGCTGATCTGCGGCAGCCCGACGGCGCTCATTTTAGATGGCAAGGTGCAGCAGGACGCAATGCGCCACAACCGCTTCACGCTCGACGAGCTCATCGAGGAACTCCGCTCTCAGGGCGTGACGGACCTCACAAGCGTCAAATACGCAGTGCTCGAAACCGACGGGCAGCTCTCTGTCCTCCTCTATCCCGACGAGCAGCCCGCAACGCCTAAACAGCTGGGAAAGCCCGTCAAGGACGACACCTTCCTCCCGCACATCTTCATCAACGACGGGCGGGTGATGGGCGAAAACCTTTCGCTCGCGGGTCTGGATGCCGCGTGGCTCGACAAAACCGTGCGCGCGCAGGGCTACCACGCCCCGTCGGAGATTTTTCTGCTCTCGCTCGACGGCGCGGGCAAAATTCTGTGCATCGGAAAGGACAGTGCCAAATGAAGCGATTTTTCTGGATCCCGTTCTGCCTGCTGCTCGCGCTCTTTGGCGCGGCGCTCTTGAATGCCGCCGTCGCCGACGGTCTTGTCACAGACTGGTGCGCGGAACTCGACAAATTGCAGGACACCGCGCAGGCGGAGAACTGGGACAGCGTGCGCGATGATCTCTCCGCGCTTCACGAAAGCTGGGACGCGCACGCGACATATTTCCACATCACTTTGCAGCACGACGAGCTCAACGAGGTCGAATCCCTGCTTGCCCGCGCGGACAGCTTCGCCTTCGAGCAGGACGAGGGCGAATTTCGCGCGTGTGTCGCGGAGCTCAAATCGCAGCTTTTGGTGCTGTCGGAAATGCAGGAAATTTCGATTCAGAACATTTTATAGCTCACTTGCCCTCGAGCAGCTTGTTGAGTTCCTTCATAAACGTGTCGATGTCCTTGAACTGGCGGTAGACCGAGGCAAAGCGCACGTAGGCCACCTCGTCCACGGCGCGCAGCTTGTCCATGACGAGCTCGCCGATGTACTCGGTGCTGACCTCGCGCTCGAGAGAGTTCTGCAGCGTCTGCTCGATCTCGTCCGCCTTCTGCTCGAGCACCTCAAAGGGAACGGGGCGCTTTTCGCACGCGCGGATCATGCCGTTCAAGACCTTGCGCTTGTCAAAGCTCTGGCGGCTGCCGTCCTTTTTGATGACGACCATCGGCAGGCTCTCCACCGTCTCATAGGTGGTGAAGCGCTTGGCACACGAGAGGCACTCGCGCCGGCGGCGGATGCTGCTGCCCTCTTCGGCAGGGCGGGAATCAATGACCTTGCTCTCTTTGTATCCGCAATAGGGACATTTCATCGTGCAGAACCTCTTTTCTCATCTTAGTCAGAGAGAGTATAGCATACTTTCTTTCGGGATGGTAGACATAATTTGCATTTTTTCACAGGATGGGCGAATTTTTCTCATTCACGCGATAGATCACACACTTTCTCCCGCCGACCGTCCCGATGCGGGCAAGGCAGAAGAGCTCCGCCAGCGGGAACGGCGCGCTCTCTCTGTACGGCAGCGCCAACAGTTTTCCGCTTTTCTCCTCGCGTACCATCGCGCCGGATAACAGTGAGAGTGCACAGTCGAGCCGCGCCGAACGGAAAACGAGCCGCGCGGCAATGCTTTCCCAGTCCCCACCGCTCTCCCCTCCTGTCGGCACAAAATAAAGAGCCTGTGCTATTTCTATGCACAAGCTCTTTTCTTTATGTAGGGATTTTACTGCACGCTGTAATTGCCGCGTACGAGCAGCTTTGTGCTGTTCGCGCTCGCCTGCACGCCGCGGCTGTCGACCGTCGCCATGTAAAGGTGATTCTTCTGCAAGGCAAGGCCGCCCGCAAGCGCCGCGCCCGACGTCTCGTCGATGAGGCCCGGGGTGCTCGCCGCTACGCACACGCCGCTGCCGGTGCGCAGCATCGCCTCGCAGCCGACGCCCATGTACAGGATCTGCCCCTGATTCAGCGTGACGACCGTAAAACTCGCCGCCATGCCGCCGGAGGCGTTTCCGCTTGACGCGCCGTACTTCTGCTCGAGGCCTGCGTCTCGCTCTTCACCTGCTCGGTGAGCTTACTCGAGAGCGTCTGTTCGCGAGAGGCGGTCTTCTTGTCCACCTCGGAAAGGATCTGCGGCAGGAATTTTTTCGTTTAAGTAGCTCAGCGTCACGAGCGGGTCGCTGCTCGTGCCCGCGCCGCCGGTCGCGGCGACGGTCAGCGTCAGCACCGTCGCGCTCACCAGAAGCAGTCCCACCAGACGGGCAAAGGCGTTGTTTCTCTTTTTCATGCTGTATTCCTCATTTTCTCCCCGGCGCGCACTCTTTCCGTACGCGCCGGAGGGGTTAGACCAACTGTGTGTTCTGTAAGCCGAAGCTCACGGCGATGGCTGCGTCGATGCGCTCCATCAGCTCGCCGTCCACGCGCCCCATGCGCTCGCGCAGGCGCCGCTTGTCGAGCGTGCGGATCTGCTCGAGCAGCACCACGCTGTCGCGCGGCAAGCCGTAGTCCGGCGCGGAGAGCGCGATATGCGTCGGCAGCTTCGCCTTGTTCGTCTGCGAGGTGATGGCCGCCGCGATCACCGTGGGGCTGTAGCGGTTGCCGGTGTCGTTCTGCACGATGAGCACCGGACGCACGCCGCCCTGTTCGCTTCCGACCACGGGCGAGAGATCGGCGTAATAAATATCGCCGCGTTTCACATTGATATCCACTTAGCTATTCACACTCCGAGCGGAAGAAAGTACCTTGCCTTTGTCAGGGGCCAATTTCATTCTCCCACGCGGGGGCGGAATTTATACGGGGGCTCGCAACTTTCCCCGTCTTTCTGCCCCCAGTCCATCGTATGCTGAGGACAGATGCCGCGTGCTTTTCTTAAAGCGGCTGCAAATTCTTGTCGACGGACACGCCGTTTAAGCGATAGACGCGCGGCACACGCTTGCTGACCGCGCACATCAGCTCATAGGGGATGGTATCGCAGAGCGCAGCATCGTCCGCGCAGAGGATGTGCTCGCCGAAGATCTCGACCTCGTCGCCGGACTTCACCTGCAGGAGGTCGGTCACGTCGATCATGCACATGTCCATGCAGATGCGCCCGACCTGCTTGGCGCGGCCATAGGGCGTGAGCACTTCGATCTGATTCGAGAGCGCGCGGTGCAGGCCGTCGGCGTAGCCGATGGGCAGGACCGCAATGCGGCTGGGCCGCTGCGTAAAGTATGTGCGCCCGTAGCTGATGGGCTCGCCCGCAGCGAAGTCCTTGATCGTCGCCACGCGCGTTTTGAGCGACATGACGGGCTGCATGCCCATCTTTTCGGCCAAGTCGCCCGAGCCGTAGAGGATGATGCCGCAGCGCACCATATCCCACGCCCATTCGGGGTAGCTTGCAATGCCGCCGGCATTGCAGCAGTGGTGGAGCTGGAAGCGGAAGCCGCTTTGCGTCTCCACCTTTTCGATCATGCGCGCGAAGCGCTCATGCTGCAATTTCGTAAATTCGACGCTCTCCGCCGTGTCCTCGTCCGATACGCTGAAGTGCGTGAACACTCCCTCGATGTCGAGTCCCGGCAGTTCGAGCACACGCAGAATGTCGCGCAGGCTCGCGTCAAAGTGCGCCTCGTCGCACGAAAAGCCGAGGCGGCCCATGCCGGTGTCGAGCTTGACGTGCACGGTCATCTTCCCGCCCAGCGCGATGGCGCGGTCGGAAAATTCCTTTGCGATGTCGTAGCTCTGCACCGCCTGCGTCATGTGCAGCTGCAAAATGCGCGCCGTCTGATCCGCGGGCGTGAAGCCCAGCATTAAGATCGGCAGCGTCACGCCGCTGTCGCGCAGCTCCTCGCATTCGTCGATGTTCGACACGGCGAGGTATCCCGCGCCGAGCTGCTCGAGCCGCTTGGCGATCTCCACCGCGCCGTGGCCATAGCCGTCTGCCTTGACGACGCCGAGCAGCTTCACCTTATCGCCGACGCGGCGGCGGATGACCTCGAAATTATGGGTCAGATGGTCAAGGTCGATCTCCGCCCAGGTCCTCTTGAGCGTGCTTTCCATAGACGCTTCCACCCTTTTGCTTTCAGTTTCGACGCGCGCTATTGCGCTGCGTCCGGCGATAGTATATCACCAAAAATGAAATTCGTAAACTCCGCCGCGGCAATAATTTTGTCATTTTCCGCGATCTCGGCGTACACCGGCGCGCCGGAGGCATCGAGCCAGAGCGAGCAGGCGAGCGTTTCGCCGCTGAGCGTCAGCGAAAAATCGGCACGCAGCGTATCGACGTCCCCGAGTGTTTCCGCACCCGAGCTGTCGAGATACACTTTCGGGAAGTTTTGCAGCACGAGCGGCACGCAGGAAAGCGCCGAAACGCGCGGCGAGAGCGTGCCCACGTCCAGCACCAGATCGTCGAACGTCAGCGTCAGCTTGTCGCCCTCAAGCACCGCGCCGACGCCCGTGAGCTCCTCCGGCGCGAGCACCGCCGCCCGCGTCTCCCCATTTGAATGTTCGAGCGAGAGCGTATAGTGCAGCGTCTCGTCCTCGCGCGGCACGGCGGTCTCCACGATCGCCTCATAGCCCTGCATCTGCGCATAGCGCGCCTGCAAGTCCTCCGCGCTCTTCTGTGTCTTTTCCCCGCAGCCCGCGAGCAGCAGCGCAAGCGCCGCGAGCAGCAAGCATCCCTTTTTCCTCATGCCCCGTCCCCCTTTTCTCCCCTATGAGTATGCGGCGCGCGGCGCGCGCATACCGGAAAGCGCGGACGGGAAAACGCCCGCCACCGCACCCATCGGAGGGGCAATGGCGGGCGTTGCGGTTTTCATGCGTTTACTGCGCTGCTTCTCCGTCCATCAGACGTCGTTTTCCATGAGGAACGGGGGCGTCGTATCCTGTCCCCAGCCGGTGTCGTACTTTGCCATGAGATAGCTTTTGAGCGCGGCGCGGCTTTCAAACTTCGTCAGGCGGTACGGCTCCTGAAAGGCGACCTTTTCGACAAAATAAAGCCCATCGTCCCCGGCGGGAAGGAGCACGCCGACGTGTCCGATGAAGAGCGTATTCTCCGTTTCGGAAAAACGGTCGTGGAAGACGACGGAGATCATGCTGCACCCGCCGTCTGAGAAGGTGACGCCGCGCGCCGCCCAGCCCTTGCGCAGGGTCTCCGCCTGCACGGAAGCGTCCGTTGAGTCCGCCGCCTCCACCGGCGCGAACAGGGCGCAGAAGTCTGCCGTGCTCTTTCCGCAGAGCGCGTCCGGGTCGCGCTTGAGCGTTTCAAGGTCCATGAAGAGCCAGTCTTCCCCGTTGGTGTCCGGCTGATCTTCGCCGGCGGTGATGCGATCTCCCATGAGCTCATACGCCGTGATGCGGCAGTTGTAGCCGGGGAAGTCCCCCTGCCGCTCCATCCACATTTCCTGCATCTCATAGGGGTCATACTTTGTCTCCGTGGGGGCTGCCGTTTCAAAGCCGTCCGTCAGCCATTCCGCTTTGACGCTGCCGTTGAACTGGTCAAGGCAGGCAAAGAATTTGTCCGCCCGCTCCGCTGCGATCCCCGCGTCCGCGAAAAGCTCTGAAAGCAGCTCCTTAGACGCTTCGTCGCTGAGGTTGCTGTACGCCGCCGTCTGCGCCGTCTGCTCGGGTGCGTCGGGCGCGTCCTTTTTGCCGCAGCCGCTCAGTACGAGGGCGGCAAGCAGAAGCGTGAGCGCGCAGCGCCTCCGTCCCGTCATCATCACGTTCATTCTTATCCGCCTTTCCTTTTTGGTGCACGGCCGGTCAGTTTGAATCGAGGGCGCTCTTTTCGTATTCCTCAAGCGCGAGCAAATATGCGACATAGGCGTCCGTCAGGGAGTCGTATTTTTTCCCCGCCTTCAAGACCGACTTGTACTGCGAGTCGTTGTAGAGGTGCTCCGAGACCGCAATATAGTTGCCGCACTTGCTTTCCCGCTCTCCGGTCGTGGTGTGGGAAACATAGTATTTCCCATCACCGGTCTGAATAATCACGGGGATTTTCACGCCGCTGCCGACATCATTCGTGTTGAGAGAGGTCCAGAAGAGATAGCGCTCGCTTTCCCGGCCGTCATAGGGATTTCCCAGAAATGCCCAGGTGCAGTTTTCCTGCTGCAAGAGGCTGTTGTTCAGCTTTTCAAGCTCCTCCTCAAGAGAGGGGATGTATTTTGAGCCCGGGCAGCGGGAATCAAACTCAAAATTATCGGTATTGAGGCTGCCGTCCTTCCAGAACTTGGTGTTGTAGAGCAGCGAAAAATAGTCCTTCACGTCGGTGTCAAACGGATATTGGGGCTTGGGAGCCGCTTCGCCGCTCCATGTGAGCACCACGCCGACGGCTTCCTCGTAGGAAACGACGCAGCTTCCGCCCGGCGACGCAACGCCTTTCCAGTTGTCCGTGTCGTCCTCACCCTTGTAGTGGATGATCCCGCGGATATTCACAGGTCCATCGATTGCCAATCCGCCTGCTTCTGCTTCAGATCGACCGTAACGGTGGCTGTCTTATTCCCCATCAGCGCCTCCGCGGAAACGTGGTCGAATGCCGAGCGCACGCTGGAAATGTCCGCCGCCTCCCAGCTTTTCTCGATCAGAGTTGAGAATACCGGGTATGCGCCCACGCTCAGTATGGCGATGACCGCGATCACGATCAGCATATTCACCAGCGTAAAGCCTGCGTTGTTTTGTTCCATAAGCATTTTGTTGGACTTCATTTGTTTTACTCTCCGTTTTGGTGGGACTCTTCTTTGCTCAGCGCGGCGGCGATCACGAAAAAAGGGGAAGGAACAGGTTTCCCTGTTCCTCTCTCAATAAGCTCGGAATTGCTGCGGTTTCGGCTTACTTGAAGTATCTCTCAAGCAGGCCCTTGAGCGCCTTGCCGTGACGCGCCTCGTCGCGTGCCATCTCATGGACGGTGTCTGGTTACTTGCTGTGGTAATCTTCTATCAGCAACGACAAGTGTGCCACAACATTCGGCGGCAGTCCTCCATGCTAAGTCGAGGGATGTTCTCCATGCCAAGGAGATAGTCCGTTGACACATTGAACAGCCGAGACAGGCGGATCAACATATCGATGGACGGCTGAATGTTATCATTTTCCCAGTTTGATACGGTCTGCTTGGTCACTCGCAGATGCTTAGCAGTTTCCACTTGACTCCAGCCGCAGTTGCTGCGCAGTTCTTGTATTCTTTGTCCCAGCATGGCATCCTCCGTGTGTCAATTATTTCAATACAATTGTCACACAAATATTGACAATATAAAAATACTATGGTATTTCTATATTGGACTTCATGGAAAGGAGGCTTCAACATGGGTTTTCTCGGATTTAGCTTCTGCTATGCCATGGCAATGCTCGGCTACTCCGCCTTTTTGCTCCACTGAGTAGCGGTATTTGCTCTGCAAGTGCAGTATATTACCTTCGCATTGTGGGGCAAATAGCGGCGAACGCAAAAAACAGAGGGAGCAAAGGCTCCCTCTGTTTTTTGTTACGCTATCGCTTACTTCCCGAAGTAGCGGTTCAGCAGACCCTCGAAGGCCTTGCCGTGACGCGCCTCGTCGCGGGCCATCTCGTGCACGGTGTCGTGGATGGCGTCGAGGCCGTTCTTCTTCGCGCAGGCGGCGAGATCAAACTTGCCGCTCGTGGCGCCGAACTCGCAGTCGACGCGCCACTTGAGGTTGTCCTTCGTGCTTGCCTTCATGTTGGGCTCGAGGTCGGAGCGAGCATCTCGGCAAACTTCGCGGCGTGCTCCGCCTCTTCATAGGCGGCCTTCTCCCAATACAGGCCGATCTCGGGATAGCCCTCGCGGTGCGCAACGCGCGCCATGCAGAGGTACATGCCGACTTCGCTGCACTCGCCGTTGAAGTTGGCCATCAGCTGGTCAAAGATATACTTCTTGTCCTCTTCGGAGATGTCGGGGTTGTTCTTCACGGTCTTGCCGTAAACGCCGAACTCATGCTCGGCGGCGAGCTTCAGCTCACCCTTGACTTCCTCGAACATATTGCTCTTGGCGTGGCACACGGGGCACTCCGCAGGAGCCTCGGGGCTTCATAGATATAACCGCAAACCTTGCAAAGCCACTTTTTCATAATTGCTACCTCCATAAAGTTTATCTTGAAATGTGAATTGTTTTGCTTGCCTTTCACTGGCGTTAGTCTACCACACTTTACCAGCTTTATAGAAGTTGCAAATGCAACATTTTGATGAATTTTTTATGAATTGCGCTCCATGGCCTTCAGGATGCGAGGCGCGAGGATCACACTCACGACGATCTTGAGGCAGTCGCCGGGAAGATAGGGCAGCATGTAGCCGTGGCGAGCGTCATCCCGCTCACGTTGCCGCCCTTGTAGACGTTGACGATCAGCGCGATATAGGGAAGACCCACGAGGTACAGCACCGCGAGACCTGCAAAGCACGCGAGCAGAAGACGCGGCACAGAGCGGTCCTTTTCCGCGATCTTGCCGATGACCCACGCCGTGGGGATCAGGCCCAGCAGGAAGCCGAACGTGGGGTTGAAGATATAGCCAAAGCCGCCGCCCGCCGCGAAGATGGGCACACCGACAAGGCCGAGTACCACGTAGAGAAGCTGCGACAGCGCGCCGAGCTTTGCGCCCAGAAGCAATCCTGCCATCGCCGTGAAGAAGAATTGCAGCGTGATCGTCGCCTGGAAAAGCTGGAAGTGCAGGAACGCGCCGATAGCCGTCAGCGCGGCGAACAGCGCGCAGTAGATCAGGTCTCTTGTTTTGATGTTTTTCATGGTAATCCTCCCTTTTCTCAAAAAAACTGGGCTCATCATAACATGACGCCTGCCTATTGTCAACCTATAAATTTCATAAAGGTTTACAAGTTTGCAATTTTTCTTGCATAAGATGAAATCGCAGCGCCTACGGCGCTGCACGAGGCAAAGGGGGTATTCTCTTTCGTGAAAGAGAATACCCCCTTTG
>ENA-OQIO01001361-OQIO01001361.1-human-gut-metagenome-genome-assembly--contig:-NODE-1361-length-12022-cov-3.643632_pt1 | contig 12022 bp, 17 predicted proteins | sample MGYA00242573_ERZ504737 | MGnify/ENA primary metagenome ERZ504737 (study PRJEB26092, sample SAMD00036203) | human gut metagenome | host: Homo sapiens | study: EMG produced TPA metagenomics assembly of... | reverse complement strand
GAGCAGACTTACGTGGCTGTGCCTTAGGTCGTGGATGCGGATGCGCTTAACGCCGGCTTTCTCACTTCCGCGTTTCATAACGCGTGAAAGTTGGCTCTTTGACACGGGGAACATCCTGTCGTCAGGTCCGATTTTGGGATGTTTGGAGAGGTAGTCCCTGATTGTTTCTGCGAGGAAGTTGGGAAGCTTCACGGTTCGTATCGATTTGGGCGTCTTGGGATCCGTGATAACGTCGCGTCCTCCCAGGCGCTGGTAGGATTTGTCTATACGCATGGTGCTGCGACTCCAGTCAAACGAGTCTGGTGTGAGAGCCAGCAGCTCTCCTTCCCGAATCCCAGTCCAGTAGAGAATCTCGAAAATAACGAAGAACATCGGGCTTTCCATCATTACATCGGCGAATTTGAGGTATTCCTCTTTCGTCCAGAAGTCCATTTCTTTCGGAACCTCATTTCCCATTGTGCCAGCCGCCTTGCCGGATTGTAGGGCAGGTTATAGAAGTTCACAGCATGGTTGAAAATCGCTGTAAGCTGGGCGTGTATGGTTTTCAGATAATCCGCCGAATAGGCTTCCCTTTCTCGTCCCGGTACGCCATGAGTTCATTCTGCCATGCGATAATGTCTTTTGCTTCAATCTCCGCTATCTTCCGATTCCCGAAATACGGTAAAATCTTTGTGCGGATTACATGGCTTTTGGATTCCCATGTGCTTTCCTTGACACGCTGTTTCTTGTCGGCTTCGTAAACCTCAAAGAAACTGGCAAACGTCATATCCAGCTTTGCACCCTGTTTCAGCATGGCTTCATGCTCCCACGCCTGTGCTTCCCGCTTCGTAGCAAATCCCCGTTCTGGGTCTGCTTCCGCTCCCCTTTCCAGTTTGTGAAACGATAGATTACCCGCCACGTTCCCGTAGCATTGTCTTTGTATACAGCCATTCAAATCATCTCCTTTCCTCTTAATCGCTGTAACAGACCTTTTTATGAAAAAAATGTAGCGTTCACACGACCAGCCACCGTCAAATAACCCTGTTTTTGTAATTCTGCGTTCAGTTCCCGCACAATCTGGTAGGCTTTTGACTTTGACACCCGCAATTCCGCTGCCACTTCCTCCACAGTCATAAATGATTTTTCTACCATTCGGTTATCCTCCCCTTTCTCAATTTAACTATTTTTGTTTAAGTTATATCCATAATACTAAATAAATTCCGTTAAGTCAAGTGGTTTGCAGAAAAATCTTAACTCTTTTTATTTAAGTTCCTCTTGCTATTCCTATTGCACCATGTTATACTAACTTCAACAGAAATGTTTAAGTCAAGAATGGTTGTATCACTATAACTACAACGGAGGTTTTATTATGGCAATCGGCAAACGAATCCGCTTTTTCCGCAATCGGAAAGGCATGACGCAGAAGCAATTAGGCGAAATCCTCGGTTTTCTCGGAAAGACCTCTGATGTCCGTATGGCGCAGTATGAATCAGAAGCCAGAACGCCGAAGCAAGACCTTGTAAAAGAAATGGCACATATCTTTGATGTCAGCCCGCGAGCAATCACAGTCCCGGAGATTGACAGCTATATCGGCTTATGCACACGCTCTTTGCGTTGGAAGATATGTACGGGCTGAAAATCGGAAAGATTGACGGAGAAGTGTGTCTGCGACTGGACAAGTCCACCGGCTCCACCTATTCCTCCATGTTTGATATGTTCCACGCATGGCAGGAACAAGCTGCCCGTCTGGAACAGGGAGAGATAACCAAAGAGGAATTACGACCAGTGGCGGTATAAATATCCTGAATTAGATACCTCGAATCACTGGCATAAAGTAGTCCCCTCAAAGGAGTTAAGCAACTATCTCACAGAAGCCTTGAAAAAGGACACTGAATCCCAATAGAGCGTGTTATTTTTGTCTCGAAATACACAAAAAACCTTGCCGACTTTCAGCTTCATTTCTGAAAATCAGCAAGGTTTTTCTGTTATTGAAGTATTCTGTTATTTAGTGAGTGATACCCGAAATGTTGCCAAATCGTTGCCAGTGCTTAAACAAATTTGCTTGCATTCCGCATAAATAAAGGCTTTTTCAAGTTCATATCATCACTCAAACTCGACAATTACTAATCAATTTTGTTTAGAAATTATTTGTTGCCGTTGTTTGCTTTTCTTTCGATTTTTTGATTTATCCATATTATCCTCCTATATGGGCTGATGTTATCAGTTTGTTATCGGTGTTGATAACACTCGCTCCGTAACTGTGGATAATAGCAATATGTTCCGATTCAGATTATAAACGGTTTTGCTTAGGAAATCAACCATTTGTTTCTGTATCTTCAATAAGATTTTTCTTTAATGCCGCAATCGCATCCTGGTTCTTTCTCAAAAGCTTTAATTGCCTGTACGCTTTTTCTCTTAATATTTTCAGTCTTTCAATTTTAGGCACTTCCTGTCTTATCAAATCTGCATTCGTATCTTCCAGATTGATAAGCACAACCAATTCTTCCGCTGAAGCAAAATCTCGGATATTAGGAGTTTTCCCTTTTATTCCTTTTTCACTTCTCCATTGTGCTGCTGTTTTCCCAAACAAAGCCATATTTAGAATATCTGCTTCTGAAGCATATGTATATGCCATTTCCTGCGGAGATAATGTGGGCGTTATCAAAAATTCTTTTACTGCATCTGTGTGGATACGATAGTTTATTTTTGAAAGTTCTCTCTTTACATCCCACCCAATTGCTAACCGATCTGCTTCGTCTTTCTTTAGTCGCTGATAATCTTTGATGATATAAAGCTTAAATTCCGGAGAAATCCATGAAGCAAACTCAAACGCTATATCCGTATGAGCATAAGTACCGCCATATCGTCCCGATTTTGATACGATACCGATTGCATCCGTTGCTTTTATCCACTGCTGTGGTGTCAATGTAAAAGCATTATCACCAGATTCTGCTTTAAACCTATCGAATTCGATAGGTTTAAAATTCGGATTGTGAATTTGCTCCCACAAGCCCAAAAATGAAATCGTAGAATGATTACGCATCCAGTTTGCCACCACGATAAAGGCATTATCTGGATTTTTATATTTTGCAATATCAGTGAGCGAAATGTAAGCTTCTTCATTAACAACATCGCCCATCACTCTGATTTCTGTTCCATTGGCTTCTATTTTCATGTTTTTCATATAATTTTCATTTTCCTTTTTAGCAATAAACCCAACTCTTTATTTGTATCCGATAATATCCTGAGATACTTTTTCAATTACTTCAGGGTTAATTGAAGATATCTCGGCTATATAAACTTTGTTTTTTCTCGGATTAAATATTCCGAGTTTTTCAATTTTCTGAAATTCTGGATGTATTGAATGACATCCCATAATATAGTACATTAACAACTGCAATGTATATTTACTTTTTGGTTCCTCTTTTGACACCTTAAAATCCCACAATGTATTCTCAGTTAAATAATCTCCATCTCCTGATGATACTATATCCGTATAACCGCCCTCAAAAGTAAAACCATCTTTTGTAATAGGACCATATTCTTTCCAAAATGCCAGACTTCGTTTAACCATAATCACAATATTCTCAATAGTATCACTATCAGGCTTAATTTCTTCTACTGGTTTATACCCAATTACACCCGCTCTGAAACAAACATCGTAACCAACTAATTTACATGCATTACTGACAGACTCATTATCAAGATCTTTTATGCCTTTTAATAACTTCTTAGCATTTCCTAATGCCAATCCTTTTTTGCCACTTGCATTATTTAAAAATAAATCAAGACACAATGCTCCCTGTAACGAAATTTTAAAAGCTTCTTCTACGGATGTTCCCATCATAAAACGGGTCAAATAGTCAACCGCAAGACCAATTAACGAAGCATGAATATTCTCTGCTTCATTCAATGTCTTTCCGTCATCAATAGTAGTAATATCAAATTGCTTTTTATTTAGATATCCTCCATATGGCTGTTTTACCATACTAATACGTTTAGTAACAGAGTACATTGAAATCTCCTCCCTCTTGCAAAAATAATTTTAAATTACAAGCATCCACCTAACGTCAAAATTATCTGAGTGTATTTAAATCCTTCATTTAATCTACTACATTCCATGACGATAAAATAATCATCTTCATTTTCTGCTCTCACAACAATACCTTGCGATAAATCTGTTTTCCACAAAGTTTTCTTTCCATAAAATTGATCAACAAAGCTATTTGTGGGATTAGGCATATTGGCATCAAATCCATTATGTATTAACCATTGATGGTAATCGTTTAACGCTGGTAGCCCAACGCTTTGTATTGCTGCCATGATTGCTGATTGCTCACTTAATTCGCGTTCGATATTGATAACATATCTTTCTTCTGCATCAAGTTCGTATCCATGAGCCTTTACAATTTCTCCCATATTTTCATTCAATTTAAGTTTTTTCACTCCAATTTATCCCCTTTCCTATACTTTACGAGATCATTTTCTCAAATATTTGCTTACTGTTGCTTGAGAAATTTTAAGCATATCCGCTATTTGTTGTTGTTTATATCCTTGCTTTCTTAAAGCTTTAATTTGTGATATTAACGCTTCCTTACCCAAATTGGTAGCAAATTGTGTTGTCGTTTGCACTACGCCGTTCATATGTTTGGTCAACGTTGTAGTATACTGGAAACCATCCTTATTTCCAATAACACTGGCAATTCCAGTCTTTGAATCAAAAGTCGTTTTTACATCATTTAAACCTGTATTAGAAACAAAATTATTTATTGCATTCAAAATATTTTTCGATTGCTTTCTCATCAAATCATTGCTCATTCTTCTACCCTCTTTATTCCATGTTATATTTTTTATAACTTTATAATAATTTATTTTGGGTAATTCGTCAAGCAAAAAAATATAAATACGATACATATTCATAACGGCACTTACCAATAGATTATCTCTTTATCCACAATCTCCCTCGCACACGCCTGTATATTATTCATCCTGCCTACCACTCCCACGCATTGTCTGCCTTTAACTGTTCTGTAATTCCTTGTGCCTGTTTCATCTGCTCTACAATTCTTTCAAAGCGTTCCTGTGCCTGTTCCTCTATATCTGCCAGATAACTGTTCAGTCTGCCGCTCATCATCAGATCCAGATATACATTCCTGCGGTATTCTTTCAAATACTGCAAATGTCTTTGTCCCCATACTCCAACAAATCTCGGTTCTTCTTCCTCCGGCAAAGTAAGGTTGGGGATAAAGTAATCCCCACATCTTACATAAGTGCCACCCATTTCTTCAAAAATTGTTTTCTTCATTTTCTGTTCCACCTTTCTCATCGTTCTCTGTCCATAGATTTCTTCTTTGCTGACTGTTTTGGCTGCTGTCTGCTTTCCTGCTGGTAACGGTGCAACTTTTCCCGTATGCTTGCCTTTTTCAGCGGTTCTGATGACTGCTCTTCCTTCTGTTCTGTCTGATTTTCCCATGCCCGCAGCTCCTCATTATATTTCCTGACCAGTTTTTCTGATTTCTGATATGTCTTTGTAAAGGATTGAACATCTGGATATCCTGCCTGTTTTACCGTCTGCTCCATATTCGTGTGGATACGTTTTTCCTGTTTCTCTGCCTGTTCAATTTTGCCCTCTAAGGATTTCCGTGCTTTCCCTTTGAAAAATCCAGTTGTCTCGGAAAGCTGTTTCTTCAATGAGGAAATCTCCTGCTGCGTGGACTTCATTGCCTGTGACTGCTTCTGAAGTTTCTCCATCAGTTCCTGCATATCATTCCATTCCTGTAAATCAATCTTCGGTACTGGCTTCGGCGGCAACTTAAACTTGAAAATCATATCCTGTAAGAAATCTTTTGCACCTCGGATAATCTGCTGAAACATATCCGGCAGCCAACCATGTGTCCCTTATTGATTGCAGCGTTTTGTCAGTGATTTTTTCCCGCTTGACCGTTAAAATATCTTCTTCGGGAACGCCCTCGACTAATGCCACATCAACCGTCCGATTCCATTCCTGCCTTGCCGCATTATCTGCCCGTATTTCTGCTTCTTTCGGATTATTTTTCCCGATTTTCTTCGTTGCCAGATACACGCCGCCCTGCTGAAATACAGACAACTTTTCGGATTCTTCTTTCACATGGCTGTTGATGATTTCCGTAAACATTTCCTTGACTTCTCTGGTAAAAACATCACTCTTAAACCATTCATCTTTCTTTGTAAAAATATGGCTCTCATAAACTTCCCCTTTGGGAATAATACTGCATCCTGCCCGAAGATTTCCCTGCTCATCTAAAATCTCTTTCTTCGTGCGTCTGTGCTTGCCCTGTTCATCATAAAACATATTTCTGGTAGCAATTTTCACTTCCGGATGTTCCAGAATTTTCCGTTCACTGAATACGAGATGAATATGGTAATTAGTCATTTTTTTGTTATGGTGAAGTGCCGCACTGCATTCCACGCCATACCTTTTATGAAAGCTGTCCGTGAAAAGCCTTACCACATCATCTGCCTTGTACTCAACAAAACTTTCCGGAAGTGCAATGATAAACTCCCGTCCTTCAATACATTTCCCTGTTGTTCCATTTACCTTAAAATCCAACTGATTCTCTCTCGCAAGATTCTTCCAGAACTCCGGTGTTACTCCATCCGTCTGATAGGTCGCATAAAGATATTCCTGTCTTTTCGGATTGGAAATATAATCAATTCTTCCTGCCACATCAGACAGCTTGTTTTGTCTGATAAATGAATGTCTGCCTATAAGCATTCTCCTTTCCGGCTCTCGCCTGCTCTTACTGTGAGTAGGTGCATAAGCACCTGTTTACGAACTTATCCGCCTATCGGCGGCATAGCTCCCGGCAGGGCGAAATACACAGAGCATAAACGAAGTTTGTGCGATGGGTGTATTTCGCTCTCAAACGCCGAGGGCTTTATAAGGTGCTGCCTTTCTGTACCATGTTTCGGCTTGTGTTTTTCATCTTGGGCGTATCCGCCCTTTTTATTTGCCCGTATCCGGCTTATCCTGTCTGCTTTATTCCGATATCCTTGCCCATACATACTCCAGATCTCCGCAGTACGGTGTTCCCACCAGATACCATTCTCTCGCCAAATTCATTTCCATTCTGGTCTTTACCCACTGGTCATCCACCAGAACTTCCATACACTCTCCGCAGTGAAATCCCGTATCAATCCATAAGTCCATTGATAACAATCCATATCTGCCATTTTCACAGTTATAACCTAATCTTCCTTCTCTCATTGCATAGTTCTCCTTTCCAGGTTTCTCCTTGTCTGCTATCCACAGGGGCGTGCCACGCTCCTGTGTTTATCATCAAGGAAGAATTACCAACGGAAACTCTCCGGCACTCCTCGTCTGTCCAGATACTCTTTTTTCGCCCGTTCCCGTTCTTCCTCTGTCGGGGCAGTTTTGAATTTTCCATACAGGTCACGCATGACCATCCTGTCTAATTTCTTCTCCAACCCCTGCTTGATTTCTTTTTCACAGCTCTCATCTTCAACTAAATGAAAGCGGAGCAACTGCATAAATAATTCCTGTGATATTTGCACATTTCCCATCTTATCCATCCTTTCCGTGACAGTATGTGACAGTCGTGACGGTTACTTTGATACCACCCCCGCTGTCAAAAATACCGTCACAACCGTCACATACTGTCACGCATTCTCTGTATTGTCTTTCCAGAACCTTAGTTCCGTCCCTCATGGACACGCTCACTTCGAAAGAGAATCCCATGTTCTGTATACAACCGTCCTGCAAGAACGTTCAGTTTTCTTGTGATAACGTGCGGTTGAATGTCCACATTTATCAAAGCGACAAGTGCTGTTGGAGAGCCTTCCCAGTAAGGATTGTCTTTCATAACAAGCTCCGCAATCTCATCCAGTAACGGCTCCGGCGGTTCTTTCCACAACTCCGTTTCTGCTTTTTGTAAATCCCACAGCAAGGTTTCTGTATTGCGGATAAGATATAGCTTCTGGTCTTGCTGATCTCTGCCCGATACTTCCAGTGTTGCGACATTGCCTGTCCGTTTTTCCTTCTGAAGAAGAAATGCTCCGTCTGCCGCCCCAAGCAGTCCGCTTGTCCCGGAAATCATGTCAAACTTATCATCCGCATTCTGCTTTCTTGTATGGTGTACGAGCAACAGACAAAGCCCATGAGCATCCGCAAAACTTTTCAGTCTTGCCATAATCTGATAATCATTTGCGTAACTGTAATTATCCCCGCCAACCTCACGCACTTTCTGAAGTGTATCAATGATAATCAGCTTCGTGTCCTTATGCTCTGCCACAAATCTTGCAAGCTGTTCATCCAGTCCATTTCCAAGCTGACTGGCAGAAACAGAGAAGTAAAGATTATCGGTGCTTTCTGTTCCAAACATCCGGTACAGGCGTTCCTGCAAGCGGCGGTAATCGTCCTCAAGCGCCAGATACAGCACCGTTCCTTTTCGGGTGGTATAATTCCAGAGCGGTGTTCCTGTACTGACATGGTAGGCAAGCTGTGCCATCAGAAAGCTCTTTCCCAGTTTGGGCGAACCTGCAAAGATATAAGTGCCGGGGTAGAGCAGACTGTCAATCAACGGCTGCTTACTCCGATACTGTGTGTCAAACAGTTCATTCATGGAAATTGTCTGGAGATAGGATGGGTCTGATCGCAACTGCATTTCTCTCTGCAATTCCTCAAAACTCTTGATATTTCCACTATTCTCGGATATACTACTTGTAGGTTTTTTTGAAATCGGCTGCTCCGTATCTGCGCCAACAGATACATCCGGGGCAGTCTTTTCTTTTTTATTTTCCATCCTCGTCCTCTCCTTTCAGACCGCCCAGAATAACAGCGATCAATTTAATGACATTCAGCAGTTCCTCATCCACACCGTTTTCTGCTTCAATCCGCTTCAATTCTGTGAGGACAGCGGAAAGTTCCGTTTTGAGTGCCTTGTATACTCTCGGATTGCCCTGCACCACTACATCCTGATTCAGGCAACGGCGGTAGCAATATTCCTGCTTCGGCAGTCCCGATAAGGCAACTGCCTTGTTGATGAGTTCATTTTCTTCGGGCGATACCCGAAACCCTACTGTAATGTTTCTCCAACGGTTTTTGTTATCTCTGTTTTTAGCTGACATTTTCAATCTCTCCTTTCCCTAAATCGTCTAATCTATCTGCCATTTCCGTCTGTTTTGACGGGAACAGATGAGCGTACTGGTAAGTGATGTCAATGCTTTCATGCCCCACACGGTCTGCAATCGCCACCGCTGAAAATCCCATATCAATCAGCAAACTGATGTGGCTGTGCCGTAAATCATGGATACGGATTCGTTTTACTCCTGCGGCTTTCGCACCTCTGTCCATCTCGTGATGAAGATAACTTTTTGTGACCGTAAAGATTCGGTCTTTCTTCTTCAATCCGTAAAGCATCTGCAAATACTCCCGCATTTCTTCACAAAGGAACTTCGGCATTTTGATGATGCGGTTGCTTTTCTTTGTTTTCGGTGTGGTAATCACATCTTCTCCGTGTAACCGCTGATAGGACTTGTTGATTCTGACCGTTTCTTTCTCAAAATCGAAGTCGGCGGCGGTCAGTGCCAGCAGCTCTCCTTCTCGGATACCGCACCAGTAAAGCATTTCAAAAGCGTAAAAGGAAACTGGCTTGTCCATCATCTCAAATGAGAATTTCTTGTATTCTTCTTTCGTCCAGAACAGCATTTCCTTGTGTTCCTCACTTCCCATATTTCCTGCTTTGGCGGCAGGATTGGAACGCAGCTCATAATACCGCACCGCATGATTAAAGATAGCGGACAACTGATTGTGCAGCGTTTTCAGATAGGTCTGTGAGTATGGCTTTTTCTTTTCGTCCCGATAGGCAAGCATCTCATTCTGCCATGCGATAACCTCTTTTGTGGAAATCTCGCTGATTTTCATCTTGCCGAAATAAGGTAAAATCTTCGTGCGGATGATATGCTCCTTCGTCAGCCATGTGTTCTCCTTTAGACGGCTTTTCATATCCCGGATATACAGTTCGGTAAAGGCTTCAAAACTCATATCCATATCAGAGGAGTTCTGCAACTGGAACATTCGCTCCCATTCCTGTGCTTCTTTCTTGGTAGCAAAGCCACGCTTGCATTTCTGTTTACGCTCGCCTTTCCAGTTGACATATCTCGCCATCACATACCATGTTCCATTGCTCTCGTTCTTGAATACCGGCATTATTCATCCTCCTTTCCTTATTCCTGTCCTGCCTTGCAGGACATAGTGGTATCCCCTTGAGGATTTCCTGTTCCGTAGAGTCTTTCATAGAAATACTGGCGGTTTACCCGTCCTGAAATAGTAATAAAGCCTTTTGCTTTCAGTTCCTCATTCAACTGACGGATTAGCTTGTAGGCATACGGCTTTGATACGCTTAGTTCCTGTGCCACTTCTTCGGCACAAATAAATCTGTTTTTCATATAATCAGTCCTTTCTTTCATTTTTTATCGCCGTTCTATCCGAAGGAAGTTCCAGCAGGTATTCCCTGTTCGGCACTGTGCTGTCCCGATATATCTTAATATGTCAGGCGCTTGCTTGCTGTCTGGCAAGGTCTTGGCGGTTTATACTGTTCGGACGGTCATTTTGTTTTTATTAAACTTATTTGCTTAATTTAAACTTATTATACTAAGCATATTTGTTTGTGTCAAGTGGCTTTTGGGAAAATATTAAACTTTTTTGTTTTGTATTATCTTGACTTCTCCTAAACATATCTGCTATACTCATTGTAAAATACATACAAGGAGTGGACACGTTATGGCGATTGGAGAGAGAATACATTTTTTCCGCATTCTGCGTGGGATGACACAAAAATATCTTGGTACGATTGTCGGCTTTCCTGAGCGAAGTGCGATGTACGTTTAGCACAATACGAAACAGGAACAAGAAAACCGAAGGCGGAACTTACTGCTGCACTGGCACAGGCTCTGGATGTTTCCCCTCATGCCCTTGATGTGCCGGACATTGACAGCTATATCGGACTGATGCACACTTTGTTTACCCTTGAAGATTTGTACGGTCTGACTGTCAGTGAATCAGAAGACGGAGAAATCTGTCTGAAAGTCGATACTTCCAAAGGCAAAGACGCTCACGAACTCCGGAAATTGCTGTATGCCTGGAAAGAACAGGCTGACAAGCTATCTTCTGAAGAAATCAGTAAAGACAAATACGATGAGTGGCGTTACCACTACCCGGAGTTTGATACCACTCAAACATGGGCAAAAGTCCCATCACAGGCACTTAGCGACACTCTGTCGAAATGTTCCAAGACAAACTCAAACCAGATAAAATAAATACGACAAAAAAGCCTTAGCCATGAGTTTTTACCCACAGCTAAGGGCTTTCTAAATAATATGGATTTATTAGTTGCACAACCACCTGTCAATCATTCTCTAACCTTAAAACCACCGGATTATAAGAATAATGGCTCTCATGCAACTGTTATCAATTTGTTATCAAAAGACTTTTAAAAGTGCTGCAAACCCGCATAAACGCCGGTTTTACTAAGCATTTTTGTTTATTCAAACTCAATCGTTCCCGGTGGCTTACTCGTCAAATCATACATTACCCGATTGACGCCCTTCACCTCATTAATAATTCTGCTCATAACTCTCTGGAGCACCTCAAACGGGATCTCTGCTGACTCAGCGGTCATGAAATCGACCGTATTAACAGCACGCAGTGCCACGCATAGTCGTAGGTGCGCTCGTCGCCCATGACACCGACGGAACGCATGTTGGTCAGTGCTGCAAAGTACTGGTTCGGCATCCGATGGTGCCTTTCCGTTTGCTTTGGTGTATTCCTCCACTGCCTTGTCCACTTCCTCGCGTAGATGGCATCGGCATCCTGCACGATTCTTGACTTTCTCGGCATTTACTTCTCCGATGATACGGATACCGAGTCCCGGTCCCGGAATGGCTGACGGAAAACATTTTTCCGGGATGCCAAGTTCAAGTCCGGCTTTTCTTACCTCATCCTTGAAAAGGTTGCGGAGCGGCTCAATGATTTCTTTGAAATCAA
>ENA-OQIO01001360-OQIO01001360.1-human-gut-metagenome-genome-assembly--contig:-NODE-1360-length-12023-cov-1.403161_pt1 | contig 12023 bp, 17 predicted proteins | sample MGYA00242573_ERZ504737 | MGnify/ENA primary metagenome ERZ504737 (study PRJEB26092, sample SAMD00036203) | human gut metagenome | host: Homo sapiens | study: EMG produced TPA metagenomics assembly of... | reverse complement strand
GGATAACCGATCCTAACGCCTGGCTGGCGCTGGGCACATTGACGCTGCTGGAGATCGTGCTCGGGATCGACAATATTATTTTCCTCTCTCTGGTCGTGGCTAAGCTCCCCACCGCCCAGCGCGCCCATGCGCGCCGGATCGGTTTGATGGGCGCGATGGTCATGCGTCTGGCGCTGCTGGCCTCAATCGCCTGGGTCGTTAAGCTGACCAACCCGCTCTTTACCGTTTTCGGTCAGGAGATCTCGTTTCGCGATCTGATCTTGCTGCTCGGCGGCTATTCCTTATCTGGAAAGCCAGTAAAGAGATCCATGAATCTATCGAAGGTGAAGAGGAGGGGCTGAAGACCAACGTCCACTCCTTCCTCGGCGCATCGTGCAGATCATGCTGCTGGATATCATCTTTAGCCTCGATTCAGTGATCACCGCCGTCGGCCTGTCGGATCATCTGTTCATCATGATGGCGCAGTGGTGATCGCGGTGGGGGTGATGATGTTCGCCGCGCGACCCATCGGCGATTTTGTTGACCGTCATCCTTCGGTGAAAATGCTGGCGCTGTCGTTTCTGATCCTCGTCGGCTTTACCCTGATGCTGGAAAGCTTCGACGTCCATGTGCCGAAGGGATACATCTATTTCGCCATGTTCTTCTCTATCGCGGTGGAGAGCCTTAACCTGCTGCGTAATAAGAAAAACCCGCTGTAAACCACAAAATTGCAGCCTGGTCACAGGCTGCAACCCTTTTTCAGACTTTACTGCTTTTTATGTCTCACAAATCAGGCTATTAATAGACGGGTATGGGGTGCAGCTACTGAAGAGGTGTTGACGATGAAGAAATGGGCAGTATTGATTTCCGCCGTAGGACTGGCGTTCTCGGTTTCCGGTTGCAGCAGCGATTACGTCATGGCGACCCAAAGATGGGCGAAATGATCCTGACCGACGGTAAACCTACCGTGGATGACGATACCGGTTTAATCAGTTACGAAGATCAGCAGGGTAATAAAATGCAGATCAATCGTGACGACGTTTCGCAAATCATTAAGCGTTAATCTTTCCCTGTCGGCCCCAGCTTCTGTTGACGCTGCGCTTACCGACCACCAGTCTTTTGAGAAGAGTCGGGATATACCAGGACGCCGCGGGTTTCACCCACCGCCCCTCCTCGTCACCCGGCTTTTTTGATTTTTTACTTCCTCTTTTTCTCACCCTCTGCCATGTTGATACTCCTTTGTCGGGGAATGCCTGACCTTATAAATAAAAAGGAAGCTGGCTATGCAGTATCACCGTATCCCACACAGTTCTCTTGAAATCAGCACCCTCGGGCTGGGAACCATGACTTTTGGCGAACAGAATAGCGAGGCCGATGCCCACCAGCAGCTCGATTACGCGGTTGCCAACGGCATCAACCTGATCGATGTCGCTGAAATGTACCCGGTCCCGCCGCGCCCGGAAACCCAGGGGCTGACTGAAACCTACGTCGGCAACTGGCTGGCGAAACGCGGCAATCGCGAAAAGCTGGTGCTCGCCTCGAAAGTCAGCGGGCCCGCGCGCAATAACGACAGCAGCATTCGGCCCAATCACGTCCTGGACCGCAAAAATATCCGCGAGGCGCTGCACGCCAGCCTGAAGCGGCTGCAGACCGATTATCTCGATTTATATCAGGTTCACTGGCCGCAGCGGCCAACCAACTGCTTTGGCAAGCTGGGCTATACCTGGGCCGACGCCGCGCCCGCCGTGACGCTGCTGGATACCTCGAAGCGCTGACCGAGTTCCAGCGCGCCGGGAAGATCCGCTACATCGGTGTGTCGAACGAAACCGCCTTCGGCGTGATGCGTTATCTGCACCTGGCGGATAAGCACGACCTCCCGCGGATCGTGACTATTCAGAATCCTTACAGCCTGCTGAACCGCAGCTTTGAAGTCGGCCTCGCGGAAGTGAGTCAGTTCGAAGGCGTGGAGCTGCTGGCCTACTCTTGTCTGGCTTTCGGCACACTGACCGGCAAGTATCTCAACGGTGCGAAGCCGGCAGGGGCGCGCAATACGCTGTTCAGCCGCTTTACGCGCTACAGCAGCGAGCAGTCGCAGAAAGCGGTAGCGGCCTATGTGGATATCGCCAAACGCCACGGCCTCGATCCGGCGCAAATGGCGCTGGCCTTTGTGCGTCGGCAGCCGTTTGTCGCCAGCACTGCTGGGGGCGACGACCATGACGCAGCTGCAGGCCAACGTGGAAAGTTTGCAGCTTGAGCTAAGCGAAGAGGTATTAGCGGAGATTGAGGCGGTGCATCAGGTTTATACCTACCCGGCGCCGTAAGAAAGCAAAGCCCCGGGTAAGGCTTATACGCCTTACCCGGGCTACTGAAGAGCAGATATTGGCGACCCCCTCGCCCATCAAGCGCAGCGCAAGCCGGGAGGTTATTTACGCCGCCCCCAGACCACAGCGCGGCAATGGCCACGGCGAATACCGCGCCAAAGCCTATCCCCACGGCGACCGGTGGAACGCCACGCTCACCGCCAGGGAATAGAGCCCCAGCATCAGCAGCATCGCCACGTTCTCACCGAGGTTCTGTACCGCAATGGCGTTACCTGCCCCGACCGAATGTTTCCCACGCTCCTGCAGCAGCGCGTTCAGCGGTACGATAAAGAACCCGCCGAACACCCCGAGCAGCAGCAGCAGACCGAACGCCGGCAGCAGCGACTGCTGCACCGCAAAGGCTATCACCGCGATACCGATCAAATCCCGGCCGCATACAGCGCGACACCGTCTCCAGGGTCACCAGCTTCGCCGCCGCCCCGGCACCCAGCACAATCCCCACCGCCACCATCGCATTAAGATAGGTGGGCATGGCGTTGCTGGTAATGCCCAGCGCCACCGGCACCCAGATCACCAGCAGGAAACGCAGGGTCACGCCAGCGCCCCAGAACAGGCTGGTGCCCATCAGCGAAAAGCGGGTTTCGCCGTTGCGCCACAGCGTCCGGCAGGCGCTGAAGAAGCTGTGCGTCATTGGCTTAAAACGCCACGACTGCCCCGGACGCGCTGCCGGCAGCCTGGGTATCCACAGGTTAGCCACTACCGCCCCGCCGTAGACCAGCGCGCAGACGATCAGCGCCGCCAGCACGTGCCAGTCGGCGAGGATCCCGCCGGCCATGGAGCCCAGCAGGATCGCCGCGATGGTCGAGGACTCCATCAGTCCGTTAGCCTTCACTAACTTATCGCCGGTGGTGAGTTCGCCGAGAATGCCATACTTGGCCGGCGAATAGGCGGCGGCGCCAATCCCCACCAGCGTATAGCCGATAAACGGATTGACGCCGAAGCAGATGCAGCCGGCGCCGAGCAGTTTCAGGCCGTTGGCCACCATCATCACCCGGCCTTTGGCAAAGCTATCGGCGAACTGACCGACAAAGGGGGCAAAGAGGATGTAAGCGCCCACAAACAACATCTGCAGGACCGGCTGGCTCCACTCCGGATAATAGAGCTGCTTCATCAGCGCCAGGGTGGCGAAGAGAAGCGCATTGTCGCCGAAGGCGACAGGAACTGGGCGCAGATCACCGCCAGCATCCCTTTCGAGTACAGCGAAGGGTTAGTATGTACTGACTCACTCATGGGTTGTTTCCGCCTCGTCGACCATATTTTTCAGGGTGACATAGTCTGGCTTGCCGCTGCCGAGCACCGGTAGCTGTTTCAGCCAGCGTATATCTCGCGGCACCGCCAGCTCCGGTACGCCGTGCTGGCGGGCGTAGCGCAGCAGGGCTTCACGAGTCAGTTCATTATCGGTGGTAAACAGCACCAGCGCCTCGCCTTTGCTGGCGTCCTGTTTAATCGCCGTGGCGTGCATTTTGTCCGGCGACGCGCCGAGGGCCACCTGCTCCACCATCTCGAGGGAGATCATCTCGCCGGCGATTTGGCGAAGCGCTTCGCGCGGCCCTGAATGCGGACATAGCCCTGCTCGTCGAAGGTAACGATATCCCGGTGTCATACCAGCCGCTTCCATCTCGCCGTGCTGGTTTTCCGCCGCAGGCGCTTCCAGCACGCCGGGGTTTTCCACCCGCAGGTAGCCTTTCATGATGTTCGGCCCTTTCAGCTGCAGCCGCCCCCCTTGATCAATGCCTGGCATCGCCAGCAGGCGGGCGTCCATCCCCGGCAGGATGCGGCCCACGGTGCCGACCTTCGCCGCCATCGGCACGTTAATCGAGACCACAGGCGCGCACTCGGTCACGCCATAGCCTTCGAGAATGCGCAGGCCGAATTTATCCTGCCACAGCTGTTTGGTGCTCTCCTGCAGCTTCTCCGCCCCGGCGACCACGTAGCGCAGGCGGTAGAAATCGTACGGATTGGCGAAACGGGCATAGTTGGCGAGGAAGGTCGAAGTGCCGAACAGCACCGTACAGTTGCGATCGTAGACCAGCTCCGGCACCACGCGATAGTGCAGTGGGCTGGGATAGAGAAACACTTCCGCCCCGGTAAGCAGCGGCGTCAGCAGGCCGACGGTGAGGCCAAAAGAGTGGAACAGCGGCAGCGCGACATAAAGCGGTCATTGGCGGTAAAGTCGGCGATAGTTTTGATCTGCTCGACGTTGGACAGCAGACTCTTATGGCTGTGCACCACCCTTTCGGATTGCCCTCGGAACCGGAGGTGAAGAGGATCATCGCCGCGTCTTCCGGCTGCTGCTTAACCTGCGCCAGGCGCGGCGCCAGCAGATGAGCAAAAATCCACAGTTTGTCAGCGAGGGTGATATCGCCTTTAAGATCTTCCAGGAATACCCAGCGCACCTGGGTCAGCTGCTCCGGCAGGTGCCAGAGTTTGCCTTTATCGAGGAAGGTGCGCGAGGTGAAAATGGTGTTGAGCTCCGCGGCGGCTATCGCGCTGCTGAGCCTTTCACCCCGGCGGTATAGTTCATCATCGCCGGAATACGCCCGCGGGCGATAGCGCCGAAAATCACCGCCGCGCTGATGCCGGCGTTAGGCAGCATCAGGCCGATCTTCTCGCCCGGCTGGCTGTATTTTCCAGAATGCGGGCTGACAAACAGGTTTGGTTAGCAGCTTGCGATAGGTATCCGGCTGGAAGTTGATATCCTCCACGCAGGGTTTGGCGCGCGCCGAAGCGGTCCTGCGCCGCCAGCAGCGACTCATACAGGGTTTCCCGCGGCGCACCGCCATCCGGGCTTCCATCATGATCTGATGCAGCATCTCCCCGGCGATTTTGCGCCGGTCGCGGCGCGCGGCGCCTCGGGCATCGGCAGATGGGTGGGCGGCAGGAGATGCAGCTGAATACGCGGGAACAGGCGACGTTTCACCAGCCCCTTCAGCCGGCTGAAGGGCGTCAGTTCGGCGCCTTCAATACGCAGCGGCACAATGGTCGCCTGCGATTTGGCGGCGACAAAGGCGGCGCGTCATAATTTTCATCAGCGAGCCGCTGACCGAAATTCGCCCTTCCGGGAAAATAACCACCGGCCGCCCCTGCTCAATCAGGCGCACCAGATGTTTGATCGACATCGGCTTGGTCGGGTCCAGCGGCACAAAATCGATAATCGGCGTCAGCGCGCGCATAAACCAGCGCTGGCTGATTGAGGTATAGACCGCAAAAACCGGTCGGACCGGCAAAAACAGCGCCAGCAGAATGCCGTCGAGGAAAGAGACGTGGTTCGGGGTGATTAAGACCTTTTGCTGGTATAAAGCCTGCGTGTCGCCGGTCAGTCTGACCCGGTATAACCCTTGAACAGCAGTCTGAAAAATCCCAAAAGCATAACAACTCCATGTGACCGGTTGATGAGTCAAAGCAGGTTACACGAGAAGGCATGGGAAAGCAGTGCAGCGGGGGGATTTTCGGAATAAAAAAAACCTGCGCATCCGCGCAGGTCGGTGTAAGACGTTCAGTACGAAGAGCGTACCTGAGAAACTCACCTATCAATACCTCTGGGATCTCGATTGTCACGTTTTTTGGCCGTAACGGGCCAGCGGGAAAACGCAAGGGAGTGAGCCTAAGTGCAACGAGGTATTACGATTTTCGCTATCTGTAACAACGCCGATAGCGGGCAAAAAAAAACTGCGCATCTGCGCAGGCTGGTGTAAGTAAAGTGGTCAACGTGACGTTGACTCCACCTATCAATACCTCTGGGATAGCCAGAATATCAACCGGATCCGCGAACAAACCAGCGAACATTCGCAACAGCGCATCGCAAAGTGTAAGCAAAGGTTTGTATTTCCCTGCGCCGGTTTCAATTACCGCTCGCGTCAATGTAAACAGGTCACCGATAAGCCCGCGCTGAATCACATTTGCGCCATTCCTTCGCCGCCGCGCCTTGAATCTGCCGCTCTTTCCCGTAACATAGCAGTATGTAAACGCTTACCCTAGAAAAGGCATGGTATGGCGACTATTAAGGATGTAGCCCGACTCGCAGGAGTCTCCGTCGCTACCGTCTCCCGCGTCATCAACAACTCTCCCAAAGCCAGCGAAGCTTCGCGTCAGTCCGTGGGCGCGGCGATGGAAACCCTGAACTATCACCCCAACGCGAACGCCCGGGCGCTGGCCCAGCAGTCAACGGAAACCGTCGGCCTGGTGGTGGCGATGTCTCCGACCCTTCTTCGGCGCGATGGTCAAAGCCGTCGAACAGGTGCCTACCGCACCGGCAATTTTTTGCTGATTGGCAATGGCTACCACAACGTGCAGAAGGAGCGCCAGGCGATAGAGCAGCTGATCCGCCATCGCTGCGCGGCGCTGGTGGTGCACGCCCAAAATGATCCCAGATGAGGGAATTGGCGGGGTTAATGAAACAGATCCCCGGCATGGTGCTGATCAACCGCATCCTGCCCGGATATGAAACCCGCTGCGTCGCGCTGGACGACCGCTACGGCGCCTGGCTGGCGACCCGCCATTTGATCCAGCAGGGGCACACGCGTATCGGCTATCTGTGCTCAAACCATGATATCTCCGATGCGGAAGATCGGCTGCAGGGGTACTACGCGGCGCTGGAGGAGAGCGGCCTGCCGTGCAACGACCGGCTGGTCACGTTTGCCGAGCCGGATGAAAGCGGCGGCGAACAGGCGATGACCGAACTGCTTGGCCGCGGCCGCCACTTTAGCGCCGTCGCCTGCTATAACGACTCGATGGCCGCCGGCGCGATGGGGGTGCTGAATGACAATGGCATCGACGTTCCGCGGGAGATTTCGCTGATTGGCTTCGACGATGTCCTGATTTCGCGCTATGTCCGCCCGCGGTTGACTACCGTCCGCTATCCGATCGTCACGATGGCGACCCAGGCGGCCGAGCTGCTTTAGCCTGGCGGAGCAGCGGCGCGCCGGAGATCACCCATCTGTTCAGCCGACGCTGGTCCGTCGTCACTCGGTGGTCGCCCCGCAGGAAGGCGATAAGTCATAGCGATAGAGGTGCACGGCGGTGGCCGGGTAATCCAGCCCCTCGCCGATGTAGCGCCAGCCGAAGCGTTCATAGAAATCCCGGCAGGCGGAGTAGAGATAGAGCTCCCGAAAGCCCGCGCGGCGGGCATAATCGATCACATGCCGCTGCAGTTTTCCGGCCAGCCCCTGACGCGGGCGGCGGGCGCGACGTACAGCGCCGCCAGCCAGGGAAACAGATCCTGCGGCTGATCAAATCGCAGCGCCAGAGGCCAATCGTGCCGATGCCGCAGTAAGCGTCAATAACCGTCTCGCGGCCCGTCAGCTTGGCAAGCTCCAGCGCTTTCTTGTACAAAACCTCGGTCTGTGTGCGGTTGACCTGGTAAAAGCTGCGGGACGAAATGGCAAACTGCGTGCCGCACAGCGTATCCAGCACAAAGCCGGGGCCGTAGAGCGTTTTCTCGCGGCTGCCCAGCACGGCACTGGAGCGGGTCGGTTGATATTCTGCACGATGCTGACGACCCAAGCGCTTTTTTGCGCAGAGCCGTGCAGAAATTCTTGCTGCCGGGCAGGTCGGGGCCGGGCGTGACCAACGTGACCAGCACCTTAGCGCTGCAGGAGCTGCGCAGCACGGTATGGCGCAAAAGGCCGGTGCCGCGGTCCTCATCGTAGGCGGTCCAGCGGCAGGCGCGGGCGGCGTCCAGCACGGCGGCGAGCGTCTTATTCAAAATTTCCTCCTGCAAAAGGCAGTCCGCGCCGGGCAGGACGCGGTGGGTGCCCTCGGCATACAGGCCGCAGACGAGTTTGCCGCGCTGGGTGGCAAAGCTGGCAATGGCCTTATTGCGGTAATGCAGCGGCTCGGCCATGCCCTGCACGGCCTTGACCGGGGCAAACCCGCCCAGCAGCTCCTGCAGGCGGGCCTGTTTTTTGGCAAGCTGTTCACGGTAGGGCAGCGCCAGCAGCGGGCAGCCGCCGCATTTTTTCTCGTAATTGACACAGGTGTTTGGCATAGGGAACGGCCTTTCTCTTGCACATCGTTTGCAAGGCGTGCTACAATGGTAATAAGAGCAAATCCAAAACGGAGGTACCTACTATGAATGTATTGTTGATCAACGGCAGTCCGCACAAAAACGGCTGCACCAACGCAGCCCTGACCGAGATGGCCAAGGTGCTGAACGAAGCGGGCATCGAGACGACGATTTTCCACATCGGCTCTGCGCCGGTGGGCGGCTGTGTGGGCTGCGGCGGCTGCAGCAAGGCGGGCAAATGCGTGTTCGGCGGCCCTGTGGCCGACGTGCTGCCGCTGGTCGAGAAGGCCGACGGCATCGTGTTCGGTGCGCCGGTCCACTACGCCACGGCGGCGGCCAGCATGCTGGGCTTTATGCACCGGCTGGCCATCAGCGGCGGCAAATACCTGCGCCACAAGCCCGCGGCTGTCGTGACAACGCCCGCCGCGCGGGGCACGACGACGGCGCTGGAGGCCATGGAGAAGGTGCCGCAGTTCTTTGAGATGCCGCTCATCAGCTCTACCTACTGGCCGATGGTCCACGGCGGCAAGGCCGAGGAGGTTCTCTCCGACGAGGAGGGCCTGCAGATCATGCGCAACCTGGGCCGCAACATGGCGTGGATGCTCAGGTGCATCGAGGCCGGCAAGGCGGCGGGCATTGCGGCACCTGTGGCGGAGAATGACAAGCGGACGAATTTCATCCGGTAAATTTGGCAAATAAAACGGGAGGTCAGAGACCTCCGGCGGGCGGCAGAGCGTCAAAAAAATCATTCTTGTCTTATCGCGTGTGTAGGGGCGAGCATTGCTCGCCCCTACAAGAGTTTTTTACAGTTTTGCGCGGGCAAGGCCCGAGGGAAAGCCTCCCCTGTAAGGGGAGGTGGTCGAGCGCAGCGATGACCGGAGGGGCTTTTGCCGCTTTGCCTTTACGCCAAACTCTTGCTCCGGCCCCCGTTGACGTCGTCCTCGGTCACGGCCTTGGTCGTTTTATCGGCGGTCCGGGCGTTTTCCGGGGCATGGCCGGTGGGCCAGACGTTCTGCAAAAGTGCGATGATCGGATCGTAATCGCTGGTGCGGGCGGCGGCGGTGACATAGATCGTCTCACCGCAGTCGTAGTCGATCTGCGCAAAAATCGTCTGGTAGCTGCCGCAGTCGTAGCGCACGGCCTCAACGGCTGCATCGGGCACGGTAAATTCAAAATCACACTTGACCGTGCCGGTGGTCTCCTCCAGCTCCTGACCGGACTGGGCCAGAAAATCCGTGTAGGTGTCGGTGGTCTGCAAAAGCACCACCGTGTAACTCAGCTGGTTGCCCGTGGTCAGCGACAGCGTGTCGTCCTGCGCCATGACGGGCTGCTCCCATTGGTTCTGGTCATAGACGACGGTCACGCCGTTGTCGCCGTCGCAGGTGGTGTAGTCCGGCTCGGCGCTTGTCACAAAGCTATCTCCGCCATAGAGGTAGAGCATCACATCCTGAAAGCTGCACCCGGTCAGGGTCAGGGCAGTCAGCGCAGTCAGCGCGGCGAGGGCCGCAGCGGTCCATTTTTTCATCAGTCTGTTCCTTTTTATAATAGCATAATGGCGTAAAAGCCAGCGCCGACGCGGCCAGCACAAAGGCGTTCCAGCCAAGCACGGCAAAGACGCTGCCGAATGCGAGACCGGCCAGCACGTCGCTGATATAGTGTACGCCGGTCACGACGCGGGAAATCGCAATGAGACGCCCAGCACGGCCAGCACCGCGCCGAGCGGCGGCAGCACGTACCACGCCGTCCCGGCTATGGCCGCCGCCGAAAAGCAGTGGCGGCTGGGCATACTCTGGCCGGTCTTGTCCTTGGGGAAAAGCGGCGTAAAGCCCAGCGCCGTGTAGGGCCGCGGGCGGTCAATGAGCTTGCGCACCAGCGTGCCGACGACGAACGCCGACGCGGGCACGACGAGCGCGGGCCAAAGCTGTCCCATCCGGTGCCACGCCAGCCAGGCCAGCATACCCAGGTACAGCAGGTAGACGAGCGCCACGGCGCTGCGGCTGACGAGCCGCAGCGCCTTTTTGGCGGCTGGCCGTGCATTGAACCACCCGATGACGGCGCGATATTGCTCTGCGTTCATAGGGGCATCCTCCCGGAAATAATTGTACAGTATAAGAATAACATTCTGCAAAAGGCTTGTCAAACGGCGGGTGGAATGTTTATAATGTGTTTACACACTAGCCCCGCATGGGTGGCTGGAAAAGCCTTGCTTCCGCCAGAAGCATTTCGGATTACCGCAGGGCTCTCTCCCCCACCGACTGCGGGCGGAGCCCCCACGCAGAGGGGGCCAAGAAGGAAAACGGGAGGTTTGTCCCTTTGTTTGGTTTTGCAAATGGGCTGCTGGCGTTTCTGGCGCTGGCGGCTGTGCTTGATTTTCTGCCCGTGCTGCGGCACAGGCGCGCCCCTGCTGTCTGGTGGGGCGAGGAACGGCTGCTGTTCACCACGCACTATGCTCGGTGCGCCAAAAATACGGTGCATGGGCATTTTTGCTGGGCGTGATGGTGTATGAGTTCATCGTTGTGTTCAACAACAGCATGGCGCGGGAAAACTGGCCCTGGCTGCAGACGCGGGTCTCCCCCGTGCTGGACTGGGTCATGTATCTCTGCTTCGGCTTTAAGATCCTGCTGAGCACAAAGTACAATGGCCGCAGCATGGTCTGCGCCGGGCTGCTGTACTTTGTGGCGCGGTGGGTCTACTTCAACGGGCAGAACATCTGGTGGCTGGGGGCTTTGCGTGGGCCCTGCTGGCCGCCAAGGATGTGCCGCTGCGCCGTGTGATGAAGGCATTTCTGGCCTGCGGCGTGCCGACGCTGGCGCTGGTGGAGCTGCTGCACTTTGCGGGCATCATCGCGCCCGACGCGGCCAGTGAGCGCAACGGCAGCTACCGCCTGATGTTCGGCTACGGCCACCCCAACACCTTCGGCGGGGTGATGTTCGGCCTGCTGCTGGCGTGGGTGCTGCTGCGCCGCACCAGGCTGACCTGGCCGGAGCTGGCGGGCGTGGCCGCCGTGGGTGTGTTCCTGATGGTCGGCCCCAAGTCCCGGTCCGCGGCGCTCTGCACGTTTTTGCTCGTTTTGCTGCTGGCACTGGCAAAGCTGCGCACCCGCAGGGGTCTGCACCCGGGCAGCAGACCGCTGGCAGCGCTCTGCGCGGCCACGGTGCCGGTGCTTGCCGCGGTCAGCTATATTTTACCTCTGTTCGTCGTAAAAATCGGGCCGTGGGCCAACGACATCGGCCCCGGCTGGCTGAAGAAGCTCGACGACCTGCTGACCTGCCGCATCTCGCTGGCATGGGCGGCATACCGGGTGTTCGACATAAAAATTGCGGGCCAGATGCTCCCGGACTGGCCCGCGCTGGACAATATTTTTGTGTATCTGCTCTACCTGACCGGCCCCGTGATGGTCGTGCTGGTCTGTGTACTGATGATGACGGCGCTGTACGGCTATGCCCGACGCGGGCAGTGGCAGGCCGTGGCCTGCCTTCTGGTCATGTTGGCCTATGGCTACATGGAGAGCCAGGTCACCCCACCTGACCAGATCGATCGATGTACAGCTACGTACGTCTGAGCATCGATCGATGTACAGCTACGTACGTCTGAGCATCATCGATGTACACTACGTACGTCTGAGCATCGATCGATGTACAGCTACGTACGCTGAGCAT
>ENA-OQIO01001359-OQIO01001359.1-human-gut-metagenome-genome-assembly--contig:-NODE-1359-length-12035-cov-2.291233_pt1 | contig 12035 bp, 20 predicted proteins | sample MGYA00242573_ERZ504737 | MGnify/ENA primary metagenome ERZ504737 (study PRJEB26092, sample SAMD00036203) | human gut metagenome | host: Homo sapiens | study: EMG produced TPA metagenomics assembly of... | reverse complement strand
CACCGCGGCGCGCTGCGCGCGGGCGGAAAGACCATCGCCGTGCTCGGCAACGGGCTCGACGTCGTCTATCCGGCGGAGAATGCGTGGCTGTACCGCGATATCGCGGCCTCGGCGCGCTCATCAGCGAGTATCCGCCCGGGACGGCGGCCGAGGCGTGGCATTTTCCCGTGCGAAACCGCATCATCAGCGGCTTGAGCTCGCCACCATCGTGGTCGAAGCGCCGGAAAAGAGCGGCGCGCTCATCACGGCGAATACCGCGCTTGAGCAGGGACGCGATGTTTTCGCCGTTCCCGGTCCGATCGACGCGCCACTCAGCCGCGGCTGCAACCGTTTGATCGCAGACGGCGCGGCGGCCTCATCACCGACAGCTGGGATGTGCTGCGCGAGTACGAGGCCATCTATCCGCATAAAATACTCGGCGAGCGCGTGGAGCTTCCGCGTACGCTCGGCTATCAGGCGCGCGAGGAGCAAGCGCGCGCCAAGCAGGCCGCGGCGGAGGAAATACTGTCGCTGCCGACACTGAATTTGAAAACCAACGACGCGGGGCTGACCGACGACAGATCGCCATTCTGCGCACGCTGAAAGACGGCGCGCTGCAGGTGGACGATCTGATCGAAAAGACGCAGATCCCCACGCGCCGTGTTCTTTCCGCGCTGACGATGATGGAGCTTGAGGGCTACGTCGAGCAGGGCAGCGGCAAGCATTTTTCTTTGACCGTCACACTACTGGAGGAATAACATTCATGGCAAAAAAGCATCTGGTGATCGTCGAGTCTCCGGCAAAGGCGAAAACCATTGGAAAATATCTCGGCAAAGACTACGAGGTCAAGGCAGCATGGGCCATTTGCGCGACCTGCCGAAAAGCAAGCTGGGCGTTGATATCGAGCACGACTTCGAGCCTGTCTATCAGCCATCCGCGGAAAAGAGGAGCTCATCAGCGAGCTCAAAAAGGCTGCCAAGAGCAGCGACACCGTGTATCTTGCAACGGACCCGGACCGCGAGGGCGAAGCCATCTCGTGGCACTTAAAAGCGCTTTTGAATCTGGACGATGAAAAGGCCAAGCGCGTGACCTTCAACGAGATCACGAAAAAGGTCGTCTCCGAGAGCATCAAGGAGCCGCGCGCCATCGACCAGGACCTGGTCGACGCGCAGCAGGCGCGCCGCGTGCTCGACCGCATCGTGGGCTATCAGCTGAGCCCGCTTCTGTGGAAGAAGGTCCGCCGCGGCCTCTCCGCGGGCCGCGTGCAGTCCGTCGCTGTGCGCATGGTCGAGACCGCGAAAAGGAAATTCAGGCCTTCGAGGCGCAGGAATACTGGACACTTGACGCGACCTCACCGACGAGGCGACGCACAAGACCTTTGAGGCGCACTATTACGGCAAGGACGGTAAAAAGGTTGAGCCGGCCTCCGGCGAGCAGGTGGACGGCATTATTGCCGACATCGGCGACAAGTCCTTTACTGTGACGAACATCAAGCGCACGGACAAGCAGCGCTCCCCGTCGCTGCCGTTCACCACTTCCACCTTACAGCAGGAGCCTCGCGCAAGCTCAACATGACGCCGCGCCGCACCATGGCCATCGCCCAGCAGCTCTATGAGGGCGTGGACATCACGGGCGAGGGCACGGTGGGTCTCATCACCTACATGCGTACCGACTCGCTGCGCATCTCCGAAGAGGCCATCGCCGCAGCGAAGACGTTTATTTTAGGACGCTACGGGCAGAGCTACTATCCCAAGACCGCCCGCCACTACAAGGCCAAGGCCGGCGCGCAGGACGCGCACGAGGCCATCCGCCCCTCGAACGTCAACCTGACGCCCGAGCAGATCAAGGGCGATCTGACGGGCGAGCAATATCGTCTGTACCGCCTGATCTGGAGCCGCTTTTTGGCCTCCCAGATGGCGAACGCCGTGTATGACAGCGTGAGCGCGCAGATCATGGCGGGCGGACACGAGTTCCACGCGAGCGCCAGCAACTTGAAATTCTCCGGCTACACCGCCGTTTACGAGGAATCCCGCGATGACGACAGCAAGGAGGAAAAGAGGGCACGCTGCCGCCGCTTGTCGAGGGGCAGGGCTTGACGCTCGAGGCATATACGCCGCTCCAGCACTTCACTCAGCCGCCCGCGCGCTACACGGACGCGACGCTCATCCGCGCGATGGAGCAGAACGCATCGGCCGCCCGTCGACCTACGCGCCGACGGTCTCGACGATCTTAGACCGCGAATACGTCATCAAGGACGGAAAATACCTGCGTCCCACGCCGCTCGGCGAGGTGGTGACGGGCCTGATGGAAGAGCGCTTCCCCGACATCGTGGACATGAAGTTCACGCCCGCATGGAGGAAAAGCTCGATACCGTCGAAGAGGGCAAGACCGCGTGGAAGGACGTCATCCGCGACTTTTACGGCGGCTTTGAGCGCGACCTTGAAAACGCCGAGAAGGCGCTTGAGGGCGTGAGACTCAAGGTCCCCGATGAGGTCAGCGAGGAGAAGTGCGACGTCTGCGGCCGCAACATGGTCATCAAGAGCGGGCGCTTTGGCCGCTTCCTTGCCTGCCCGGGCTACCCTGAGTGCACGTTCACCAAGCCCCTTGTCATCGAAATGCCGGGCCGCTGCCCCAAGTGCGGCGGGCGCATGATGAAGCGCACCGGCGTGAGCAAGAAGACGAACAAGCAGTACACGTACTACGCCTGCGAATTCTCCACCAGCAGCGATCCCGAGAAGAAGTGCGACTTCATGACTTGGGATGTGCCGACGAAGGACGACTGTCCCGAGTGCGGCCAGACGATGTTCAAAAAGGCGGGCAAGGGCTTTAAGCGCCCGTACTGCATCAACCCGCGTGTTCGCGCTTTGTGCCGGAAGACCAGCGCGGCTATGTGAAAAAGAAGAACACCGAGACCGCGGAAGAGGGCGCGGAGAGCGACGAAGCCGCCGATGCGGCGGAGACCGCGGCAAAGAAGACCGCCGCCAGGAAGACGACGGCTAAGAAGAGCACCACCGCAAAGAAAACGAGCACAAAAGCGGCGAGCACCAAGAAGACCGCGACGAAGACCGCCGCAGCGAAGAAAACGACAAAGAAGGCCGCAGCCGAGGATGGTGCAGAAAAGCCCGCAAAAAAGACGGCGGCAAAGAAGACCGCGACCACGAAAAAGGCGGCCGCTAAGAAGACGACCGCCAAGTCCACGGCCAAAAAGACCGCGGAGAAAGAAGAGAACTGATGCAAGTAACTGTGATCGGCGCCGGCCTTGCCGGCTGCGAGGCTGCCTGGCAGCTCGCGCAGCGCGGCATCGCCGTGACGCTGCATGAAATGAAACCCGAAAAGACCACCCCCGCGCACCACACGGCGGATTTTGCCGAGCTTTGCTGCTCGAATTCGCTGCGCTCGGACCAGATCGAAAACGCGGTCGGCCTTCTCAAAGAGGAGCTGCGCCGCCTCGATTCGCTGATCCTTGCCTGCGCGGACGCGACGCGCGTGGAGGCGGGCGGCGCGCTGGCGGTCGACCGCTACGGTTTTTCAAAGCTCGTGACAGAGAAAATCCGTTCGCATCCCAATATCACGGTTGTCCCCGGCGAGGTGACGGCCATCCCTGAGGGGAACGTCATCATCGCCTCGGGCCCCTTGACGAGCGACGCGCTCGCCGCCGCCATCGCCGAAAAGATCGGCGACGGGCACACGCTGAACTTTTTCGATGCCGCCGCGCCGCTCGTGACGTTTGAGAGCGTCGACATGGATTCGGCGTTTTTCGCCTCGCGCTACGACAAGGGGACGGCGGACTACATCAACTGCCCGATGACGGAGGAGGAGTACGATGCCTTCTGGCAGGCGCTCACGACCGCCGAGGAAGCGAGCGTACACGGCTTTGAGGATAAAAACGTCTTCGAGGCTGCATGCCCCGTCGAGGTCATGGCGCGCCGCGGACACGATACGCTCTGCTACGGCCCCCTCAAGCCGCGCGGTCTGCGAGACCCAAAGACGGGGAAAGAGCCTATGCCGTCGTCCAGCTGCGGCGCGACAATGCGCAGGGCAGCGTCTATAACCTTGTCGGCTTCCAGACGCATCTGCGCTTTCCCGAGCAGAAGCGCGTGTTTTCGATGATCCCCGCGCTGCATGATGCGGAGTTTGTGCGCTACGGCGTGATGCACCGCAACACCTATCTCTGCTCGCCGGGGATGCTGGACCGCTACTATCGCCTGATCGCGGATGACCGCATCGCCTTTGCCGGGCAGATGACCGGCGTGGAGGGCTATATCGAGTCCGCGGCTTCGGGCTTTCTGGCGGGCATCGAGATGGCAAGAAGACTCGAAGGCAAATCGCCCGTCGATTTCCCACGCGAGACGGCCATCGGGGCGCTGGGGCTTTACATCAGCGATACGACGGTCTCGGACTTTCAGCCGATGAACGTGAACTTTGGTATCATGCCGCCGCTGGGCTACCGCATCAAGGGCGGCAAGCGCGTGAAAAATGCGCAGCTCGCCGCGCGCTCGCTTGAAAAGATCGAGCGATGCGCGAGGACGTGCTGAGTGACAGGAAAGGAGAGTGACCCCGTGAAGATCATCGTCGACGCCATGGGCGGCGATTTCGCCCCGCTCGCGCCCGTCAAGGGCGCGCTGATGGCGCAGGAGAAGTACGGCGTGGACATCGTCCTGACCGGAAAAACGGAAGAAATTTTGAAGGCCCTGCAGCAGTGCGGCTGCAAGGAGCTCCCCAAGGGCATGGAGATCGCCAACGCGACCGAGGTGGTCGAGATCTGCGACGATCCGGCGACGGCCTTTAAGCACAAGAAGGATTCGTCCCTCACCGTGGGGCTCAATATGCTGCACGCGGGCGACGCGGACGGCTTTGTCAGCGCGGGCAGCACGGGCGCGCTCCTCGCGGGCGCGACGCTCGTTGTCAAGCGCATCCGGGTCTTCGCCGCGCGGCGCTCGCGCCGACCATCCCGACGGCCAAGGGCAAGGCGGTACTCATCGACTGCGGCGCGAACGCCGAGTGCACGGTCGAATACCTGCTGCAATTTGCGTATCTTGGCAGCTACTACGCGCAGAAAGTGCTCGGCGTCGAAAATCCGCGCATCGGTCTTTTGAACATCGGCGCGGAGGAGAGCAAGGGCGACACGCTGCGCCGCGAAACGTATCAGAAGCTCAAGGAAGCGGGCGAGGCGGGGCATCTCAACTTCACCGGCAACATTGAGGCCAAGGAAGCGATGCTCGGTGAGTGCGACGTCATCGTCGCCGACGGCTACAGTGGCAACATCATGCTCAAGAGCATCGAGGCACGGGCAAGCTTCTTTCCATCAAATTGAAGGAAATGCTGATGCACAGCACCGGCACGAAGCTGGCGGCGCTGCTGCTCAAGGGACAGCTCGGCGATTTCAAGAAAATGCTCGACGCGAACGAGGTCGGCGGTACGGCGCTGCTCGGCATCTCGAAGCCGGTCGTCAAGGCGCACGGCAGCGCGAGTGAGGTCGGTATCTGCAATGCGGTCCGTCAGGCGATGGAGGTCGCGCGCAGCGGTATCATCGACGACATCGCGCAAAATATCGACAAGATGCGTATTGAACAGAAGGCAGAATAACGCGAATGCCAAAAAGCGGCAAAATGGGTATTGACAGTACAGTGCCTTTGCCGTATCATTTGGAAGAACCAAAACCGTGAGAGGAAGTATAAGACTTATGAGCCCCGAAGAAATTTTCAAAACGATGCAGAAGCTGATCGTCGAGCAGTTCGCGCTCGACCCCGATGAGGTCACGATGGACAGCTCTTTTGAGGAAGATCTTGGCGCCGACTCCGTGGATCTTGTCGAACTGGTGATGGCCATGGAGGAAGAGTTTGAGCTCGATGAGATCCCCGAGGAGGAGCTCACCTCGCTCAAGACGGTGGGCGACTGCGTGCGCTACCTGAGCACGAAGCTCGGTTAAGAAGAAAAAAGCCGCCCCCGCTTTGCGCGGGGCGCTTTTATCAGGAGGAAAAACCATGCAGGCCTTGGAAGAAAAGCTGCAATATCATTTCAAAAATCCGGCGCTGCTCGAAGAGGCGCTGCGCCACAGCTCGTATGCCAACGAGCACCGCGGCACAAACTTTTTCAGCAACGAGCGCCTGGAATTCCTGGGTGACAGCGTGCTCGGCTTTGTGACGGCGGAGTATCTGTTTGCCAAGCATCCTACCGCGCCGGAGGGGGAGCTGACGCGCATCCGCGCGCTGCTCGTGTGCGAGGACAGCCTGCACGAGGTCGCGCAGCGCCTGGAGCTTGGAAAATACTTAAAGCTCGGCAACGGCGAGGAGAGCTGCGGCGGCCGCACGCGTCCGTCTATCCTGGCCGACGCGACCGAGGCAGTGTTTGCCGCGGTGTATCTTGACGGCGGCATCAGCGCGGCCAGCGCGCTCATCCACCGAGTGTTGCTCGATACCGAGCGCGAGGAGGTCGCCGAGGAAAAGCGCCGCGACTATAAGACCATTTTACAGGAATTCGTGCAGCGCACGCCGAACCAGACGCTTTCCTACCGCCTGTTTGGTGAGAGCGGTCCCGACCATGACAAGACGTTCTATTTTGAAGTGCTGCTCAACGGCGGCGCTGTGGGCAAGGGCGCGGGCCGCAGCAAGAAGGAAGCCGAGCAGATGGCCGCAAAAGACGCGCTCGAAAAACTGACGGACCAGCGCTGAAAAGATGATCACCGACTGCTTTGACGATAAGACTGAACCCGTCATCAGCCTGCGGGACTTTTATGGCGAACAAAAGCACCTTGTCGAAACGTGCCTGATCCTGTTTTCGCAGAAGATCTATCAGCATCTGCTGGACACCTTTCCCAGTGAAAAGATCGGCTGATCGGTGCGTGCAACGGGAATATCCCCATTTACCGCATGAATTACAAGGGAAAGGACATCGCGTTTTACCTCTCTGGCATCGGCTCGGCGATTGCCGCATCGGAGTGCTATGAGGCGAGCTGGATCGTCGGTGCGTCGAAGTTCGTGATGTTCGGTTCCTGCGGGAGCTTGAATCGGGAGGCGACGAGGGGCAAATTCATCGTCCCGACGGAGAGTTACCGCGGCGAGGGCTGCTCGTACTATTTCGCTGCGCCGTCCGACTACATCACGGTCGAGAACGCGCGGAAGCTCTCGGCCATCTTTACCGAGCTGGGCGTCCCGCACGTGACGGGGCGGGTTTGGACGACGGACGCATGATCCGCGAGACCGCGGGCCTCGTCGCGCAGCGAAGAAGCGAGGGCTGTCTCGCCGTGGAGATGGAGCTCGCCGGTGTGCAGGCGGTGTGCAGTTTTTACGGCTTATCGCTCTATAACTTCCTCGAGGCGGGGGACGTGCTGGAGGAGAGCGGCTACGATGTCGCCAATCTTCGCGGCGCGAACCACGACCTCGGCAAGCTCTATATCGCGCTGGAAACGGCGCTGCGCATCTGAATAGAATCGAAAACGCATGACGAAAGTCACGGCGTTTCTTTTTTTGCTGTTTTTCTTCTTTTCAAAGAGGATCGACAGCCCCGCGTAGAGCAGGAACAGCCCGAACGGCTTGCGGAAGACGCTGCTGTCGACCATTGTCGTCAAAAACGCGGCGGCGAGCGCACAGAGCGTGCCGGTCGGGATGGCCGCGCACAGGACGGCTTTGTCGAGATATCCGTTTTTGCGATGCGCGAAGAGCGAGATGCCCGCGGTTGGCAGAAAATAGAGCAGGTTGATGGCCTGCGCTGTGCGCTGCTCCACGCCGAAAAAGAGCGTCATGCATAAAAGAAGCAGTGTCCCGCCGCCGACGCCCCAGGACGAGAGGATTCCCGTCAAAAGCCCGCAGAGCGCGGGAAAGAGCCAGTCCGTCACAGAAGGTACCTCACCGCGCCATAGAGCAGAAACAGCGCGAAAATGCGCTTGAGCCATGTGTTCGGCACGTCCTTGAAGAGCCTGCCGCCGATCCATCCGCCTGCAAGCCCGCCGACAAGGTAGGGGAGCGCCTCTCCGAGCGGCAGCGCGCCGCGGAACGCGTACACGAGTACCGACACAAGGCAGAACGAAGATGACAGCCACACAGGTCGCAAGCGCCGTCTTGTCGGAGAGCTTTGCCCACGAGCGCAGCAAAAACGCGAGCGGGATGCCGCCGCCCCCGCCGAATAAGCCGTTCACCGTGCCTGCGAGTGCGCCGCAGACGCGGTATTTGCCCTTTTCCGTCATGCTGTCACCGCCTTTTTGATGCTATGTAGCGGCCGCCTGAGGGGCGGCTGCAAAAATTACTGCTTCTTGAAGCTCTGGCAGTCGGTGCACTGGTCCATGGTGGGGTTGGCCTCGTGCGTACCGACCTGGATGGCGTTCAGACCGCAGTACTGGGCATCCTTACAGTGGTTGGCGCAGTTGGTCACGGCGCAGCGAATAGAGGTGTTGGGCGTGCAGGAGCAGCGTTATTGGTATGATCGGTCATGGATTTGTCCTCCCAAAAAATTGTTTTGGCGTTTGCCGCGCTTAGTTTGCGCGCATTTTTGCCCGCTATGCAAAAGGAAGAACATTCCAATAAAAAAAAGTCCGGCTGATATTCAGCCGGACGTTTTTTCACTTGTCATTTTAGAAGCTCGTCGATCGCGCGGTAAAGCTCGGAGAGCGTCTCCTCGTCATTTTGCTGGATGGCGGCGGTGACGCAGGTCTCCATGTGGTTGCGCAAAATCTGGCGGCTGGTCGAGCGGATGGCGGACTCCACCGCGGCGAGCTGGATCAGCACCTCGGAGCAGTCACGGTCGTCCTCCACCATCTTTTTGATGGATTCGAGGTGCCCGATGGCGCGCGCAAGGCGGTTGCTGATCTTTTTCGTCTGCTCGGGGTCATGGACATGCCCGTGCACATGGGGGTGCCCGTGGCTGTGCTCATGGACGTGTTCGTGCTCGATCATGGCATTCTCCTTTAGAACTTCAGCGCGCCGACGCTTGCTTCCACGGTTCGGATATACGCGCGGTCGATGATCTGCTGGGCGACGGCCTCGAGATATGGCGTGAGGGGCATGTCGTTGTCCATCTCGGGCACCTTGCTGCGGAGCAGGTCGTAGATAGGCCCTTGGCGCAGCGCTTATCCTCATAGCAGTCGAGCGCCTGCCGTCGCAGATGAGCTCGGCGGCGAGGATATACTTGGCGAGGTGCATCGAGTCATAGCCTTCTTGGCGGCGTTGTAGCCCATCAGCGCGACCGCGCCGCCGTCCTCTTCATCGAAGATGAGCGGGTTGTCGACGGACGAGTTGAGCTCGATAGCGAGCGTCGCCTGCGCGTCCTTGATGGCCTTTTTGACCGGGCCGTGGAGCTGCGGCATGCAGCGGATGGACAGCGCGTCCTGCACGCGGTGGCCACGGTAGCGCTCAAGCATGGGGCTGTCCTTCAAAATGGCGCGGATGTTGGCCGCGGTGTTGATCTGGTCGGGGTGCGGGCGCACGGCCATCAGGCGCTCGTCCATAGCCATCAGCGTACCCTTGAGCACCTCGAGCGTGAAAGAGCCCGCAATGTCTGCCGTCAAGCTGAGCGTCTGCGCGTCATAGATCGCAAGCGACGCGAACGCGGTGACGGACGTGGTGCCGGAGAGCAGGATAAGGCCTTCTTTGGAAGAAAGCACGACGGGCTTGAGTCCCGCGCGCTTGAGCGCCTCTGCGCCGTCAAGCGTTTCGCCCTGATGGGTGGCCTTGCCCTCGCCGATCATCACCATGCCGATGTGGCCCTCGAGCGTCAGATAGCCGACAGAGCCGTGGCTGGGGACGACGGGGCTGATGCCCGCGTTGAGCATGTCACGGATCAGCGCGAGCGTTTCAAGACGGATGCCCGTATGGCCGGAGCCGAAGTGGCAGAGCATGACGAACATCATTGCGCGCGTGCACTCCTCGGCGATGGACTCGCCGACGGCGCAGGTGTGGGCGTAGATGTTGTTGCGCTGGATCGTCTCGCGGTCCTTTTCGGGGATGAACTTCTTCCAGTTGTCACCAAGGCCCGTGGTCAGACCATAGATGGCCTTGCCCTCGTGGCTGAAGCGGTCGACATGGGCGCGGCAGTGGTTGACGCGCTCTTCATATTCTTTGGAAAACGCGACCTTTGCGCCAAAGCGCGCGACACTGACGAGGTCGTTGATGGTGGCGGTGCCGCCAAGCGTAACAGTGTTCATATCGGATCGTACCTCTTAAAATGTGGGGCTCGCTTTCTTACAGGGAGCTGTCGGTCTTGTAGCCGTCGGCCTCGATGGCGATGTAGCGCACCTTTTTGCCCATCTTCATCTCGCCGTAGAACGCGACGTAGTACGGGCGGTAGAAGGGACGGTATAAGGCCGGCTCCCGTCTCGTCTATCCCGAATCCAACTGGAAGATCGACTGGCACGAGGACGAGTGCGTCAACTGCGGCAAGTGCACGAAGATTTGCAACTTCGGCGCGTTCTACAAGGATGAAAACCGCAAGGTGCACTACGATGTGGACAAGTGCTGGGGCTGCACCATCTGCGCGCCCAATTGCCCGAAGCACGCTATCCACCTGCTGCCGAGAGAGCAGAAGGCCTGAGAGAAGCACTAAGGCACTACGCAATAACATTTTGGCCGGACGGTACCCTAAAAGTGGCCGTCCGGCCTTTTTCTTGCTTTGCGCGGGAAATGGAGAGAGGAAGTCAGCACCATGGCACTTATCAAAGTTCTGATCATCTTTGTGGTGATCCTCGCCCTGCTCAACAAACGCCTGCCCCTTTATCTTGCGATGATTTTTGGTTCACTCCTGATGATCGTGATGTTCCGCCTGCCGCTCGCCACGGCGGGGCAGACGGCGCTGCACACGCTCACGGGCTGGGACGTCTGGTCGGTGAACCTTGCAATGTATGTGATCTCCGTGCTCGTCTACGAGCTTGACCTGCGCCATCGGTTCGAGGATGCACAGAGGGCGATGAATGGACTAATGCGCGACCCGAGGCGCAACACGTCGCTTGCCTGCATGTTCATCGGCCTGATGCAGGGCCCCGCCACCGTGACGATCTGCGGCGGCATGGTGGACACGATGGCGGGCGACCACCTCAAAAACGATGAAAAGGCGGCGGTCGCCACGTACCTCCGCCACATTCCCGAGGCTATGGTGCCGACGTCTACGGGCGTTATCGTGGCGTGCAGCATCAGCGGCATTTCTGGTGCTTGTGATTCTGTACGCGTTCGGCACGCTGGTCGCGGGCTCAAGCGCCGTGGCAGCGGCTTTATCCCGCTGGCCTACACCATGATTCTTGACGGCGGCGCATTTCTGCTGGCGCTGCTGATGAACGTCAGCTTCGCCTCGAGCCAGCTGAGTCCCACGCACATCTGCACGGCGATCATCTCAGCCTATTTCGGCGTCACATTTTTCGCCACGGTCAAAAAGCTCCTGCCGCTGTTTCTGCTCACCGTCCTCATCGCCTGCGGCTACTACATGCTGCTGACGGCGGTATTCTGAAGAAAACAAACAAGGCTGTGCCAAGCAGCACAGGCTTGATCGATTTGCTGTAAAGGGAAAATCAAAGGGAAAACAGAGCAAAAAATGCAGACCCTTTCCCCTAAACGGAGATTTCGGGCGATTTTCAGAGAAAACCGGGATTTGAAAAACACGAAAATGCGACTAATTTAATATAAAAGAAAGGAATTCCAAACATTTCTGTTTGAAATCCTAACTTCTGTCAGGCGGCTTCCATTCGGATATTTTTCTAAATCAATCCTTGATAATCGTATCAGTCGTCCAGCTCTGCCTCGTGCTTGAGGATCGTGCCGGAGGCCGCGTCGATCTCGTAGTCATATTCCATATTGCCGGATTTGAACTCAACCTCGTAGATGAGCGTTCCGTCCTCGTCGTCCAGCTCAATGTCCATGTCATACGCCTGATTTTCACGCAAGCCCGCATGGTTCAGGGCGATGGACTTTGCCTTGGCGTAGCGATATCCTGCACCGTTCCGGACGGCGCGGGGCTTTTGACCAGAGGGCTTCGTCGTTTCATTCGATGCGGAAACGGCAGCCAATAAATCTTTCTGCCCGCTGAGCACCTTGCCAGTATAGGCGTCCACCAGATATTCAAACTCGCCCCATGCCGTT
>ENA-OQIO01001358-OQIO01001358.1-human-gut-metagenome-genome-assembly--contig:-NODE-1358-length-12036-cov-5.178772_pt1 | contig 12036 bp, 18 predicted proteins | sample MGYA00242573_ERZ504737 | MGnify/ENA primary metagenome ERZ504737 (study PRJEB26092, sample SAMD00036203) | human gut metagenome | host: Homo sapiens | study: EMG produced TPA metagenomics assembly of... | reverse complement strand
CTGAATGCGGTCCGAAAGAGCGGATGCGTAGAACCGCTGCGTCCGGTTCGGGGATTCGCAGCGGGGAGATCGTGGTCTTGGCCGGATTTCGTTTCTACGTCGTGCTTCACGCTTGTTCTGCGGTCGCAGTTCCCGACGCGATGCGCTATTGTATATTTCGAAAAGGATCGCTATATTTGCCGTACATATTGATACACACGGAAAAGTGTAAGTCTGTTCCCGAATCGTGAACGTAGGAAATTCATTTTGGCGGAGAATAGGCAGACATCTTCTCGCGTCGTATTCGTATTCTGCGGATATAGGCGTGGGGCTGTCGCTTATTTCACGCCAAAAGGTACTCCTACGACCTGCGATTCTGAAATGGGCTTCGGTGCCACGCTTTTCTTTTTATTACCAGTCGTCGGGGTACGGACGATACAATCTTAAATTTTATGGATAATATTACGAAGCAGAATGGAAATGAAGTCGGCAGACATCAGGTCGAAGGGCAGACGATCATTATCAATCAGCAGGAGCGGAGAAGCACGAACGGACTGGGAACCGCCGGTTTTATTCTGGCCTTGTTGGGTTTGATTTTCAGCTGGGTTCCGGGGCTCGGCTGGGTATTGTGGGCCTTGGGTTTGATTTTTTCATTCGTGGGAATTTTCAGAACTCCCCGCGGCTTGGCGATCGCCGGGCTTGTCATATCGTGTATCGCGTTGATCGTTTTGATTATCTTGGTGAGTGCGATCGCTTCCCTGGTGTAATCATTTCAGTTGGTATGAAGAAAGAGTATCCTGTGCAGAAGGATACTCTTTCTTATATTGCGATGTTTGAAACTTTAATATCTCCGGTTTTTCAATTCCGGTACAGTTTGTCGAACGGCGAAAGATCGCTCTAATCCGGTGCATCGAGCATTATGTTGCAGCTATCGTTGTTCTTCGGAGAAGCCTTGAATTCCGTGGAACTGTCTGGCTAAAGGAGCTATTTGCGCAGTTTGTCCTGCCGTTCGCGCTCCTTGCGGCGCATCGAGCGATAGCTGTTTCCCATCAGCGCCAGAAGCAGCAGCACCGTGACCCAGGCGCGGACTTTGTCGCCCGTGGCCGCAGTACCGCATGTATAAACGGTGATGAGCATTGCCAAACTGCATGCTAAAAGGATCATGCAGAACCTGAGCAGCCGCCGAAGCGATCTTACAGAGGCCATACGAGATCTTGTTTTGGTTTATTCTTCCGGTTTTACCAATTGAATGTGTAACTCGTCGAGCTGCGCCTGGTCGATATAGCCCGGTGCGTCGAGCATCATGTCGCGGCCGTTGTTGTTTTTCGGGAAGGCGATGTAGTCGCGGATCGACTCCGAACCGCCGAAGAGCGAGCAGAGCCGGTCGAAACCGAAGGCCAGACCGCCGTGAGGGGGTGCGCCGTACTTGAAGGCGTTCATCAGGAAGCCGAAACGCTCCTGCGCTTGTTCCGCCGTGAAGCCCAGCAACTCGAACATCTTGGCCTGCAGTTTCGAGTCGTGGATACGGATCGAGCCGCCGCCGATCTCGGTGCCGTTGCAGACGAAGTCGTAGGCGTTGGCCCGCACGCGACCGGGGTCGTTGTCCAGGTATTGTACGTCTTCGAGCTTGGGCGAGGTGAACGGATGGTGCACGGCGTAGTAACGCTGGGTCTCGTCGTCCCACTCGAACAGCGGGAAGTCGATGACCCACAGCGGAGCGACCGAAGCGTAAAAAGCGGCAGGACATCGTTTGGGGTGTTCTGCCGCTTTTTGCGAAATATGTCGCCGGACCTCCGTTTTATGTGAAGGGAAGACCGATCGGGTTGGAAAAAAACGCTATTCCATCGGCCGGATGCGGATTTCCGTTACGTCGGTCAGTTCCCGGGACAGTCGGTCGATGTCGGTTTTCTCCTCGACTTCGCCGTAATGATAGGGGTAGAAGATCGCGGGACGGATCGCCTTGACTGCATCCACGGCTTGATCGACCGTCATCGTGTAGGTTGATTGACGGGCAGAAAGGCGATGTCGATGCCATGCAGGGCTTTCATTTCGGGTGTATTTTCCCCGTCTCCGGCGATGTAGATCCGTGTACCTCCGATAGTCAGGACGTAACCGCAATCCTCTCTTTCGCGGGGGTGGAATTGCAGACGGTCTTCGGAGGTGTTGTAGGCCGGAACAGCTTCGATCGAGAGGTAGTCGCGCGGGGCGAGCGTATCGCCCGGCTTCATCGTCAGGCATTTGCTCCCAGCGTTTCGCTGCTGGTCCGGTCGCACACGACGGTTGTGGCTGCGGTGGAGAGAGCGGCGACGGCCGCGCTGTCCAGATGGTCGTAGTGCGAGTGGGTAATGAGGATCAGATCGGCCTTGGGCAGCGACGCATAGTCGGCGTATTGGCTGATCGGATCGATGTAAATATGGCGGCCTTCGGTTTCGATGGCCAGCGATGCGTGTTTGAAAAAGGTAATCGTCAGCTGACTCCCGTTCTTCGTGGTCAGCGTGTCTGTGGGATACGTTGCCGCCTGGTGCTTGCATCCCGAAACTGCAAGTGTCGTCATAATGGCGAAAATGAAAAGTTTCGAATGTTTCATAAAAGGGGTGTGTAACCTGCTCTATTTTTGGGTATAGTTGCGGGCCAACCCTCCTTCGGAGGTTTCGCGGTAGAGGCTCGGAATGTCCTTGCCGGTTTCCTTCATCACCTCTACCACGCGTCGTAGCTGATCATGTGGTGGCCGTCCGAGAGGTTGGCATAGCTGTTGGCGTCGAGCGCACGGGCTGCGGCGACGGCGTTGCGCTCGATGCAGGGGATCTGCACCAGTCCGCAAACCGGATCGCACGTAAGTCCCAAGTGGTGTTCGAGGCCCATTTCCGCCGCATACTCGATCTGCGAGGGAGTACCGCCGAAAAGCTGGCAGGCTGCGGCGGCAGCCATGGCGCAGGCGACGCCCACTTCGCCCTGGCAGCCGACTTCGGCGCCGGAGATCGACGAGTTGGTTTTGGCGACGTTGCCGAACAGTCCGCCCGTGGCCAGGGCACGCAGGATGCGCAGACGCGAAAAGTTGCGCGTGTTCACCAGATGATAGAGTACTGCAGGCATGACGGCGCTCGATCCGCAGGTCGGAGCCGTGACGACGGTGCCGCCCGAAGCGTTTTCCTCGGCTGTGGCGAGGGCGTAGGCATACAGCTTGGCGCGGGAGCGCAACGAGTCGGTGTAGCTCTCGGCCTTGACCAGGTAGGTGCTGGCCTTGCGGGAAACTTTGAGTCCACCCGGAAGGACTCCTTCGGCAGTCAGACCCCGCACGATGGTTTCGCACATGGCGGTCCAGATCTCATCGAGATAATCCCAAATTCCGGGGCCTTCGCACTCTTCGACATACTCCCAGAAGGTTTGCCCCTCGCGGTTGCACCACTCCAGAATCTCGGAAATATGGGTCATGGGATAGATGTTGGCAGGAGGATTCTTGGCGGTTTCCTCGTTGGCCAGAGCGCCCCCGCCGACGCTGTAAATCACCCATTCGTCCACGGGTTTTTCCGCTTTGAAGGCTTCGAAACGCATGCCGTTGGGGTGGAACGGCAGGGAGATGTCGGGACGCCAGACGATTTCGGTCGGAGCCACGGCTCCAGCACGGAGAGGATCGCCACGTCGGTCATGTGCCCTTTGCCGGTAGCTGCCAGCGATCCGTACAGCGTTACCTTGTACCGGTCGGCATCGGAAGCCCGTTTGACGAATGCTTCGGCTGCCTTCTTGGGACCCATCGTATGACTGCTCGAGGGTCCGGTACCGATTTTATAGAGTTCCTTGAGTGATTCCATAGTAATTAGTCTTAATAGAACAAATATAGTGAAAACCGCGAGAAATCGAGAACTTGCCCATAGTTTTTCCGAGGCGCATCCTATCTTCTACAAAGATAATGAAGGGTAAGAGATAAGCCAAACTTGTTTAAGCTCTTTTGCTTCTCTTTGCAGATAATATGATCTGTATCGTTCGGAGGTTGATCTGCTGAAAATTGTGGTGTTATGCTTTTGGCTTAAAGCTATTTTTAAGAAATTTTGTTTATATTTGTATATCTGAAATTTTTAATATCATTTGCCTATGAATAGATAACGATAATAGCTTTTTTGATTTCCCGTACCGTTCACGCACGAAAAGTGTCGGTACATACATATAAAAGCGTTAGCTTTATTTCTTGCTTCTGAAACTTCGACAATTTCAAAAGTACGTCAAGAGTAAAGTGTGAACGCTCACGCACCAGCGTGGGCTTTACTCATTTATTTGACGTACAGGTAGTCGAAGACTCAGAAGCAAATAATAAGTTCTGTCCCACGCTTTTTTATATTTCTATTTCAACCTGTAAATAAACCATACCGAGGGGACACGGAATTATTTATGCTAAACAATGAAACCGTTTATTACATTGATTTGCGTCGGGTTGTTGATGAGTTCTTGTGCCTCTATTTTCTGTGGTTCGAAAGCCAAAGTTACTTTTGACGGAGAGATTTCCGAAGAGGCTACTCTGACAATCGATGGGCTTAAACACACCAATGTCACTTTTCCCTATACGACAAAAATACGAAGAGGTTTCGACGAAACAGTCGTAAAGATCGAATCACCGAACTATACGGCCTCCCCGATCATTATAAACAAAAACTTTAACGCCGTATCGGTTATAAATCTGCTCGATGTTCTCGGCTGGGGTATCGACGCTGCGACGGGCGCTATCACTAAGCCCGAATTCAAATTCTATCAGATCGATTTTCAACCCAAAGAGGCGAAGACGAAGGCATCGTCGGTGGATTAGACGTAACTTTTCGCCCATTTTTCCATAAGTCATTTTCAGACCGCAGCCACCATAGGCTGCGGTCTGAAAACTTTAGGGCGGTCGGTGCTATCTCCGGCTGAAAAAAACGTTTCTGTCGGGGGGCTCGGTGAAGACAGTTATGTCCGGGAAGCGATTTCATTGGTATTTTTCCGGCTATCGTTATCGTCCTGCTGCGGTCGTCCGAATTGGAAACGAATCCGGGGCAGGAAAGGGGGATAAAGATTCAGGCGGGAACGGTCTTTCGATCGTTACCCGCCTGATTTGCGGTCGGAGAAGTCCCGGATCGCTCCGCGGATTTCGACAACTGCATGGCCTTCGTACGTCGGCATCGATGCGACGGACGGCGCCTGCTATTTTACTGCATTAACTATTGCTTCGAATGCCTTCGGCTCGTTCATTGCCAGATCGGCAGAACCTTGCGGTTGAGGACGATGCCCTTGGCGTTGAGTTTGCCGATAAATTGCGAATAGGTCATTCCCTGCGCGCGGGACGGCTGCGTTGATACGCATGATCCACAGGCTGCGGAATGTTCTCTTCTTGAGCTGGCGGTGTGCGTAAGCATACTGCAAACCCTTCTCGACCGTGTTTTTGGCTACGGTCCATACGTTTCCCCTTGAACCAAAGTTACCCTTGGCAAGTTTCAAAACTTTTTTTTCTCCTTGCGCGTGACGCAACAGCGTTGACTGAACGTGGCATAGTAAATAAGTTTTTGACGGACTGTCAGCGACGTGATTCTCTCACGTTCTTCGGGCTGATTTGTCCCTTGATTAATAAAATTGCGAATCCGGCCCGATGAATTATTTCACCAGCAGATTCTTGATCTTTGCCTCATCGGCAGCGGAAACGGTGCCCGAATAGCACAGGTTACGCTTTTGTTTAGTCGATTTTTTGGTCAGGATGTGACTGTGATAAGCGTGTTTGCGCTTGATCTTTCCTGTGCCGGTGAAAGAAAAACGCTTCTTTGCAGCGGCATTGGTTTTCATTTTAGGCATGTCGGTAATAGTTAGTTTAGTTATACATAGCCCACAAAGATACGAAAAGTTTTTTATTCTGTCATTCTGCCGGGGTGAAAAAGTTATCTGTATGGCGGTTATGGGTAAAAATCGGGACTCTTGAGAAGAGGCGGGCGGAGCCGTACGAATATCCCGGGGATCTGCGGGGGTGCCGGCGAAGGGCATCGGATATATGCCGGTCCGTATCGTGTGCCGCCTGGAAAGTATTCGTTTCCGGTTTTATCGGCGGGAGAACCCGTTGGGTATTCTGGCGGATATTTTCGTAAGCCTGGCCGGTGACGACGAGGATTTTGCCGGTCTTTTTTCTTGGCTGCGGATTCAAATTTCGTATATTTGCACCTTGAAGTTACGAAAAGAGTGTAATTTATTGGAAATGAGCGTAGGTTAATTGCTCTTGATAGTAATAGGTTACGATTTAGTTAGTTATCTACTGCATTATCCTTCTGCGCGTTGCGTAACCTTCAAAGAACTCTTCGTATGCAAAAGTAGCTATTTAATTCGAGATTTTGATATAACTCCCGTTTTTTATCCCCTCATTCATAAGAATTTTCCGTAAAAGCGGTATTGTCCGTCGCACACCATTGCCCAAAACGAGTTTGGAACAAACGTGTGCCGACTACCGCATAGCTGGAGAAAAGGGCATTGCCTCACGCCTAAACGATGTTTAGACAGATGAAGCAATGCCCCTTTCTTTTGCGCCTATGCCAAGAGGTGCTTTTACGGGTTTTCAAATGATTTTTCTTTTTTCGCTGTCTCTTTTGCCGGAAGCGGAAAGTGAATGCAGAGTGTGTCAGCCTGCCCCATGAATGAAACAGGCGCCCACACACAGCCGGACAAACCGGGAAGAATGATTGTTGCCACCCGGCTGAACAAGTTCCGTCGGATCGGAAACAATCATACTTCCTTTGTTGTGGTTTGCCCTTTTCACGCTTCCGGTGATGTCTTTTTCCTTTTGGTGATTCTTTTTTTTACGGATTTTCCCCTGAAGTTTTTTTCTACACAATCTGCCTCTGTTTTCGTTTACCTCCATTTTGCGCCTTTCAGTAAGCCGCATCAGTCAGTCATTTTCGTTCTGGGCGCAAAGGTAATTCCGGGATTGGACGGGAAAGCAAGGTCAAGCCTCCTGTTTTCGGTAAAAATCTCCAGCCCTGCGGGTAGTATTTTGACCGAAAAACCTTGCATTCCCTAATCCCTACCTTTTCAAGCACCCGAAACGAAAACGACCGATGCGACAGAAAGACGCATAAAAAAATGTCGGATAAACGAGAGGCAGATAAGATAGTTTGAAACTCAACTCCCTCAGCTCTTGAATCCGCATTAAAAACAAAAAAATCAAAAACAGCGAAGATATGACGGCAACGGCAAATTTCAGACAAATGGCGCAACACATCGGTTGGCGATATGCGGTTGATGATGCGCACCGCCTTCGGGGTGTTCGGCATCCTTTGGGGCATCATCAGAGAGATTGTAAACGGAGTGTTCCGAGTGGCGATAGGTGTAATCGTGGCTATCCTTTCCACCATTGCCTTCTTTGGCTTCATCCTTTGGTTATTCACCCTTTAACCCTTACCGACATGGCAAAAAGAAACAGCAAGACGGCAGCGCAGCAGTGCAGATATTACGAGGTGGACAACATCTTCGTGTATATGGTGGAAACGTACATCAACGGCAATTTTGAAACTTTCCGAAGATTGTACCACGAACTGAACAAGGACGCACGGAGGGATTTCATGGACTTCCTTCTCAGCGAGGTAGAGCCGACCTATTGGAGAGAGATACTGAAACAGATAATCTAAAAATGACAGCGATATGAAAGGAACAGACCATTTCAAGAGAACGATATATATGTACTTGGAACAGCGTGCGGAGGAAGATGCGCTATTTGCAAAGAAGTACCGCAACCCTGCCAAGAACATGGACGAGTGCGTGACCCACATTCTGAACTATGTGCAGAAAAGCGGTTGCAACGGTTTCACGGACGGAGAGATATTCGGGCAAGCCATCCACTACTATGAGGAAAACGAGATAGAGGTGGGCAAACCGATGGACTGCCAAGTGGTTGTGAACCACGTTGTGAAACTCACGGCAGAGGAAAAGGCGGAGGCACGTCAGAACGCTGTCCGCAAATACCAAGAGGAGGAACTCCGCAAGTTGCAGAACCGCCACAGACCGTCAGCGAGAAAAGAAAACCAACCCCAACCCTCATTATTTGATTTAGGCTTATGAAACCGAAGACCAAGATACAGAAAGAGGTGGCAAGACTTTCCGCCAACCTTCGCCCCATATCAGCGACACAAATAGATTGGGCATACCGCCACTGCGTTGAGCATATCGGCTACCGCACCAAGAAAGGGAACATCACCTGTTCCGACTGCGGTCACGAGTGGCACAGCGACAGCGGACTATGCGACACCCTTGAAGGCTGCACCTGCCCCAAATGCCATGCCGAACTCAAAGTGCAGGACACACGCAGACGCATCTACAAGGAAACGCAGAATTTCAGCGTGATAACCACCTGCAAAGGGTATCAGGTAATCCGCGTGGCGCAGGTCAGATGCGAGAGCAGGAAAGGCGAACCGATGCGTTTCTACTGCCACGAGGTCGTGCAGCGTTGGATTTCACCCGACGGCAAGGTTACGGACATGGCGTTGCTCCGTGGCTTCCTTTTCTGCTATTGCGATGTGTGGGCATTAGGCAGCGATATGGAGGTAAGACCGCACAACAGCCTATACGATGATGTGGTGGCAAGAAGCTGTGCATATCCAAAGATGAGGATATTGCCCCAACTCAGACGTAACGGCTTCAAGGGCGATTTCCACGGCATCTCCCCCGTGCGTCTTTTCAAAGCCTTGCTTTCAGACCCAAGAATTGAAACCCTTATGAAAGGCGGTGAGATTGAGGTCATGAAACACTTTCTTTTCAATACCCGTACTGCCGATGAATGTTGGGCATCATATCTGATTGCCAAGCGTCACAAGTATCAGATAGACAACCTCTCAATGTGGTGCGACTATCTGCGTATGCTCAAAAAACTCGGTCAAGACCTCCGTAACCCGAAGAACATCTGTCCCGAAGATTTCATGGCGGCACACGACAACGCAACCCGAAAAATTGAAGCCATACACGAGAAGGAAAGAGCCGCAGAGCAACGCCGTTGGGAGATTGAAAGGCGTGAGCGTGAGCAACAGCGACAACTCCAACGAAAGAAAGATGCGGAGGATTTCATCGCCAACAAATCCAAATTCTTCGGCTTGGTAATCACGGACGAGGAAATAATCGTCAAGGTGCTTGAAAGCATAGACGAGTATTACAACGAGGGCAAGACGCAGGGCATCTGCGTGTTTGGCAGTGGATACTACAAGAAAGCCGACACCCTCATACTATCGGCAAGGATTGGCGATGAGATTATTGAAACCGTAGAGGTGGACTTGCGAACCCTCGAAGTGGTGCAGTGCCACGGCAAGCACAACCAGGACACCGAATATCACGAGCGCATCATAGACCTTGTGAACAAGAACGCCAACCTTATCCGTGAGCGGATGAAAGCGGCATAGCATAACCCCTAAAACAACATTGATATGGAAGTAAGAATTGAAAGTATGATTTGTGTGTGGGATGATGCAATCCCCACGATGTTCCTTGAATTTGTGAACCTCCTCACTCTCACAACGAGTGAGGGGGAATTGAGAAAGAGCGTAAAGGAGTTTGCCGAGAAGCACGAACTTGACAAGTTTTTCCTTTACGGCTTCGGCTCACACCATTTCTACCTGCACCAACGCTACACAAGCAACCCCGAAATGGTGATGAAGAACAGAGTTCTGTCAGTACATTTTTAACCATCTAAAAAGCAACATTATGACAACACGAATGACCATCAACGGAGTAAGCACCTGCGCGGAAGCAGGTACGGAGAAATACGAGCGTTTCCAATCGGGTATCGGAAGACGCAGGCGGACACTTGTGCAGTACGACTACCGCCACCCCATAGACAGAGAATTGTTCTCTTGTGTCAAACCCACGTTGGACGAGTGCCGAGCCGCACGGGACAAGTGGCTGAACGCAAAGAAGGGAAAGGAGGACAGACTATGAACACGACCTATCAAACGCTGATAGTCAAGTTCAGCGAACCTATCACGGCATTGGACGGTATCTTTGACGATACCGGAGCGTGGGGAACGGACACCCTCAAGGGGTGGATAGATGATTACGAAAGCACACGTTTCACCGCCACCGACAGCCATACGGCAGTCATCACGAGCGAGTACAATATGGAATGTGTGAAAGAGTGGCTACAACGGCAGACCCCCATTTCCGAAATGCGAGAATTTTGAACGGATGGCGGTGTCCGCACCGCCAATACTTAAAACCCTAAAAACAAAAGATATGATAGCCAAGACGATATTACAGCAGATAGGCGGAAAACGCTTCACCGCCATGACAGGTAGCCGTGATTTCATAGATATGGGCAACGGCTTACGGATGAGCCTTGCAAGGAACAAAACAAGTGCCAACCGCCTTGACATCATCTATGACGAAGGGGCAGACCTCTACAATATGCGCTTCTACCGCAGGACGTTCAGCAAAAAGACCTTTGAGTGCAAGACAAAGGACATTGCCGTACACGAGGGTATCTATTTTGATATGCTGGAGGAAATGTTCACGATGGTGACGGGACTTTACACACGCTTTTGAGTGGCGGGGCGGCGAGAGCGCCCTACTTTCTTTCAGTGAGCATGATGGCGGACAAAGAAAGTAGCAAAGAAACCTTTGTCCAATCTGCGATAACTAAAAAATCCGCAAGTAAAACTTGCGGAGGCTATATATTGGGTCGTTATTTTTTGGTGGAGGGGAATGATAATCTCGAACCGTTGAACTACACATTTCTGCTTCGTCTCCATTTCCCCCAACGATTTGATACGTTCAATCATTTTTGTTGTTGAAATCGTGGAGAAGTGAATAGACAGTATTACCCGACAGAGCAACTATGACAACGTAACGCCTTTACAAAAAAGTCGGTACACGAAACCCATAGACTAATTGTCTTGACCTAAAAGAGATTGGAATTTTCAGGACTGCCTATCACTTAGATAGAAGTCCAAGGTCTGCTGAAATACATAATTCAAAAATTGAAATTGCTTGACTGCAAATTTAGTAACTTTGCTTGACAAATTAACGAGAAAGAAGAGAAAATGAAAACCGACCGCATAATCGAGTAGACGGCTCCGCCAGTAACTGACGGAGTGCGCCTCTCACACCACCGAGCGTACGGGTCACGTACTCGGCGGTTCGCAAAGAGATGGGTTAAGTTGTAAATGTAATTCAGTTAAGGAAACATATCCTCTTTTCTTCAAGCGTTGTAAAGTAATGGTAGTGCCTAGAATAGGACTTTGTGCTATTGCCCAACCGCCTTTCCGTGTTCTGCTCCAAGCGTAGGCATGGTCTTGGTCTACACCTAATCGAATCAGGTTTTTCCTTTTCCTTTCGGGTTTTTTCCAATGATGCCAAATGCAATAGCGCAGTCGGTTGCGAAGCCAACCATCTAAATCTCGTAATTTGCCCAAAATACTCGTGCCTTGGAAATAGTTCAACCATCCGCGTTGCACTTCTTTTATCTTGGCAATACGCTCTTCAAATGTGGCTGGTGTGGTTTTTCGGGTGATTGTTTTAAGTCGTTCTTTTAGTTTCTTCCATGCTTTTTCCGATACAATAAGTTGGTATTGATTTTTACTTCCTTTCTCGTACGTAGGTACGAATCCGAAACCCAAAATTGTGAAGTGGATTGGTTTTCTGATACCACTCTTTTCTTCATTTATAGTTAATTTGAGTTTGTTTTTCAAAAACTTTTCAATTACCACTCTTGTTGCCTTGGCTTGATTGTGGCTTTTGCAATAAATACTAAAATCATCCGCATAACGTACAAATTTGTGTCCTCTTCGAGTCATTTCCTTATCCAGTTGATGTAGTAAAATGTTCGACAATAATGGACTTAAAGGCTTCCTTGCGGAACGCCTTTTCTTCTCTTTCGTAGCTTTCCGTTGATTTTAATAGGTGCTCTGAGCCATTTGCGTATGAGTTGCATGGTAGCTTTGCATTTCACTTTTTGATAGATTAAATTCAGTAATAAACAGTGGTCAACTTCATCAAAGAAGTTTTTCAGGTCAATATCCACAATGTGGTTTAATCCTGAATGGATGTAATCCCGAGATTGTCCAACGGCTTGTCGGGCAT
>ENA-OQIO01001357-OQIO01001357.1-human-gut-metagenome-genome-assembly--contig:-NODE-1357-length-12042-cov-4.013512_pt1 | contig 12042 bp, 13 predicted proteins | sample MGYA00242573_ERZ504737 | MGnify/ENA primary metagenome ERZ504737 (study PRJEB26092, sample SAMD00036203) | human gut metagenome | host: Homo sapiens | study: EMG produced TPA metagenomics assembly of... | reverse complement strand
GTGCTTTGCACAATTCACTCCCCCGAGCAAAAGACGGAAAGTGCCAAAAACGCAAGGACTCGATGTCCTTGCCGTTTTTTCCAATCCTCCGAGTGCAACAAGTTGCACCCACCTCCCTTTGCAAGGGATGGCAAAAGGGCTTATTTAATTTTATTCGGCACGGTTTAGCCGCTTTATCGACAGTCTAAAAGGTGTTGCTGATGCAACACCTTTCATAATTATTATTAAGTTATTGAATAATTAAACAGGGTGAACCTTTGATTCAAAATCCTCATGCTTGCCATCAAGGTTGTATTTTTTATCTCTTCTCTTTTGGAAGAATTTAACAGCAACCTGACCGAACTGAGCATATGAAAGGATATCCTCCTCCTGCTCATAATACTCTTTAATTTCATCCTTGAAATCATCAATCTTATCATGAATAAGATCCGCAGGACGGCAAGTGATAATTTCATCATCGCTACAATCTTCTTTTGGAAATCAGGGTCAATATCGCAAGGAGTCTTACCGTACTTACCTGCAACCAAATCCTTAAATTCCTTAGTAACCATCTTGTATCTCTCGCCCATAATAACGTTGAATACAGCCTGAGTACCAACGATTTGAGAGGTAGGAGTAACAAGTGGAGGATAACCTGAATCCTTTCTTACTCTCGGAACCTCAGCAAGCACCTCGTCAAGCTTGTCTGCCTTGCCTGCCTGCTTAAGCTGAGAAACAAGGTTAGAAAGCATACCGCCCGGCACCTGATAAAGAAGAGTATTAGCGTCAACGCCAAGCATTTTCGGGTCAAGAAGACCTGAAGCAAGGTATTTTTCACGAAGTGGCGTAAAGAAATCTCTAATTTCAGAAAGAGCCTTGATATCAAGACCTGTATCGTATTCAGTACCCTTAAGTGCAGCTACCATAGACTCTGTAGCCGGATGAGAAGTACCCATAGCAAGCGGACTCATGGCAGTATCAATTACATCAACACCTGCCTCAATACCTTTAAGGTGTACCATAGAAGCAAGGCCTGAAGTATAGTGAGAGTGAAGTTGAACAGGAATATCGACTGTACTCTTAAGTGCCTTAACAAGGTCATAAGTTCCGTAAGGGGTCAAAAGACCTGCCATATCCTTAATACAAATTGAATCAGCACCTGCATTTTCAAGCTGCTTTGCATAATTGCAATAGTAGTCAATATCAAAAACAGGACCGGTTGTATAAGAAATAGCCGCCTGAACGTGACCGCCGTATTTCTTAGCGGCATCAATAGCTGTTTGAAGATTACGAACGTCGTTAAGAGCGTCGAAAATTCTCAAAATATCGATACCGTTATCAATACTCTTTTTAACAAAATAATCTACAAGCTCATCAGAATAATGGCGATAGCGAGCATATTCTGACCTCTGAAAAGCATTTGGAGCTTTGTATTAGGACATTTTTTACGAATAAGACGAAGCCTGTCCCACGGGTCCTCATCAAGGAATCTAAGGCAACTGTCAAATGTTGCACCGCCCCAACATTCAAGTGAATGATAGCCGATTTTATCCATTTTTTCGAGAATGCCCTCAAATTCGTCAGTTCTCATACGTGTTGCAATCAAAGACTGATGAGCATCACGGAGGACTGTTTCAGTAATTCCGATTTTAGCCATTTACGACACCTCTTAGTTTAATGTAATGATAACCTGCCTGCTTCAACGCTGTCACCCTTAGAAACATTAACAGAAGCAACAGTGCCGTCCTGAGGAGCAACGATTTCATTTTCCATCTTCATAGCTTCAAGAATGCAAAGAACAGAGCCGCTTGAAACAGAGTCGCCTACTGAAACCTTAACATCAAGGATTGTGCCCGGCATAGGAGCTTCAACCTTAACTGAACCTGCTGTGCCCTGAGTTGCAGGAGCAGGAGCAGCAGCCGGTGCAGGAGCAGGTGCTGCGGCAGGAGCAGGTGCTGCGGCAGGAGCAGGTGCGGCAGCCGGTGCAGCTACAGGAGCAGCTACAGGAGCAGCGGCAACAGGAGCGCCGGCGCCTCTTCAACAGTTACGTTATAAGGTGTACCGTTTACAGTAATTGTATAGTTTTTCATTTTATTATCCTCCATTATTTAACAGAATGTTTTCTCGGTAAAGTATTTTCTCTTTTTCCTGCAAGAATATCAAGTGCGGCAATAACCTTTGCACGAGTATCGGCAGGAGCAAAAATATCATCAACTGCACCACAAGCAGCGGCAGTAAACGGAGAAGCAACCTTTTCTGTATATTCCTTCTTAAGTTCCTCCTTGCTTTCGCCGTTTGCAAGTCTTTCATTAAACAAAAACTGAACAGCAGATTCAGTCGGAAGCGGTGATGCAACGCTCTTATCCCAAGCAAATGTAAAGTCTGCATTAGCACCCTTACCTGCAAGAGCGATATAAGCAATACCTACTGCGTTTCCGGTGATAACGGAAATCTTAGGTGTTGTAGCGGTAGCATAAGCGCTTGTAAGCTTAGTAAACGCTGTAAGGCACTGATTTTCCTTGCCTGCCTTATTAACTGCGCCGTTTGCATTAACCAATGTAACAACAGGGATTGAATAAGCATCGCAAAGCTTAACCATAGCCTCAGCCTTATATGAGCAACAAGGGCAAATAGGCTCGCCCTCAAATGCAACAAAACCTACTGTTGTTCCCATAACGGTTGCAAGAACGGTTTTGCATTTGTTTTCTGAATATCCGCCCTTAAGTTCAACAACTGAATTTGCATCTGCAATACTGTTAATAACAGTCATAGCATCATCGCCGTCATTAGCAAAAGTGCTCGGTGCTGCAAACTCAAAAAGAGGAGCAGGAGAAATATTGTTAGACGGAAGAAGAGATGCAATATTCTTAGCAGCATCAACTGCCTCTTCAAAAGTATCACAAAGAACATCGACTGTTCCTGCTTCATAGCTTTCCTCGGCTGTAACCTCGCTCGGAGCAGTTACATAAAAATCAGCGTCCTTAACTGCTATAACTACATCAGCCATATTAGCAATAAGAGCAGATGTACCGAGCAAGAGCCTGCGATAATAGAAATTTGAGGCATACGCCACTCATTGATGTTGATGCTTTAACAAGCTCGCCATAGGCATTCATAACCTCAAATCCCTCGGTAAGCTTAACACCGTTTGAATCATACACACCGATAACCGGACAACCGGTTTTTAATGCAAGATCGTAAATCTTTTTAATTTTAGCACACTGTGCAACACTTACAGCACCGCCGTCAACAGTAATATCCTGTGAAAACGCATATACTGCGCACTCGTTTACTGTTCCGAAGCCGGCAACAACCTCAACCGAACCGTCAGCTGATTTAGCGTAAGCATCAATCTCGGTAAATGAGCCGTCATCAAAAAGTGCTTCAAGTCTTTTAAGTGCTTTTGAGTCGTTCACTGTTTTTTCCTCCTTGAAAATGTGACAGAGCATATATGAAAATTTAAATTATTCCAAATTTGCCTATTATAGATTTTAACACTTTGTCAAATTAATATCAATAATAAATTATAAATTTTATTATATTTCGCTGATTTTATCAAAATTTTTTTAAATATAGCGGTGTCATTTGAGCATAAAGGAAAAAATCAAGACCCGGACCGTTAAGTCCGAGCCTCGATTTAATGATATAAGGGAAATATTATATCTGTGTTTATTACTCGCTGAAAAGCGGAGTTGAAAGATATCTGTCACCTGTATCAGGTAAAAGAGCAACAATTGTCTTACCTTTATTTTCAGGTCTTTTAGCAAGCTCCTTAGCTGCCCAAAGAGCCGCACCGCTTGAAATACCTACAAGTACACCCTCCTGCTTAGGAAATGCCTTACCTGTTGCGAATGCATCCTCATTTTCAACCGTGATAATTTCGTCATAAATCTTTGTGTTAAGAGTATCGGGAACAAAGCCAGCGCCGATACCTTGAATTTTATGAGGACCTGCCGTGCCCTTTGAAAGAACAGGAGAAGTAGCAGCTCAACCGCAACAATCTTAACGTCCGGATTTTTGCTCTTAAGGTATTCGCCTACGCCTGAAAGTGTACCGCCGGTGCCGACGCCTGCAATAAAGATATCAACCTTACCTTCGGTATCGTTCCAAATTTCAGGACCTGTTGTTGCCTTATGAGTAGCCGGGTTTACAGGGTTTGTAAACTGACCTGCGATAAAGCTGTTAGGAATTTCATCGGCAAGCTCATTTGCCTTAGCAATAGCACCCTTCATACCCTTTGCACCGTCTGTAAGAACAAGTTCTGCGCCGTATGCTTTCATAAGATTGCGTCTTTCAACGCTCATGGTTTCAGGCATTGTGATAATAAGTCTGTAACCCTTTGCAGCTGCAACAGATGCAAGACCGATACCCGTGTTACCGCTTGTAGGCTCAATAATTACCGAGTCAGGCTTAAGTTTGCCTGTCTTTTCTGCATCTTCGATAATTGCCTTAGCAATTCTGTCCTTAACAGAGCCTGCCGGATTAAAGTATTCAAGCTTAACAAGAACTGTTGTTTCAAGATTGTTGTCTTTTTCAAAATGTGTAACCTCAAGAAGAGGTGTATTGCCTACAAGGTCGAGTGCTGATTTATAGATAGCCATAATAAATAATCTCCTTAATAATTAATCAAATAATTTAGAATTAGTCGATTGCGGCGAAAGCTTCGTCGAGATCGTGAATAATATCGTCAATATGCTCTGTACCGATAGAAAGTCTGATTGTATTAGGCTTAATATCCTGCTCAGCAAGCTCTTCGGGACTAAGCTGGCTGTGTGTTGTGGTTGCAGGGTGAATAACGAGTGATTTAACGTCTGCTACATTTGCAAGGATTGAGAAAATTTTTAAGCTGTCGATAAACTTCTTAGCTTCAGCCTCTCCGCCTTTGATTTCAAATGTAAAGATAGAACCTGCTCCGTTAGGGAAGTATTTATTGTAAAGGTCCTTATATCTTGAATCTACGCTTGGGTGATTAACCTTTTCAACCTTTGGATTATTAACAAGATATTCAATAACCTTCTTTGTGTTCTCAACGTGACGCTCAACACGAAGCGAAAGAGTTTCAAGTCCTTGAAGAAGAAGGAATGCGTTAAACGGTGAAATTGTAGCACCCGTATCACGAAGAATGATAGCACGAATATATGTTACAAATGCCGCAGGACCTGCTGCCTCTTGGAATGATACACCGTGATAGCTTGGGTTAGGATCTGCAATCTGCGGATATTTTCCGCTTGCTTTCCAATCAAAGTTGCCGCTGTCAACGATTACACCGCCGAGTGTTGTGCCGTGACCGCCGATAAATTTAGTTGCACTGTGCACAACGATATCTGCGCCGTATTCAATAGGTCTTAAAAGATAAGGTGTTGCAAATGTTGAATCTATAACAAGCGGAATATTGTGTGAATGAGCAATATCTGCAAGCTTTTGAATATCAACAAGATTTGAATTAGGATTACCGAGTGTTTCGATAAAGATTGCCTTTGTGTTATCCTGAATAGCATTTTCAAAATTTGAAAGGTCGTCAGGGTCAACAAATGTTGTGTTTACACCAAACTGCGAAAATGTGTGCTCAAGGTAGTTATATGTGCCGCCGTAGATTGTCTTAGCCGATACAATGTGGTCGCCTGCCTGAGCAAGAGCCTGAAATGTATAAGCAAGTGCCGCTGCACCGGAAGCTGTTGCAAGAGCAGCTACACCGCCCTCAAGAGCCGCAACTCTCTTTTCAAAAACGTCCTGAGTTGAATTTGTAAGTCTGCCGTAAATGTTACCCGCATCTGCAAGACCGAATCTTGCTTGTGCGTGGTCGCTGTTTTTGAATACATAAGAAGTAGTCTGATAAATCGGAACTGCTCTTGAATCTGTAGCCGGATCCGGCTCTTCCTGTCCTACGTGAAGCTGAAGTGTTTCAAAATGATATTTATAATCTGACATAATGTTATTTCCTTTCGATGTTAAAAATTGATTTTTATGTTTAGTAGTTAAAATTTAAAGCTATAATATTTTTTCGTGAATAATCACATATAACATCGAAAACACATTCGTTGATTTTTAATATTTGCGACTGTTAATTTGCTATAGATTTTTATCATAACAATCTCTCCTTTAACATTCCCCTTATTACCTACGTGGTTTGTAGGTTTTTCTGTGATGTCTAAACTATACACTACATTACCTATTTTGTCAATAGGTTTTTAGTATTTTTTTTGAAAAATTTTCAAAATTCTTTTTCAGGCAAACCAAAAAAGTATACAAAAAAGCCCGTAAACACAAGGATTTACGAGCTTTTATCATATTTAGAAACATTAAATTATTTAAGCACAAAGCCTACCTTTTTCATTACCTTGTCAAGTGTGCGCTGAGATACACGTTGAGCAAGGTCTGCACCCTGAGTCCATTTTTCCTGAAGATATGCTTTATCTTTCATAAACTCATTATAGCGCTTTTGCACAGGTTCAAGCTCGGCAACAACAGCTTCGCCTACCGCTGTCTTGAAATCGCCATAACCCTTTCCTGCAAATTCCGATTCGATAGTATCAAAATCCTTGCCTGTAACAGCAGAATAAATTGACATAAGATTATTGATTCCGTCTTTACCCTCGGCATAACGAACGCTCATTTCGCTGTCTGTTACTGCACTCTTAAACTTCTTCATAATTACATTAGGCTCATCTGTAAGATAAACAGTGCCCTTAGGGTTAGGGTCGGACTTACTCATCTTTCTTGTTGGGTCAGCAAGGCTCATAACCTTAGCAGCAGTCTTAGTAATATAAGGTTCAGGAATGGTAAACACATTGCCGTAAATTCCGTTAAAGCGTTCTGCAATATCCCTTGTGATTTCAAGATGCTGCTTTTGGTCAACACCGACAGGCACAACATCTGCCTGATAAAGAAGAATATCGGCAGCCATAAGCGACGGATAAGTGAAAAGACCTGCATTAACATTGTCTGCGTGCTGCTGAGATTTATCCTTAAACTGCGTCATTCTGTTAAGCTCACCGAATTGAGTATAGCAATTAAGAATCCAAGCAAGCTGAGAATGCTGAGCACGTGCGACTGAATAAAGAGGATACTCTTATCAGGGTCAAGACCCGTAGCCATAAGAAGCGCATAAAGCTGAGTAGTTTGAGTTCTGAGCTTTTGCGGGTCCTGCCTTACTGTAATTGAGTGTAAATCGCAATGCCGAAAACTGTATCAAAATCATCCTGAAAGTCTTTCCAGCCACGCATAGCGCCGAGATAGTTACCCAAAGTCGGAACAGAGGTCGGCTGAATAAGTGAAAGACTTCTTTTTTTACGTTCTTTTTTAATTTCTTCTGCCATAGTTATTCTCCGATTATCTATATGATTTAGCTACTTCGCCCAAAGCCTTAACTCCATTGATAATTCCGTCATCACTTGGGGTTGAAAAATTAAGACGAATGAAATGTGATTCTTGCGTATCGTCCATTAAAAACGCATTGCCGGGAACGACAGCAACATTCTTTTCAACTGCTTTTTTAACAAAGTCGAGCATATCGACATCATCAGGAAGCTTGCACCATACGAAAAGACCGCCCTGCGGCTTGACGTACTCCACAAAATCGCCGAGGTGTTCATCAATACAGTCGCACATAAGATTAAGCTTATTTCTGTAAATATCCTGAATATGCTTAATATGAGCATCAACGTCATACTGCTTAAACCATTCGTCAACAATCATTTGATTAAGGCAAGGAGTATGAACATCCGAAGCTGCTTGCCGACTGTCATTTTAGCGATAACCTTTTGAGGAGCAATACAATATGCTACACGCAATCCCGGTGAAAGTATTTTTGAAAATGAGCCGGCATAAATAACAATTCCGTCCTCATCCATAGACTTAATTGTAGGAAGCGCTTCGCCGCAAACTCTCAAATCGCCGTATGGATTGTCCTCCAAAATCATAACGCCGTACTGCTTAGCAAGTGCATAAAGTTTTTTTCTCTTTTCGAGTGACATTGTAGCACCCGACGGATTTTGAAAATTAGGAATGGTATAAATAAATTTAGCGTTAGGCGTTGTTTTAAGTGCTTGCTCGAGAAGCTCAACATTCATTCCGTCAGCCTCGACAGGAACACCTTTAAGCTTACAGCCGTATGAGCGAAAGCAATTAAGCGAGCCGATAAACGACGGTTCTTCACAAATAACGGTATCGCCTTCGTTGCAAAGCACCTTTGTAGTTAAATCCATAACCTGAGTAGCGCCCGATACGATAATAATATCGTCAAAATCTCTGCCGATATTTTCGTGATTACTCATCCACTTTTTGACAGTATCACGAAGCGGCTGATATCCCTCGGACACGCCGTATTGAAGTGCATCGATAGGGCGAGAGTCAAGAATTTGAGCAGCAATAGCCCTAACCTCTTCTACAGGAAAAGCATCGGGTGCCGGATTACCTGCTGCAAGAGGAATAATTTTAGGATCGGCCGTTGCCTTAAGTATTTCTCTTATAGCACTTGGCTGAAGAGAAGATATTTTGTCAGAAAACGTATATTCCATTGTTTTTGCCTTCTTTAATATAAATTCTAAGCTTTGAGCAACATAGAAACAAACTTAGCAAGTATTTCTGCATTGTTAGCCTTAGTATTTTCAACATATTCGCATTTGAATTTGTAAAGCATATCAAAATCATAATTATTTAATTTAATGGCATTTACAAGTTCTTCTGCATTTTCAAATGTAGCACTTGGCATTTCCTTTTTGAGGTCAACATTAATTCCACGTTCGCTTGAATATTCATCATAATCGGGAACGAAGAAATAAAGCGGTTTCATAAGAACGCTTGCCTCAAACGCACAAGCCGAATAATCGGTAATAATAACATCGGCAATTTTCATTAAATCATAAGTTGAGAAATCACCGCTGTATGAAAACTCATTCTCAATTTTAATTTTGGAAAAAAGAGGATGAGCGCTTATAATTAAACGATAGCCGTCAACATCACGAAATTCTGCCTTAAGCTGCTCGGCAATATAAGCATCTCTTTCTCTGAAAGTAGGAAGATAAAGAACAATCTTATCGTGGCTCAATCCCGGATTTTCGGTAAAAAATCTTGAAGCGGCATTATTATCAGTCAATATATCGTCAACTCTCGGAAGCGAACAAATCTTTATTTTAGAATTATCGCAACCGAAAGCCTCCATATAAAACTTAGCTGTTTTTTTGCTTGGAGAGAGAACATAGTCGTAATTTTTATGCATACACATTGCACGGCTGATTTTCTCGTCCCTGCCTCTTTAGTGCCGACACTTTGAAGCCCGAATTTTTTAAGTGCCCTAAAGCGTGCCACATTTGAATAACCTTTAAGTTTTTCTTATGCTTTAAGCAAGAAACTGTAATTGAATAAGTATCAAGGATTGCAACCTTAGAGGTAGCAAGATAATACATATCGCCGATAACAGAAAAGCAATACGATATTTTACCGCCAAGGCTTTCAGGTATCATTTTGAGCCTGAAAACCTGCTCGGTATTAGGACATTGCTTATCAATTTCTTTTTCAAGAAGTCTCATATCAAGACTTTTATCGTTGCTTTGCCTTGAAAGATAAACTATTCTGTCCTTAGTTTTAAAAAGCTTAATCGGCGCATATATAATGCGAAGAAAAAAATTTCAGTATTTCAATTAACAATACTTTCATATATATCACTTCTTTAAATTACTCGTAAAGAGGATATTTAGCGCAAATCTCGCAACGCCGTTTGTGATATAATCCTTATTATTATCAAAATCAATAACTGCAAGAGTGATATATTCTGCAATCTTGTCCATATCGTCTGTATTAAGACCTCTTGTTGTAGCGGCAGGAGTACCGATACGAACACCTGAGGTAACAAACGGTGAAAGAGGCTCATTAGGAACGGTATTCTTGTTAAGAGTAATATGAACCTCGTCAAGTCTGTTTTCAAGTTCCTTGCCGGTTACATTAGTTCCACGAAGGTCAAGAAGGCAAAGATGGTTATCTGTACCGCCTGAAACAAGCTTCATACCTCTCTTGATAAGTCCGTTTGCAAGAGCCTTTGCATTTTCAACTACTCTCTTTTGATATTCGTTAAATTCAGGCTTAAGAGCCTCGCCGAAGCAAACTGCCTTACCTGCGATAACGTGCATAAGAGGGCCGCCCTGAGTACCTGGGAATACGGCAGAATTAAGCTTTTTAATAAGGTATTCATTATTGCAAAGAATAAGACCGCCACGTGGACCTCTTAAAGTTTTATGAGTGGTAGTTGTTACAACATCAGCATAAGGAACAGGAGATTGATGAAGACCTGCTGCAACAAGACCGGCAATATGAGCCATATCAACCATAAACATAGCACCGTTTGCATGTGCAATATCAGCCATAGTCTTAAAATCAATTTCTCTCGGATAAGCAGAAGCGCCTGCGACAACAAGCTTAGGCTTAACCTTATTAACCTGCTTAGCAAATTCCTTATAATCAATAAAGCCGTTTTCATCAACACCGTAAGGAACAAAGTTAAAATATTTACCGCTGATGTTGGCAGGTGAACCGTGAGTAAGATGACCGCCGTTATCAAGCTCATACCCATAACGGTATCACCCGGCTTAAGAAGAGCAAGATAAACTGCAGTATTAGCCTGAGCGCCCGAATGAGGCTGAACATTAGCATAGTTGCATTTGAAAAGTTCACAAGCTCTTTTAATAGCGATATTTTCAACAATATCAACATACTGGCATCCGCCGTAGTAGCGTTTGCCCGGTAATCCCTCGGCATACTTATTTGTAAGCACGCTACCCATTGCAGCCATAACCTGAGGTGACACAAGGTTTTCGGAAGCAATAAGTTCAATGTTATCACGCTGACGTTTAAGTTCTAAAGCCATTGCGTCTGCAACTTCCTTATCTGTTTCGGCAACTTTGCCAATTGAATCATAATAATCTGAATACATATATAATCCTCCTGAATGATTATGCAAATTTATATAATTATACATATCTATAATATCATATAACAAGTAAATATACAACAACAAATTAAAAAAGTGTAAAAATATTATACTTGATATATATATAATAATGTGGTAATATATTTAAGTTAAAAATTAATGAATTTCACATATAGGAGTTGAGAAAATGAGCGGTCATAACAAATGGAGCACCATTAAGAGAAAAAAAGGTGCAAATGACGCAGCAAGAGCAAAGGTTTTCACAAAAATAGGCAGAGAGCTTGCCGTAGCAGTTAAAAACGGCGGTCCTGACCCTAACAACAACGCTAAGCTTCGTGATGTTATTGCAAAGGCAAAGCAAAACAACGTTCCTAACGATAACATTGACAGAATGTTAAAAAAAGCTGCAGGCGAAAGCGACAGCACTAATTTTGAAGAAATCGTTTACGAGGGTTACGGCCCAAGCGGTATCGCAGTTGTAGTTGAAGCACTTACAGATAACAGAAACAGAACTGCATCTGAAGTAAGGCATTACTTTGACAAGGCAGGCGGAAATATGGGCACACCGGGTTCTGTTACATTTATGTTTGACAGGCAGGGTGTCATTGTTATTGAAAAAGAAGATGTTGATGAGGACCAGCTTATGGAGGACGCACTTGAGGCTGGCGCTTCCGATTTTCTTACAGATGAAGAAGATATTTTCGAGATTAGAACAGAGCCGAATGACGTTGGCGCTATCCGTGATGAGCTTGAGGGCAAAGGCTATCACATCATTTCAAGCGAAGCTGCTTATATTCCTCAGACTTATACAAGGCTTGAATCTGAAGAAGATATGAAAAATATGGCAAGAATGATTGATATGTTTGAGGAAAACGACGACGTTCAAAACATTTGGCATAACTGGGAGAATGAGGACGAATACGAAGGCTGATTTTTTCTACACGCTGTAAGACTTCGAGAAAGTGAGATAAATTTCGTATTTTGCGAGCGGGTGCTGTACGTGGGTACTGCCCCCGAGCAAAAGGCGAAAAGCGCCAAAAACGCAAGGACTCGATGTCCTTGCCGTTTTTCCAATTCCCTCTGAGTTGCAACAAGTTGTCACCCACCGTCTCGCCTCCCGCTCGGTCAGTGCAGAAGCACCG
>ENA-OQIO01001356-OQIO01001356.1-human-gut-metagenome-genome-assembly--contig:-NODE-1356-length-12052-cov-3.055346_pt1 | contig 12052 bp, 13 predicted proteins | sample MGYA00242573_ERZ504737 | MGnify/ENA primary metagenome ERZ504737 (study PRJEB26092, sample SAMD00036203) | human gut metagenome | host: Homo sapiens | study: EMG produced TPA metagenomics assembly of... | reverse complement strand
GCATTTCGCCGGATAGCAACACGTTATGACAAATTAGCATTCACTTACCTAGGGTTCTTATGCATCGTCTCGATATTAATTTGGTTAAAATGAACAACTTAAAATGTTTTTCAAACACGCTCTAGGACTTATTGCTATACTTATTTATCTATTTTACATCCCAATGAACAACTATATCTATATATTCCTTCATTTTTAAGGGATATCCAGTAACCCTCTCCATACCGCCACCTCAGTCTCCCCCAATAACTTTGCCTGGATTTTCCCTGGGTTCCCTCTGGGATACCGCGCGGGTCTGCGCTCGGTTTGAGCCTGTAGTCTCAAACACGTGCTCGACAAGCGCTGCGGTATCCCAGAGGGAACCCAGGGAAAATCCTCCACCGCATAGTTATTCAATCTCAGCTTTTAAAGCCAGAGCGCACCAAGCACTGCCCCGCAAGCCATAAACACCTCACACAGCGACAAAAAGCACCCCGCCAGGTCCCCGGTCGTTCCTCCGAAATACTTCATCGCATTCCGATAATAAAGGGCATAAACCAGAATCGCTACTCCATAAACCAGAAGACCCAGTTTCCAGTCCACCAGCAGCATCCCGGCCAGCAGTATCAGCAGATACACACACATCGTGGCTTTTACCTGCCTATCCTTCGCCCCGCGTGCCATAGCAGAAACCGATCCGGTCTTTTTTGCCTTCGGAAATGTCACGATCGCCAGCCCGCTTAATGTCCGGGACAGACAAAATGTAAAGGGGATCATCGCCAGGGCGCGGGCACTGATCTGGCTGTATACACCATAATAAAACATAAAGTAAACCGCACAGGTAATCACCGCAAATGCTCCGGAATTAGAATCCTTCAGAATCTCCAGCCGGCGCTCACGTTCCTGCCATGAACTCATCGCATCTGCTGTATCCAACAATCCGTCCAGGTGGATCCCTCCGGTAAGAAACCATGGGATCAATGTCAGGATCACGGTATAAAAAGCTGAGGAAAGCCCAAGATACGTTCCGAACGTCCCCCACAGCCAGGTTACTCCGCCGATGGCAACACCGATCCATGGGAAAAAGCACATGGCATATGCCATATTTTCTTCATTCCATTCACACTGGGGCATCGGGATCTTCGAATACATGGAAAATGCAATCAGAAAACTATGATAAAATTTCTTCATTTTTTCTCTCCTCGCCTGTCTTTTTATGAAAAATCGGAATTCCGTAGACAACCTCTGTGACTGTATCTGCGATCTGCGCCATCTGACAGTTGATCGCACCAAGTTTTTCCAGATATTTTTCTGTCTCCGGATCGTAGGTGATGCCGTCGGAAAAGACCTCGTTCGTCACTACCACCAGATTTCCTGCCTGCTCCAGCAGATGGTGGATTCCATTCAGGATCGCCTTCACAGTATTGTCCCCGGCTCCGCCTTCCTGATAGATCTCATTTGCCGTCAGATTCGACATGCACTCCAGCAGTACATCTGCCCCCTGCGGTATCGTAAGATGCTCCAGATCCGTATAACGCTCAATCGTCGTAAACTTTTTCTCTGCCCGCATGGCGCGATGTCTCGCGATCCTCCGGTGGCTTTCTTCATCAAACGGGTACATCGTCGCAATATAGATTCTGTTGTTCCCCTGACAATCCAGGATACACTGTTCCGCAAATGCAGATTTTCCGCTGCCGCTTCCTCCTGTTACTACATGAAACATCTCTGATTTCCTTCATTTTCTCTTCTTACACCAATGGCACATAATTTTCCATCTGATTATCGGAAAACGTGCACATGCCTCCATATACCGCCAGCGCCATATCAAGGATCGGATAAATCGTTACCGCTCCGGTTCCCTCACCCAGACACATATCACAGTCTAAAAATACCGGAATATCCAGCGCCTCCAGGATCATCATCGTTGCCGGTTCTTTTGATTTGTGTGATGTGATTACATAATCTTTCACTTCCGGACAGATCCGGATCGCACACAATGCGGCCACACAGGAGATGAATCCATCGGCAACCACCGGAATCCGACAGGCTGCTCCGCCTAAGAATACCCCTGCCATACCGGCGATATCGAGTCCGCCTACTTTCGCGAGCACATCGATCGGATCTTCTTTCTTCGGTTTATGCAAGGCAATCGCATCTCTGATCACAGAAATCTTCTTTTTCAGTCCTGTACCGGAAAGCCCTGCACCGCGTCCGGTTACCTCTGCCGGATCCTGCTCCAGTAAAACGGCAGTCACTGCACTGCTGGTCGTTGTATTGCCGATTCCCATCTCACCGGTTGCTATGATTCCATACCCTTTTTCTTTGAGTTCTTCCACCATATGGATGCCGACTTCGAGTGCCTGAACAGCCTGTTCTCTTGTCATGGCAGCTCTTTCGCCATATTTTTTGTTCCGTACATCACTTTATGCTGAAGAATCGTGCTGTCCGTGGCAATCCCGATATCCACCGGGAAGATATCTGCACCTGCTTTTTTACAGAGGATACTTGCTGTGGCCTTTTCTTTCAGAAAATTTTCGGCTACGATTTTGGTCACTTCCTGCCCGCTCTGTGTCACACCTTCTTCCACCACACCATTATCGGCGCACATGACCACCAGAGCTTTTTTCTTCAGGTCCACTCTGGCATTCCCTGTCATACCGGCGATACGAACGACCGTATCCTGCAGCGTCCCAGACTGTGAAGCGGCATGGCAATATTGTTCCAGTGTGCCAGAGCCGCTTCCATGGCTGTCTTATCTGCCGGGTGTATCTTCTCCAGCGTTTCCTCTAACGTCATACTTATGCCTTCCTTTCCTCACAGGTGCGTAAGAACTGTTCCGGCACCTGCAGATTGCTGTAATAATACATATGCGGAAATCCGCTCATTCCCTGTCTGTCACTGTGTATACAGTTCCATGACCGACTGCTCAGTGGTTTCCTGGCCGTATAGCTTTCCCCGCAGTTATCCGAATCAAAATAATGAAATTCATGGGCCCGGATTTCTCCCACATTCTTCCCGAAACAGGTTCCGTCTTCCAGGGTAATATAACCGAATCTGGTAAGCCGGGGCGTACGCCAGGATTTGCCGGAAATAACACCGGCCATCGGCCAGCTGTGTCCTTCCATGTCCTCCATCTCCTGATGCAGATACATAAAACCACCGCATTCTGCCATATAGGGAATACCTGCCTGTACCGCTTCACGGACAGAAGTAAGCATTTTTTTATTCTCACTCAGTGCTTTTGCATACAGTTCCGGATATCCGCCATGAAAAAGCATTCCGTCTATATTTTTCGGAAGTTTTTCATCATGAATGGGAGAAAAGGGAATCAGCTGCGCACCCATTTCTTCCAGAAGCTCCAGATTGTCCTGATAGAAAAAGCAGAACGCTTCATCCTTCGCCAGAGCGATCCTTACGGTTCTTTTTGTATGATAACCGGTCAGTGGTTCCTGAACAGGAAGTTTCTCTGCACCTTCTGCCAGTTCCAGAAGTCCGTCAATATCCACGGATCTTTCCAGGATCTCTGCCAGTTTCATCAGTTTATCATGCAAATCTGCGATTTCTTCCGGCATCACCAGACCCAGATGACGGCTTTCCAGCACGCAGTCCTTCACCACCGGAACATACCCGTACACTTTCACCGGCAGGTTTCTTCGATGATCTGCTTTAACCGCGGATACATCATTGGGGATATCTGATTCAGAATCACACCACGGATCTGACTGTCTTCTCTGTATTCCATAAAGCCCTTGACAAAAGCTGCCGCAGACAGACTCATTCCCTTTGCATTTACGATCAGCACCGCGGGTGTTTTTGTGATTCTTGCCACATCATAGGCACTGGCTTTCGGAGAGATCCCCGCAAGTCCGTCATAGTAACCCATCACGCCTTCAATCACAGAAATCTCACATTCTCTTGCATTTTTCTCCAGAAGATACCGCAGGGTATCTTCCTTCGCAAAAAAGCTGTCCAGGTTCCTGCTTTTTGTTCCGATCACACGGCTGTGAAACATCGGGTCAATATAATCCGGTCCACACTTGAAAGAAGCGACCTGCAGGTTTCTGTTTTTTAATGCCTGCAGCAGTCCGCAGGTGAGCAGTGTCTTTCCGCTTCCGCTCGCGGCTGCCCCGAGAAGGATTCGCGGCACTTTGCGTTTGTTATTCATTTGTTTCTTCCTTTCCCCGGCAGGAAATCACATAGACCGGATTCTGTCCCATCATCAGATGATAAGATCCCGCTTTTTTGCCTTTTGCTACCTGCACCTGTGCGATATCCACCTGCTCAAATGGCAGAACATTCAGACAGTTCATGGCCTCTCCTACGGATTCGAGAGCGATGCAGTTGATCACCACACGGATCCCGGGATTCTTTGAAAGCAGCAGTTTAAGGATGTCTTTCATGTTACCGGAGGAGCCTCGATAAAAGCATGGGTCGGTACCGGCAGATCCACGCAGGCTTCCGGTGCCAGTCCTTCGACAATCTCAAGATTATCTGCTGCGAACTTTTCTTTGTTTTTATATAACAGTTCCACAGCCTCCGGTTTTTTCTCGATCGCATATACCCGGCCTTCTACCGCTGCATAGCCATCTCTACGGATACAGAACCGGTTCCGGCTCCCACATCGTAAACAATCGAATGCCGTGTCAGCTGTAATTTTGACAGGGAGATGCCTCGCACTTCCTCTTTCGTCATCGGCACTTTTCCCCGGATAAATGCTTCATCCGGGATCCCGTGTGTCACGATGGCTTCTTTTCCCTCTCTGGTAAATAACACGACACTGAGACTGTCCGTCTCAAGTTCTGTCAGCTGCCAGGCATATCCCCGGGTGATCTTTTCTTCCGGGTAAGAAAGCCGTTCGCCCACCTCTACCCGCACATCACCCATGCCGTAGCGCTGCAGCTTCTGACACAATTTTGCGATGCCGTCTGTCGTTCCCACAATAGCAAAAATCTTTCCGTATATACGCAGAAGTCCGGGCAGATTGCACTCTCTTCCATGAAGCTGACCGGATGAACATCTTCCCACGGTGTTTCCAGTTTTGCGCAGAAATAAATCATAGAAGATATGCCACAGTACACTTTTTTCTGTACCATAGGCAGTTCCCGGTGCAGTGTCTCCAAGAGTTTTTTGGCTCCGCTGTAGAATCCGACATCCCCTGAGAGGCAATCGCCACGTTTCTGTGCTCCGGATGGGCCGCAATATAGGCACAGATTTCTTCCGGTTTGTATCCGGTCCAGACTTCCTGGCCCGGTTTCCGGATATGTTCCACCATCCGTGCTGCTCCGATCAGAAGATCCGCACACTCCAGTGCTTGTTTTCCTTCCTGTGTCAGAGTATCTGCAGTTCCCATACCGATTCCCACAAGAGATACCTTTTGCCCCCGAAGGATATCCTCAGTTTCTTCCTCTTCGGTTACCGCTTTTGTATTTTGCGTTGCTGCTTCCTGCATGACAGGTTCCTGCGCAACCTTTTCCTGCCCGCTGCCGGGATTCTCTATATTTTCTGTATCAGTATTGACAATTTCGATTTTTGCATCATTTGCAACATTTTCTTTCGGGAGAAACCGGCGGTTCAGATACTCTATACATTTCTCCAGTTCCATGCCCTGTTCTTCCTTCGGTCGTCCGATGACAATCATCCGGCAGCCGGTTTCTTTTGCCGCCTGATATTTTTCCAGGAATCCTCCGGCTCTTCCCGATTCTTTACTTACCATCCATGCGATATCAACTGATGGATCAGTGCGATATTCATTTCCCGGGAAAAAGGTCCCTGCATGCACAGCAGATGTTTCCCTTCGATGCCAAGTTTTGCGCAGGAAGAGACAACTTCCACCAGAGAAAGCACTCTGGCATAGATTCTTTCCTGATAATCGGTCAGTGCCGTATAGGCAGACAGTTCTTTGCTCCCGGTGGTAACCAGAATATTTCCACTGGTTTTTTCCAGATATTCCACCGCTTCCCGGATGCTTTTTACATATGTAATGGTTTCTTCTTCTTCAAGACGCTGGCTTTCCTGACGCACCACCCGCAGATAGGCAGTTCCGGTACGTTCGCAGGCGGTCTCAATATTTTCCGTCACTACCTGGGCATACGGATGAGTCGCATCGATGACCAGCCCGTTCTCCATCTGTAACATCCTCTCTTCCATCTGCTTTTCATCCAGACGTTCGTGGGATAATTCCAGATATTCGCCCTGCGGCAACAGACTTTCTCCGTATTCCGTAGCGACACATACCATGGAAGGTATTTTATTTTCATTCAAATATTCGGCCACGGTGCGTCCTTCCACCGTACCGCCGAACAGCAGAACTTTATACATTTCGATATCCTCTCGGTGTTACCATCTTACCGTTAATCTCTTTGGTCTGTGAATTGCCCACCCATACGGTCGTAAACATGTCTACCTTCGTATCCCGCAGGGTTTTCAGATCCATCACTTCATAATGTTCCCCGTTTCTTCCGATGTAGCTTACGATACCGCATACAGTCTCCGGGCTCTTGTACTGCATCATCAGATCACAGGCTTTCTGCAGATAATCGCTTCGCTTCCTGCTGGACGGGTTATACAGACACACAACAAAATCAGCCTCTGCAGCTGCCAGCAGACGTGCTTCAATCTTCTCCACGGTGTCAGCAGATCACTCAGACTGATCAGACAGAAATCGTGGATCAGCGGAGCACCCAGTACTGCCGCACCTCCGGTCGCTGCTGTTACACCGGGAATAATCTCCAGTTCTACTTCCGGATAGTTGACACCGACCTCATACATCAGTCCGGACATACCGTACACACCGGCATCTCCGCTGCAGATCATGGAAACTACTTTTCCCTTTTTTGCTTCTTCAAAAGCCATCACACAACGATCCACCTCTTTTTTCATGGGAGTGGTCAGGAATTCTTTCCCCGGAAAATGTTCTTTTACCAGATCTACATATACTGTATAGCCGATAATTACCTCACTTTTTTCCATTGCATGAATTGCCTTCAGTGTCATCTGTTCGTATTCTCCCGGTCCGATACCGATTACATATAATTTATTCAAAGCTCACACTCCATTTCTTTATTGTACACGCAGCGGTCACTCCCTCTGCGGCCTGTTTTCTCATGATAAATGTTCCGCCATCGCCGGCAAGGCTGGCACTTCGTTCGCATACATTGTCCACACCGGTGATCTTGCTGACAAATGCAGATGGCGTAAAGGTACCTTTTGCTTTTTCAAGTTCTTCTCCACGATAAGTCACAAAAGGAAGGTGATATTTTTCACAGAACGCCAGCAGTCCCGGCTCTTCTTTTTTCAGATCGATGCTGGCTGCCAGGATAATCTGTTCTGCAGCTATTCCATGTTCTGACAGATACTTCTGAATCTGTGTTTCGATCTTTTCTTCCGGTGTGTTTTTCCTGCAACCCACCCCGAGATACACATTTTTCGGATACAGATGAAGCATCCGAGTCTGCTCTGTTCCCAGGGCTTCTTCCTGTTCTCTGTCACTTTGCGGGATTGCAAACCATAAAGTTCCCTGTTTCCCATCCGGGCTTTCCGTCTTCCGGAATCGCAGCTGTTCCGGAATGGTCTGTTCTTTCGGAAAGACGAATCCTTCTCCGGCTCCCCAGGCAATAGTTTTTCCCCGGATCAGCAACGCCGCCATCTCTTTTGCCAGCTCCATATCAGAAATCACCAGATTGTTTTTCCGGGCGAAGACATCCACCGCAAAAGTGTGGTTTACGTCTGTCCCTGTGGTGATCACGGGTTGCGCTCCGATGCTTTCTGCAGCGAATTCCGTCAGTTCGTTTGCTCCGCCGAGATGACCGGAGAGAAGAGAGATCGCATAGCTGCCCTGTTCATCGATCACCACAACCGCCGGGTCTGTTTTCTTACTTACTACGAAAGGAGCGATGGTTCTCACAGCGATCCCGGTGGCACTGAAAAAGATGATTCCGTCCAGTCGGGGGATCCATTCTTCTGCCCATTCTCTCAGGGTTCCTTTCACCTTCCGAAAAGGATGTTTTTCAGGAAGCTCTACATATTTACTTTTCACAAAGCCATACACCTCCTGATCCTGCTTTTGCAGATCTCTCAGAAGTTTTTCTCCAAGGACACAGCCATGTTCTGTGAATGCGATGATTCCTGTCTTTTTCATCTTATTTTGTTGCTTCCCGAAACTCTGTGGTGAATGCCGGATTATACAGTTCTGACCGGTCATAGTGGCTGTGAGCCACCACATCACCGATGATCATCAGTGCGGTCTTTGTAATATTGTTTTCTTTTGCTGTCTGTGCCAGCGTTCCTACTGTACAGACGAATGTTTTCTGATCTTCCCAGGTCGCTTTGTATACAATCGCTGCCGGAGTATCGGCGGTGTAACCACCCTCGATCAGTCTTCTGCTCAGTTCTTCTAACATGCCTGTACTTAAAAAGACAACCATCGTTGCCTGATGGGCCGCGAAGGACTGGATGCTCTCTTTTTCCGGTACCGGAGTTCTTCCTTCCATTCGGGTTATGATCACACTCTGTGATACATCCGGCAGTGTGTATTCCAGGTTCAGCGCGGATGCCGCACCACAAAAGCTGCTGACACCCGGGCAATAATCAAATGCAATATTTTTTTCTTCCAGAACATCCATCTGTTCCCGGATCGCACCATACAAAGAAGGATCTCCGGTATGGAGACGTACCGTTGTCAGCCCCTTTTCTTCCGCTGCAAAGATCACATCCAGAACTTCTTCCAGTGTCATCTTCGCACTGTTGTAGATCTCACAGTTTTCTTTCGTGTATTCAAGAAGCTGTGGATTGACCAGTGAGCCTGCATAGATCACTACGTCTGCTTCTTCCAGAAATTTTTTTCCTCTCAGTGTGATCAGATCCGGTGCACCGGAACCTGCTCCTACGAAATGTACCATATGTTTTCTCCTCTCTTGTCCCTGGCGTCAGGCACTCTTATTTTCTCTTATTTTTTATCTTTTACGACCAGAAGGGTATAATATCCTGCTTCTTCCGGTATCTCTTGGGCCGATGCATAGATTTTTTCCTCCGGCATGCCGCAGTTTTCGATCATTACGGCATTCTGTCCGCTTCTTAAAATGCTGTCTCTTACTTTTTTCAGGCGTTTGCCGCTTTTCATCAGCACTTTGGTTCCAGGCAGTTTTAAAAGCTCATCCATTTCTTCTGCTTTATAGGTCGCCGGAATCACATGGAGCGGTTCTGCCATCTCCGCCAGACCCATATTAAGACGGGCCGCCACTGCACAGAAAGAAGTGATCCCGCTCACGATTTCAGCCTGATAACCGCGTTCCAGGATACGTTTATGTACATACAGATAAGTGGAATATATAGTAGGATCTCCCAGTGTCAGAAACACCACATTTTTTCCCTGTTTCAGATAAGATTCCACTGCATCTGCAGCCTTATTATGATTGTCCTCCAGTACTGCCCTGTCTTTTGTCATCGGCATAGCCACCGGAATCAGTTCTTTTTCATCCAGTTTTGGATATGCTCCTTTTACGATCTGATAAGCGACACTGGCTTTTATATCGTTGCCCGGTACTGCGATCACAGGATTCTCGCGGATCAGACGAAGGGCTTTCAGTGTCAGCAGTTCCGGATCTCCCGGTCCCACTCCAAGTCCATATAATATTCCACTCATAGTTTTTTCTCCTCGTTTTTCTGTTGATTTGGTTTCTGTTCTTTATCTGCACATTGATCGTGTGCTTTTTTTTCTGCCTGCTTCATGATTTTTCGGGCGAGTTCCGGAACTTTCGAGGTTTCTGCCAGCTTTCCATATACATTGGAAAATAAGATAGTTCCCACTTCCAGCTGTTCGCCTGCCCTTTTATTCAAATAGAATTCTACCCGGTCACTGATTTCTTTCATCGTAGCTTCCAGATAACCCTTTCGTTTTAAAATCTCCACACTCTGCTCCGTGGTGATCGTATCAAGAATCTCTTTTGCTGTCTCCAGATCTGCGCCGGCGCGGATCGCATTCGCTGCCATCAGTTCGCTTCGACTGTCTGCCTGGCGGGAATGGGTATTCATGATTCCGCCGGCTACTTTCACAAATTTGCCGATATGGGAGATAAACAAGATACCCTTTACTCCCAGCTCTCTTGCCATATCCAGGGTCTCCCCCACATAATTGCTACATTTCATCGAATAGGTAAGATCCAGTCTTGTCTGTTCTTTTGAAAAAGCCTGACCGTAATTTCCCGGTGTAATCACCAGATAAGACCCGCCGCCTTCCACCAACATCTTCATCTCCAGCCGCAAACTGGCCACCAGTGCTGTCTCACTCATCGGAATCACGATGCCACTTGTTCCAAGAACAGAGATTCCGCCTTCGATACCCAGACGTGGATTAAACGTCTTTTTTGCAAGCTCCACTCCTGCCGGAATCTCAATCTGCACATCCAGACCTCCGGTGTAGTGATATTCTTTACAGACCTGCTCTACATTTTCAAGGATCATCTGCTTGGAACCTTGTTGATCGCCGCCTCGCCAACTGCCTGCCACAGACCCGGTCTGGTCACTCTTCCTACGCCGATCCCTCCGTCCAGAGTAATCTGTGGTGCATCCCTGCGGGAAACGTTTGCATATACATAGATTCCCGTCGTTACATCCGGATCATCACCGCCATCCTTCTGCACGGCACAGCGCACCCTTCCCTCATCCATGGAAATCTCCTCGATCAGCAGATGCAGTAAAATTCCTTTTGGTGTCTGTAAAGCCACCTCTTCCACTTTTTCTCCGGTCAGCAGCATCCGCGTTGCCGCCTGCGCCGCAGCTGCCGCACAGGAACCGGTTGTATAACCGTAACGAAGTTTCTGTTTTTTTCATCTACCGCATAATATCCTTCCAGACCGGTGCGGTGTGTTTTTTTTATTCATATTATTTTTTCCAATCACAGTTTACTTATTGCTTTGTCTTGTTGCCTGCATACATGAACACAGAATGTGTCTTGGCACATTCTCGCGGAGCGTTTTTTACTTTGCAGAAAAGCCGTTTCCTGTAAAGTAAAAACCGTTGTCAAAAAGACAACGGTTTTCCTGCTCATTTCTATTCTGTAATCCTTCGGTTGCCGCAAATGTTTACAGTCCTCACCATACAGAGAGTACTCCGACTTTAACGGTAACGGACTTGTACAGGAATTTCACCTGTTTTCCTGCAACTGTATGTGATAAATTTTTCACGACAATATTATAAACTCTTTCCTGTAGGCTGTCAATGATGGATAGTATCAGGATTTTTTGATCCAGGTGCTGTAGAACGTCGTATTTTTATAGGTAAATGCATGTGTTTTTTCCGGATCCAGATTCGCATTCTCAAATGCTTTTGGTGTCATAAATCCCAGATATTCCAGCATAGTATGACCTTCCGGAACCTTCAATTCTTCCAGTATACCTTGCACTTCATCGCTCAGCTCATCGGTCTTGTTATTATCGTAAGCATCACAGATCGCTCTGGCGTTCGCAACAGCTTTTTTTGCATTTTCCATCGCTGTACCGCCTTTGCCGCTCACGATGAGATTCAGACTTTTTGTCAATGCTCCGTCTCTTGCCACTTCAAACTGTGTTGCCTGATAAATCATATTTTTCGCTTCTGATGGATATGGAGCCGAGCTGGTCTTATTGGTCCGCATACGGTTTAACATAACCATCGCGACACCTGTCATACCGGTAAGTCCCTGGTTTGCCGACTCTGCATAGACAGCTGCCGCAAGGAACTCGTCCTCTGTTACATCCACACCCACCTGAGGATCGGAAAGGTATGTTTTCTTTTCCACATTGTATTTTCTTCCATTCGCATCAGTCACCTGAAGATAACGGTTTTCCCGGTTCGTGCATAGTCCGTTGCATCGAATGTATAGACATAACTTCCGAGACTGTAATCTTTACCGGCTACCATTCTGCCGTATTTATCAATGTAATAACCACCGATCCCGGCTGTTCCCACCCAGTAATTATAGCTTTCTCACCTACTTTTTCTGCACTGTTCTTTGCGTCGGTTTCAGATAATACCAGGTGCTTCCCTGCTTCAGCCAGCCGGTTACCCATATAACCATTCTCGTCTAAGTAGTATTCTT
>ENA-OQIO01001355-OQIO01001355.1-human-gut-metagenome-genome-assembly--contig:-NODE-1355-length-12060-cov-1.397134_pt1 | contig 12060 bp, 15 predicted proteins | sample MGYA00242573_ERZ504737 | MGnify/ENA primary metagenome ERZ504737 (study PRJEB26092, sample SAMD00036203) | human gut metagenome | host: Homo sapiens | study: EMG produced TPA metagenomics assembly of... | reverse complement strand
CTGCGCCGCCAGGCGAACGAGCTGCCGGGCGCGCCGTCGCAGGAAGAGGCGGTTATCGCCTTTGGTAAATTCAAACTGAATTTAGGCACCCGCGAGATGTTCCGTGAAGACGAGCCGATGCCGTTGACCAGCGGCGAATTCGCGGTCCTGAAGGCGCTGGTGAGCCATCCCCGTGAGCCGCTGTCGCGCGATAAGCTGATGAACCTCGCCCGCGGCCGCGAATACTCTGCGATGGAGCGCTCCATCGACGTACAGATCTCCCGCCTGCGCCGCATGGTGGAAGAGGACCCGGCGCATCCGCGCTACATCCAGACCGTCTGGGGTCTGGGCTACGTCTTCGTCCCGGACGGTTCTAAGGCATGAAACGCGTGCGCTTTTCGCCGCGCAGCTCCTTTGCTCGCACACTGCTCCTGATCGTCACCTTGCTGTTCGTCAGCCTGGTGAGACCTATCTGGTGGTACTGAATTTCGCGATCCTGCCGAGTCTCCAGCAGTTTAATAAAGTGTTAGCCTACGAAGTGCGTATGCTGATGACCGACAAACTGCAGCTGGAGGATGGCACCCAGCTGGTGGTGCCCCCGGCGTTTCGTCGTGAAATTTATCGCGAGCTGGGGATTTCGCTCTATTCCAATGAAGCGGCGGAAGACGCAGGCCTGCGCTGGGCGCAGCATTATGAATTCTTAAGTCAGCAGATGGCCCATCAGCTTGGTGGCCCCACAGAGGTGCGGGTAGAGGTCAATAAAAGCTCCCCTGTGGTGTGGCTGAAGACCTGGCTGTCGCCCAATATCTGGGTGCGGGTGCCGCTGACCGAGATCCATCAGGGCGACTTCTCGCCGCTGTTCCGCTATACCCTGGCGATCATGCTGCTGGCGATAGGCGGCGCCTGGCTGTTTATTCGTATTCAGAACCGCCCGTTGGTGGATCTGGAGCACGCGGCGCTGCAGGTCGGGCGCGGCATTATTCCGCCGCCGCTGCGCGAGTATGGCGCCTCCGAAGTGCGTTCGGTGACGCGAGCCTTTAACCATATGGCGGCGGGCGTGAAGCAGTTGGCTGATGACCGTACGCTGCTGATGGCCGGGGTCAGTCATGATTTACGAACCCCGCTGACCCGCATTCGTCTGGCCACCGAGATGATGGGCGAGCAGGACGGCTATCTCGCGGAGTCGATCAACAAAGATATCGAAGAGTGCAACGCCATCATCGAGCAGTTTATCGACTATCTGCGCACCGGGCAGGAGATGCCGATGGAGCTGGCGGATCTGAATGCGGTGCTGGGGGAAGTGATCGCTGCGGAGAGTGGCTATGAGCGGGAAATCGCCACCGCCCTGCAGGCCGGCGAAATTCCGGTACGTATGCACCCGCTGTCTATCAAGCGCGCGCTGGCGAATATGGTGGTCAACGCGGCCCGCTATGGCAATGGCTGGATCAAGGTCAGCAGCGGCAGCGAAGCGAGCCGGGCCTGGTTCCAGGTAGAAGATGATGGACCGGGGATTAAACCTGAGCAGCGGGAGCACCTGTTTCAGCCGTTTGTACGCGGCGACAGTGCCCGCAGCACCAGCGGCACCGGGCTGGGGTTGGCGATTGTTCAGCGTATTATCGACAATCACAACGGCCGGCTGGAGATTGGCTCCAGCGAACGCGGCGGGTTACTGATCCGCGCCTGGCTGCCGGTGCACCGGATGCTGGCGCCGATGAAACCCGCCAGGGAGAGCTGATCGCGCCCGCGGTTAGCTGCTCAGGATGTTGCACAATAAAAAGCCGGGCAAGCCCGGCTTTTTCACCTTTGCGCCCGTTAGCGCTGCGGTCCTGCCGCCACCAGCGCGGCGCCCGCTGGCGTATCGGTATACTTCTCAAAATTCTCAATAAACAGCTTCGCCAGCTGGTCGGCTTTTCCTGCCACTGCTCCGGGGAACCATAGGTGCTGCGCGGATCGAGGATGTGGGTATCCACGCCCGGGAGCGCCGTCGGGATCTGCAGGTTAAACATCGGCAGGGTAAAGGTCTCCGCGTTGTCCAGCGAGCCATTGAGGATGGCGTCGATGATCGCGCGGGTATCTTTAATCGAGATGCGCTTGCCGGTGCCGTTCCAGCCGGTATTGACCAGATAAGCCTGCGCGCCAGCCGCCTGCATGCGTTTGACCAGCACTTCGGCGTACTGCGTCGGGTGCAGCGACAGGAAGGCCGGCGCCGAAGCAGGCGGAGAAGGTTGGCGTGGGTTCGGTTACGCCGCGCTCGGTGCCGGCCAGTTTGGCGGTAAACCCGGACAGGAAATGGTACTGCGTCTGGTCGGCGGTCAGGCGGGAGACCGGCGGCAGGACGCCGAACGCATCGGCCGTCAGGAAGATCACTTTGGTAGCGTGACCCGCTTTAGACACCGGCTTAACAATGTTGTCGATGTGGTCGATGGGGTAGGAGACGCGGGTATTTTCGGTCTTTGAACCGTCATCGAAATCGACCGTGCCGTCGGCGCGTACCACCACGTTTTCCAGCAGGGCGTTGCGGCGGATGGCGTGATAGATATCTGGCTCGGCCGCTTCAGAGAGCTTGATGGTCTTGGCGTAGCAGCCCCCTTCGAAGTTAAACACGCCGTCGTCATCCCAGCCATGTTCGTCATCGCCAATCAGGCGGCGTTTCGGGTCGGTGGAGAGGGTGGTTTTGCCGGTGCCTGAGAGGCCGAAGAAAATGGCGACATCGCCTTTCTCGCCGACGTTGGCTGAGCAGTGCATGGAGGCGATGCCCTTCAGCGGCAGCAGGTAGTTCATGATCGAGAACATCCCTTTCTTCATCTCGCCGCCGTACCAGGTGCCGCCGATCAACTGAATGCGCTCGGTGAGGTTGAAGGCGACGAAGTTTTCCGAATTGAGGCCCTGCTCTTTCCACTGCGGATTAGTGCATTTCGCGCCGTTCATCACGATGAAGTCGGGCTCGAATTCAGCCAGCTCTTCATCGCTCGGACGGATGAACATGTTTTTAACGAAGTGCGCCTGCCAGGCCACTTCGGTAATGAAACGTACGCTGAGACGGGTATCGGCGTTGGCGCCGCAGAAAGCGTCGACGATAAACAGGCGTTTACCGGACAGTTGCTGGGTCACCAGCCCTTTCAGATGCTGCCAGGTTTCCTGCGAAAGCGGCTTGTTGTCGTTTTTACCTTTGCCTTTATCGGACCACCAGACGGTGTCGCGGGTGGTGTCGTCGCGCACGAGATACTTATCTTTCGGAGAACGACCGGTAAAAATGCCCGTGTCGACGGCGATAGCACCCAGAGTGGTTAATACGCCACGTTCGTAGCCTTCCAGGTTCGGGTCGAGCTCTTCCTGAAACAACATGTCGTAGCTGGGGTTGTGGACGATATCCTGGACGTCATTGATACCATAAGCCTTGAGATCCTGCGGGGTTAAACCATGATTAACGCGCATGTCACTGCTCCTTAGCCAAGATGTACTGCTGTAAATTGTAGGGTTAATTGCCGGGTATTGACCGCGACCAGGCTCATAGATTTACGTATCTCGACATTCCTCAGAATGACGATAAAAACGGTGACTCCTGTCACGAAGTGGAGTGGATTATCTCAGGAAATGGACGGATGGTGGGGTTAGATGTTTCTCAATGGTTAAAAAGTAATTAAAAAAACTGCTGAAATGTGAATGTAATCGCTTTCCTGAAATTAAATTACGTAACTCTTTCAGGGAAAATCGATTCAACTCGCGAATAAATTAAAAGTCAGGCACAACGCGACAAACAACATTGCCGCCCTGTGCCTGAGAAAGATGCGGGGATTAATGAACCTGCGGATCGGCCGGAGAGGCGTTATTACGGATCTCGGCAATATCCATGGCATTGAAGATATAGTGGTTACCGCAGTAGTCGCAGTGCATATCAATTTCGCCTTCGTCGGCGAGGATGCTATCAATCTCTTCATCCGGCAGCGTCTTCAGCGCGCGGCGCAGCGTTCGCGGGAGCAGGTGCACTTGAACTCCACGCTCTGCGGGTCGTAGACCGTGACTTCTTCTTCATGGTACAGACGCCACAGCACATCATTTGCCGGCAGGGTGAACAGCTCTTCCGCCTTAATGGTCTCGGTAAGCGTCGCCAGGTGCTCGAAGTCGGCAGTCTGGGCATCCTGCGCCGGCATCACCTGCAGCAGCATCCCGCCCGCCATCGGCTGGCCTTCATGATCGCCGGTGCGGATGATAAGGCGCGTCGCAGCTGCTCTGAACGCTGGAAATAATCTTCCAGGCAGGCGGCCAGCGTATCGCCTTCCAGACCGACCACGCCTGATAGCGCTCACCTTCTTCCGGAGAGATGGTAATGACCAGGTAGCCGTTGCCGACCATCGTTTTCAGATCCGCATCGTCCGCAATCTCGCCCTGCACGCGCGCGACGCCGCGCAGCTGCTGCTGGTTATTGCCGTTGATCACCGCCAGCTGTAAAGGGCCATCCCCCTGCAGCTGCACGGTAATGTCGCCGGCAAACTTCAGCGTCGCGGTCAGCAGACTGGTGGCGACCAACAGCTCCGCCAGCACCGTTTTGACCGGTTGGGGATAGGTGTGATTCGCCAGAATCTGTTCCAGGGTTTCCGACACCGTCACCAGCTCGCCGCGCACGGCATAGTTTTCAAACAGATAACGATGTAATTGATCGTGTTGAGTCATAATCATCTCTCTTTCTGGCGCGAGTTATTCACTCTCGCCGTGTTTAAATCTCATCAGGTCGCGGCGCTCTTTCTTGTCCGGACGTCTGTCAGGGTGCGGCATGGTCAGGGCGTTCATTTTGCGCGCCAGGGCCATTTTTTCACGCTTCTCGATACTCTCCGCCGTCTCTTCATACAGGTTGACGGCTTCGCTTGCCGGGCGGCGCTGTTCGGTAATGCCGATAATGCGCACCGTCCGCTCGTCGTTGCCCTGGCGCAGCGTCAGAATGGCGTCGAGTTCGACGATTTTTCCGGGTTTGCTACGTTGTCCGTTGTAATGAACCTTGCCGCCTTCAATCATTTCCCGCGCAGCGCGCGGGTTTTGTAAAAGCGGGCGGCCCAAAGCCATTTGTCCAGTCTGACGGTTTCGGTGGGCTTCTCTTTCATCGCCTCTCCTTCGGGGTAAGCGAAGGGATCAGTCGTCGGTAATCATTCAGCCCCGGATGGCGCAGATACTGCTTTTCCGCCAGTCCGGAGTCAGGATTGGTAATACCCAGGCAGTAACGAATGCCAAACTCCCTCGCGGCATCCAGTATCGCCTCGCTGTCGTCGACAAACAGCGTTTTGTGCGCCTCAAGGCCAGTTTCCTCCGCCACGGCGCGCCACAGACGCTGATCCTCTTTCGGATAACCAAATGTGTGGGTGGAAAGTAATAAATCAAGGTGCGCGTCCAGGCCGGTGTGTTTGAGCTTCACCGCCAGATTGTGGGGATGGGCATTGGTCAACAGAATGCGTCGCTTACCGCAGGCCTTGAGCGCATCAAGGAACGGCACGGTATCCTCGCGCAGCGTGGCGCGCGGACCTTGTTCGCTGGTCATCGCACAAATATCCAAACCCAGGCGCTCGCTCCAGTAATCCAGACAGTACCAGTTTAGCGTATGCTGCACGGCGTGATACTCCTGGCGCATGGCGTCTTTCGCCTCCTGCAAATTGAGGCCGCGGGCGGCCCCCCAGGTTTCAGGCACCAGCGTTTGCCAGAAGTAGTTGTCGAAGGCGAGGTCCAGGAGCGTGCCGTCCATATCCAGCAGAACGGTATCGACCTCCTGCCAGGCGATATCAAAGTGCATGATGACTCTCCAGCGAGCGGAAAATGGGCGACAGGGTATCACACCCTGTCGCCGGGAAAATTAATCTTGCGAGTCAGATGAGGGGAGCAAAACCGGATTAAGGCAGCTTTCGTAATATTTCTGAATCTCTTCCATACGCTGACGATGGCGTTGATAACGACGCAGGGCCTGAACGGCGTGGTAAGCCATGCACCCCACCATTGAAAGCAGCAGCAGGGTGATGCCCAGATAACGCCACAGCCGCTGCGGTCGGGGATGCGATGCAGGTTGATATGCTGCGTGCCGTTGGCGTCAGTAAACAGGTTGGTAACGATACCTTCGGCATGGAAGGGGGTATGCATGAGCATACCGGCCAGCCGCCGCAGTTCGCCCCACTGCTCATGGGCCGGATAATCATACAGACTCACCGCCGGCCACGGCTGATTGACCAGTACGCTGCCCTCATCGCTGGCGATAAGAAAACCGCCGGGAGCCGGGCTGTTCAGCGCCTGCGCGGCCCGCGAGGTTTCGCGTATCACAAAGGGCGCGGTTGAGGTGGTCACCAGATTCTCCAGCGACTCGGCGCTGACCGGCCGCAGCAGCACGTTCACGCCATCCAGCTTACCGGCGGTGGCGCGCTTGGTTAACGTTTCCCAGTTACGGGTATTGCCAAGATTGACCAACGCATTCTTCAGCCGCAGGCAATCATCCTTTGCCGAGCAGAGATCGTTAGTTTTCTGCACGATATCGCCGAAATCATCCAGTAGCACCATGCCTGATTTCTGAATGGCGGAGCGTAGGGCAGGGCTGACGCGGGAATCATCGTCGGTTTCCGGGTGCAGCTGGCGCTGGACGGACTGCATCAGGGCGGTCGCTTTGCTGACAATGTCAGACTCCGGCAGCGGCAGAGGAGGGGCGTCGTTCCACACAATCTGTGAACAATCGAAAGGCAGGAACGGCGAATCCTCTTTGGCGGACCAACTGCCCGGCGTGCGGATGTTACACATCCCGGTACCGGTCAGGCGCAGCGTATCGCCAATGCGCACATGGGCTTTTTCCAGCTGGCTGACGGTAGTGGCTTCAATCGTTTGCGCGCCCTTCAGCCACGACAGGGTGAACTTAAACGGCATATTCAACGGTACGCTGGCCCACAGCATAATCACCACCACCAGGGCGCCGGCGGCGATAATCGCGCTGCGTAGCCAGTACTGCAGCGGGAAGTTTTTCACTTCATCATGAAGCGACAGGTAGCGTCCCTGACGGGCCACGTGGCGGTTGAGATAGATATCAATATCGGTCTGCTGCCCCAGGTCCTGGGCAATCCAGGGTTGCCAGTGGCGCGGATAGATGAGATCGATAATGCCCAGCGAGATGTTATTGATCTGCTCCTGATCGTTTTCGCCAAACAATCCCCAGCGCTTAGGGACGCCCCGCAGGCAATGGATTTCGCGCAGCGCGGCGCGACGCGGCGGGGCATAAATCCCCCACAGTCCGGCGGCGAGCAGCAACAAACCTGCGGCGACCAGCCAGGGGGTAAAGACAGCTGGCCCAATCAGGCTGAAATAAAAGAACAGAAAGGAGGCGACGATCAGGATCGCTTCGCGCAGCCCGTCCGGGCGATTCAGAGCGTGTTCTTCAGGCGTTTCCCGACGGATCTGCCGCAACTCTACCTGCTCGCTCTCTTCGCCGCGAATGGAGCCTGGGTGGCCGAAGCGCGTTCCAGGGCGTAGCTTTGCGCTTCCTGGCGATAGTCGCTCAGGCTATGACCGTTAAGGGTGATAACCAGCGGCAGGCTGTCGGTGGGGATCAGCTCGACGCTGTTTTCATCGTTGATATGCTGTTCCCAGAACGGCGGCAGATGAACTTCAACCGAATCGAGGAAATAGCGCCATTTATTCGGCGCGTCGGTGGTGATCCCGTAGCGGGTGATGGCGCGTGTCACCGCATAGACGGTATCACTCTGTTCGTTCAGCGCCAGAGCGACAGGCGCGCTGGTCGCACCGGACGCCGGCACCTGCTGGGCGTGGCTCAACTCGGCAACATACTTCTCAATAGCCTGGCGCTCATCCGCAGGAAGCTGCCGCGTGGTAGCGTCGCTAAAGGCGTGCAGTAGGGGGAGTCGGCGGCGTCTGGCGTGAGCGCGATACCACCATCCGATGAGCAATACGCAGATTAGCAGAGCTGTAAGGAATATCAGAAAGGTGCCCATGCCCATCCCATCAAAGTTATTTTTTTCTTACGAAATCGTCGGTGAACGTGAAGACTAACGTCAAGCTGCAGTGTTAGCGGCGCACCTGCTTACAGGGTAGTGAATATGTCATGCAGCAGCGCACAAGCTTACCAAAAACGTTAAAGCGCAGAAATCGGTAAATTCTCAAAGCGAATTCAAGCTATTGACTTTTTTTATCTTTATTACTTTTCCCCCTGCAGGGAAAAGGTTACAACTCTGTAAATAAGTAGCAATTTGGATTGCCGAAAGCGTGTTGCGTATCGCACAATGACTGCTTAATCACAGCATAGACCGATGACAATGAGCAAATCATTACAAAAACCCACCATTCTCAATGTTGAAACTGTCGCCCGTTCGCGCCTCTTTAATGTCGAAAGCGTCGATCTGGAGTTCAGCAACGGTGTGCGTCGCGTTTTATGAACGTATGCGGCCTTCCACCCGTGAAGCGGTGATGATTGTGCCGATTGTGGATGATCACATTATTTTGATTCGTGAGTATGCCGTGGGGACGGAGTCCTACGAGCTGGGCTTCTCCAAAGGGCTGATTGATCCAGGTGAAACCGTGGATGAAGCGGCCAATCGCGAGCTGAAAGAAGAGGTTGGCTATGGCGCCAATAAGCTGACGTTTTTTGAAGAAGCTCAGTATGGCCCCCTCCTACTTCTCCAGCAAATGAATATCATGGTGGCGGAAGATCTCTATCCGGAGTCACTGCCGGGGCGATGAACCTGAGCCGCTACCGCAGGTGCGCTGGCCGCTGGCGCAGCTGATGTCGCTGCTGGATGAAGAAGATTTTAACGAGGCCCGTAACGTCAGCGCGCTGTTTTAGTGCGGGAATGGCTGCAGGCCCAGGGCCGACTCTGAACGAGCGTCCACGCTAAGCAGCAATAAAAAAAGCGCCCGCAGGCGCTTTTTTGTCAGAACAATTCGTGGGTTTCACCGCCGCCGTCAGTCAGGGTGGTGCCCACCTCACGGACTGCCTGCTGGGTGGGCTGGGTTCCTTCAATAAAGTACTCCGCCCGGCTATTGCCCCATTCGCCAACTGACCGGTGCTGCGGTCGATATTCACCGTGACGATACCCGGCGGCGGAGTTAACGGTTCTTCCGGAACGCCTTCCAGCACGCTCTTCATAAAGCTGTCCCAGGCCGGCTGGGCGCTTTTGGCACCGCCTTCATAGCCAGAGATCTGATCTTTAATCACTCCGGAGGCGGTGGTCCGGCCAAGATCGCGACGATGATCGTCAAAGCCGATCCAAACCGAGGTCACCACGCCCGGTCCGTAGCCTGAGAACCAGGCGTCCCTTCGAGCTGTTGGTGGTCCCGGTTTTCCCACCGATGTCATGCCGCTGCAGATCGCGTCCGGCGCGCCAGCCGGTGCCCATCCAGCCCGGCTCGCCAAAGATGTTGCTGTTCAGCGCGCTCTTGATCAGGAAGGCCAGCGGTGTGTTAATCACATGCGGCGCGTATTCCTGTGCGCCGCTCTGCGCGACCAGCGACTGGTTGGCCTGCTCCAGCTGCGGCTGCGGCGGCACGTTGCCATTCTGCGGTTCCGCGGAGGTGGCGACATCTTCCACATCCTTGTTTTCCAGCACGTTGGATTTTGGCGTATCGCCGTAAATTACCGGTAAATCACACTGCGGACAGGCAATTTTCGGACGCTCCTCGAAGAGGACCCCGCCCTGATCGTTCTCAATCTTACTGATAAAGAAAGGATTGACCAGGAAGCCGCCGTTGGCCATCACCGAATAACCGCGAGCGACCTGCAGGGGCGTAAAGGAGGCTGAGCCCAGCGCCAACGATTCCGTGTGGACAATGTTCTGCGCCGGGAAGCCAAAGCGCTGCAGATACTCGGCGGCGTAGTCTACGCCCATGGCGCGCATAGCGCGCACCATCACCACGTTTTTCGACTGCCCCAGGCCCTGGCGTAAACGAATCGGACCGGCATACTGCGGCGGCGAGTTCTTCGGCCGCCAGTCGGAACCTGCGCCCGCATCCCAGCGCGAGATCGGCACATCGTTGAGCATACTTGCCAGCGTTAAGCCTTTATCCATCGCGGCGGTATAGAGGAACGGTTTAATGTTGGAGCCGACCTGGCGCAGCGCCTGGGTGGCGCGGTTGAATTTGCTCTGGTTAAAGTCAAACCCGCCGACAAGGGCAATAATCGCGCCGTTTTGCGGGTTAATGGAGACCAGCGCTGAGTTGACGTCCGGGAGCTGGGACAGCCACCAGCTGTCACCCACCTTGCGTACCCAGATCTGCTGCCCGGCCTGCACAACGTCGTTGACTTTACGCGGGGTCGCCCCTTGCTGCGTATCTGAGATAAAGCGACGGGCCCAGCGCACGCCTCCATCGTCAGCGAAACGGAGTCGCCGTTAGCCAACAACGCGACAGCCTCCTGGGCATTCGCGGAGGTGACCACCGCCGGGAAAAGCGGACCGTAGCCAGACTGACGCTTCAGCGAATCGACGATCTTCTTCGTCTCCCACGCGTTTCGCCGACTTTCCACAGTACGCTGGCCGGGCCGCGGTAGCCGTGACGCATATCGTAATCCAGCACGTTATTGCGTACCGCCTGCTGGGCCGCCTGCTGGTTTTTACGGGTAATGGTGGTGTAGACCCGATAACCATCTTCGTAGGCCTGCTCGCCGTAGCGATTCACCATCTCCTGGCGCACCATTTCACTCAGGTAAGGGGCGGAGAAGGCGATTTTCGGCGCGTGATAGCTGGCGTCGATGGGTTCGCTGCGCGCCTCATCGTATTGCGCCTGGGTGATGTACCCTTCGCTCAGCATACGCGACAGCACCACGTTGCGACGGGCGGTCGCGCGATCCATCGAATAGAGCGGGTTAAAAGTGGAAGGCGCTTTCGGCAGACCGGCAATCACCGCCATCTCACTCAGGGTCAGTTGGTCGATAGGTTTGCCAAAATAGACCTGCGCCGCGGCGCCGACGCCATAGGCGCGGTAGCCGAGGTAGATCTTGTTCAGATACAGCTCAAGGATTTCATCTTTATTCAGCAACTGCTCGATGCGGATGGCCAGAAAGGCCTCTTTAATCTTACGCATCAACGTCTTCTCGGGGCTGAGAAAGAAGTTACGCGCTAACTGCTGGGTGATGGTGCTGGCGCCCTGGGAGGCGTGGCCTGAAAACATCGCCACGCTGGCGGCGCGGAAAATACCTACCGGATCGACGCCGTGGTGCTCATAGAAGCGGCTGTCTTCGGTGGCGATAAACGCTTTCACCAGCTCGGGGGGAATTTGCTGCAACGTCACAGGGATACGGCGCTTTTCGCCGTACTGCGCAATAAGCTCACCGTCGGCGCTATAGACCTGCATCGGGATCTGCAAACGCACATCCTTCAGGGTTGCGACGTCGGGGAGTTGCGGCTCTATGTATTTGTAGAGGCCAAAAATCGAGCCTGCTCCCAGCAGTACGCAACAGACTGCAAGGATCAATAGATACTTTACGAACTTCACCGGTGTTTTCCCATTTAGTTTTATTTGGGCAGTTTATAAACAAACGCGCGGTAGTATAAAGGCAAGCCAGGTGCATTGATATAGCCGGGCAGTTTTGCCGGATAAGGAGATCGTAAGCATGGCTTTCAGAAACTGGCGGCTTGGAATGCATATCCAACAGGATAGCATTGCCATTGTCGCGCTATTGCATGAACGTTCACACTGGGCGCTGCGCCGCTGGTGGCGTATCCCATTGCCGCCGGGGCTGGTACGTCAGGGAATGGTGGCGGACGTCAGCGCACTCGGTTCGCGGCTGGCCGCCTGGCGGCGGGAGCTACCGGCGCAGCATCAGGTTAGTATCGCCTTTCCCGCGGTGCGCACACTGCAAAAGCGTCTTCCGTATCCCCAGTTCGCCTGCGGGAGCGGGAACAGGCGACGTGGGTAGCCAGCGCCATGAGCCAGCAGCTGGCAATGCCTGCCTCCGCGCTATGTATTGATTATGCCCCACCTCGCGGGATGACGGCTGGCAGGTTACGGCGGCGCAGCGGCTGGATATCAATGTTCTGCGGGAGCTGGCAGGGCGGCTGCGGCTGCGGGTGGCGGCCATCGTACCGGATGCCAGTGCGCTCGGCGCCTTTTTCCCTG
>ENA-OQIO01001354-OQIO01001354.1-human-gut-metagenome-genome-assembly--contig:-NODE-1354-length-12065-cov-2.220054_pt1 | contig 12065 bp, 12 predicted proteins | sample MGYA00242573_ERZ504737 | MGnify/ENA primary metagenome ERZ504737 (study PRJEB26092, sample SAMD00036203) | human gut metagenome | host: Homo sapiens | study: EMG produced TPA metagenomics assembly of... | reverse complement strand
GGAGTGAAATTCAGACGACAGTACATTCTGCCCGATGTGCGGACAGAGTATTAATTCACCTGATGTGAATGTCAGAAAAGAAGAAAAAGAATCGAAAAAAGCGACAGGAACGATGCACTGGGTGCTGGTTCTGATAACGGTAGTTCTATTATTGGTTACGATGATCGGAATTGGCACTGCTCTTTATCTGCATTTTCGGGATTCCTCAGAAAAGATCAGTCAGGAAATAAAAAAAGACGATTTAAAAAAGGAAGTAAAAAAGGAGAAAGCTGAAGAAGAGACAAAGGATGAAGAAGATCTGAAAGAAGATGTACTGCAGGAGGAAGATGAGAGCAGTGATCTGGAAGATGAATTTTGGATCGATGAGGATACAAAGGCAGATTATAGTGAAAATCTGGATCCGGATCTGTATGAATCTTATGATTCCAAGATTACGGATTTCAAGTTTTATTATCCGGTAGATCTGTATAATGAAGTGTCCGTCGATGAGGATCCGGATCTGTCAGTTATGGAGAAAACTGCCAGACAATTACATTTGAAGGAAGTGATGGGTCTCAACTGATCTTTTCTCTGACTTCCAGAACAGATGCCCTTTCTATCGAGAATATGACAGAAAATGTATACAATATTGAGAGTAAGGGGTTAGTTGAACCTGAAAAAATTGTAAAATCCTCAGAAGGAGATCATGGGAAGGCAATTCTGACCGGATGGGACAGCTCAGCTCATAACAGTGCAATCTATGACATGACTAAGATCGAAGCCGGATATGTTCTTCAGATGAAAGTGATCTTCCCGGATTATACAAGTGAAAAAGACCGGCTCGAAAAAGCATATGTTACAGAATGTTTATATCGGATGTGCGGCTTTTCGGATTCAAGTCAGCAGGTAAGAAGCTGGGATGAGTTTATGGAGGAAAATTAGATGAAAAGGGCATTTCCAGTGATGGCAGTTTTGTTCTGCTGTATGATTTTCTGTATGACAGGGTGCGGAAGTTCTGAAAAATCCGACAGTGGAGCTAAAGAAGAGAAGACAGTGAAAAAGCAGGAACAGCAGAATGAAAGAAGAAGAAAAAGAATCCGAAAAGGCAACCGGAGATTTTGCAGTTTGTTGATGTATATGGGCAACAGTATTCAGTAGAAATTAATCAGAACATTGCAAAAAAGCAATATAATGATACATTATTTATTCATGATGGAGACAGATTGACCTATGCAGATGAGAAATATACTTCCAGACTGGGGATTGATGTTTCTTACCATCAGGGAGAGATTGACTGGAAAAAGGTAAAAGCAGCAGGTTATGACTTCGCTTTTATCAGAATTGGATACCGCGGTTATGCAGAGGCAGGAACTGTGAATGCGGATATCCGCTTTGACGAATATATACAGCAGGCACAGAATGCGGGACTCGATGTCGGAGTTTATTTCTTTTCGCAGGCGGTAAATGAAGAGGAAGCGAGGGAAGAAGCAAAGTTTGTGCTGGATCACCTTTCAGGATATAATCTTCAGCTCCCGGTAGTATTTGACCCGGAAAGCATTCTTGATGATGATGCAAGGACAGATCATGTATCAGGGGAGCAGTTCACAAAAAATACAGAAGCATTTTGTAGTGCGATTGAAGCAGCAGGTTATGATGCTATGATCTACAGTAATATGTTGTGGGAAGCTTATGAGCTGGATCTGGAAAAATTATCCGCATATCCGGTCTGGTATGCGGATTACGAATTAAAGCCGCAGACTCCATATCATTTTGAAGTATGGCAATATACGAATCAGGGATCCGTGGACGGAATTAATGGAAGAACAGACATAAATATCCAATTAATCGAAAAGCCTTCAAAATAGGATTGAAGTGTGCAGAGAAAAATAGTATAATCGTTTATGTGATGTCGGGGTCAAAAGCCCCCGACTTTGATGCCTACGGATTGTTTCGTGCTACGCACTCCCACAATCTACCCGCTATTCGCATATCATGGTGCTTACGCCCCATTTTTATGCTCATATCGGGGCGGGTCCTAAGGTCTTTCACCCACCTATGAGCAAGCTCATGTGGGCTTAGACCTTTTGACCCTGGCATCATTTATGTTAAGGAATTATGAAACTGTATTTCCTGGCAAAGAATTGTGAAAGGATAAGAAATATGTATTGCCCATTTTGTGGAAAGCAGATTCCGGATGACAGCAGTTTTTGTCCGGAGTGTGGAAATGATATAAGAGATTCGTGGGAAAAGCAGCATATCCACCGGAAATACCCCGCAGCCTCAGAAGAAGACCGGAGCAGCGAAGATCATTCTGATTGTAATATTGATTCTTTGGTGATAGCTGCAGGTGTGATAGCGGCCATTATTTTCTTAAAGCCTTCACCAGCAGATAAAGCTGAGACAAAGACCAAGTCTGAGTCAGTAAAGTCAGATAAAGAAGATAAATCAGATAAATCAGCAAAAGATGAAGCGAAAGCCCCGGCAGATGAAGAAGAGGATGAAGAAGAGAAATATGATCCGACAGAAGGCGGGATTCATCGATATGAATTTATTATTGCAGATGTAACGTGGAGTCAGGCGTTTGCCGATTGCAAGAGCAGGTGGATACCTGGTGCGTATCAATAGCGAGGAAGAGTATCAGTATATATTGAAGCAGTTAGATGCAGGCTCTTACCAGAAGATCCAGTTTTTCATCGGAGGCCGGAGGGATTCGGGAAGCAGCGAGTATTATTGGGCAGATGAAGATGATGAATTATATGGAGATCAGATTAATACTTCATCATACTGGTGCAGTTCAGAATGGCTGAGTGGGGAACCGAGCTTCAGAGATGGAGCAAATGAGGAAGAATATCTTGATCTTCTTTATTACAAGAATGAGGGAAGATGGACATGGAATGATGCACCGAATGACATTCTTGCAGTAGTTCCATCCTTTTCAGGCAGGATAGGATACATTTGTGAATACGAGGATTGATTGAACTGTCAGAAAACTTCCATGATGAGAATTATGGGAGTTTTTTTGTGCTATTAGAAGGAAAAAAGAACAAGGAGAAAAAGAAAATGTATTGCAGAAAATGCGGTGCCAGGATGAGTGAGCAGGATAGATTTTGTCCTGAATGTGGAACGGAGGCTTCAAAAGGAAATACTCAACAGGATGAGTTAAACGGATTCCCGGGAAATGAGCAACCGCAAGAAAATCCGCGGATGAATAAAAAGACGGTAATTTGGATTTGGATTCTTGCAGCATGGATTTTGCTGATAGCAATTGGAATTTCAGCTTTTTTTATCGTAAAAGGGCAACATGTGAAAAAGCAATATCAGAGTTCGCTGGAAGCAGGTGATAAGTATCTGGAAAATCTGGATTATGAAAAAGCAGAAGATGCCTATCTTCAGGCAATTAAAATTTCACCAAAAGAAAAAGAATCATATGAAAAGTTGATTCAGTATTATGTGGACCATAATGAAATTGATAAAGCGAAGAAGATTGTGAAAAAGGCGAAGAAAAATCTGCCGAAGAGTGAGAGTAAGAAAATTGAGGAAAAGCAGAAAGAGTGGGAGAGCCTGGAAGAATATACCTGGGTAGTAGAGCCGACAATTGAAGCGGATGAGATTTATTACTTACAAGGTGGAGATTTCTTTGAATATTCAGCCAATGAGATGAGAAGGCAGATGGATTCAAAATATGCCGTGATTAAGAAAGGTGATTCATATGGGCTGATCGGTATGGATGGAAAATTGTTGGAGGGAATGGCTTATAAAAGTGTAAAAACAGAAAATAAATATTATAGCGTAATTTTAAAGGAAGAAAAATATGATATAGAAAAAGGAGACATGGAACAGTTATATTATTTGAATGATTCAGATGAGATGATTCCAGGAAGCTCACTCATAGGTGATCCAGAGTTCGCAGAAAAAGGAATGTATTATTATACCTCTAATGAAATTCGCAATTCCATAGAAGATGAGATAGAATTATATGACCGTGAATGGAGAAAAAATTATATTAGTATGCCTGAAGTGGCTATTCCAGTAAAGGAAACCGAAGAAACAATGGCAGATGAGATTACAGAGGGCAAAACGGAGGATAGATATGAGTTTATTGATTCCTCAGATTCTGGATATGGAATCTGGGATGAGGATAAGATGACGACAAAATTCATTTATGATGAATGTGGATCTGAAAGCTCCGGGCTTCTGGCCGTCGAAAAGGATGGAAAATGGGGGTATGTAAACGATCAGGGAAAAGTAATGATACCAATCAAATATGATGCATCCTGGAAACACTATAATGAGACGAACGGTGATAAAGAAAAGGAATTTTGTTATGCAGCGACAGAAGGATATGTCCCACTTGTAAAAGATGGAAAGTGGGAGATGCGGAACAGCAAAGGAGATCTGGTTATTTCGTCAGGTGCATTTGAGGAAATCCTTCCAGTTTATGATGGAAAATGTTGGGTTAAAAAGGATGGAAAATGGGGAATCCTGAAATTGGAAAATGCTAAGATAGATAAGGATTCAGAAAAGGAGGATTCATCAGATACACAGAAGGTTTCCAATAAAAATGCAGATAAGCCGGGGAATACGAAAAAGGAAAATGGATCGTCGCAGGATGATAAAAAGACCATTTCTTCTGAGACATATCAAAAAGTCTATGGACGCTGCTTGATCAGGCCGGTAACGAATATGGTCAGTCTATGGATTATTTTTATATGATATTGATAAAGATGGTGTAAAAGAACTGCTTTTATTGAATGGAACGTGTGAGGCAGATTATGTATACAAGATCTATACCATCGGTAATGGAAGTGCCAGGTATATTGATGAGGTTAATGGATCGTGCGTGATGTTCTATGAAGATGAAAATGGAGGGACAGAAAAATATATCATCAGTGTGCAGGCTCGGATGGGATGTGAACGAGTGAGCAAAATCTGGTTGAAAGATGGAAAAGTTTCGACAGAAGAAATTTCCTATAAAGAAGAGGTGGGAATAGATGAAGACTATTATTCTAATCCATATCCATTGGACTATGCAGATGTAACAGATAAGTCATTATTAAAGTAGAAAACTATGGGGAATGAGAAAATGTATTGTGAAAAATGTGGTCATGAGATGAAAAATGGAAGATGCCCCAATTGCGGTTTTCCGGTCGGAGAGCCACAGTGGGAGGAGCAGAAAAGTAAGAAAAAATCAGGGAAGAAGATAGGCATTATCATCTTATCGGTAGTGATTGTTCTGATTTTTGCAGCAGCGATTCTTGCAGCTATTTTTTGGCTCAAGAAAGAAAATACGCAGAAAAAGTTTGATACACATATAGAAAAGGGGCAAAAATATCTGGAAGAAATGGATTATGAGAAAGCTGCGGACAATTATCTGGCAGCAATTGATATAGATCCAAAGGCAGAAGATCCATATATGAAACTGGCAGATTTGTATTTGGAAATAGATCAGCCGGAAAATGCAGCAATCGTATTGAAAAAGGGTGTAAAGAATACAGGCAGCCGGGCGATGAAAAATCGATATGATCTTTATACTTATGTAGATCAAAATCTGATTCCGGAAGAGGGGCAATGTGAAGAAGGCGAGTATGAATGTGATTATTATGAAGGCACAGGATATTGGGCATCGGTAAGTCTTGAAAGCAATCATTCACAAAAAGGCGTCATGAATTGGAAAATTATGGATTTTGATGGAGATGGAGAAGAAGAACTGCTTGTAATTTATCTGAATAATAAGGAAGAACAGGACGGGGGACCATATCAAAATGGAATTTACCTCAGGATGTATGAAAGTGAAAAAAATGAAATTGTCCTGAAAGATGAATACAAAGCATTATATCCGGTCATTGGAGCTGGCGATGAAGAGGATGACGGAATTTTCCTGAAAAAGCACGGGGGAAACATCTATCTGTGTGGAAGTAGTTATGCAATAGCGGATATTTATGCGGATGGAGCAACCATCAGCTCATTTATATTAACCTATGAAGAGGGGGCGTTCGTGCAACAGGCAGGAACAGAAGAACCAATCAGTGGTTCAGAATTTTACTGGTATAGCGGATACTGGGATATGGCAATGATGATGGATGAACTGGATATGACTGAGGATGCAGCACAGGTGAGACGGGATCATATGCCAAGATTTCAGTCCTGGGATGAAGCGGACGAGATGCTGGTCAGAATTACGGGAGAAAATAAAGGATATAAAGAACTTTTGTATGAAGAGACCGGAGAGATTAAATATCTTGGACATGTGGAAGTTTTAGTACAGTTAAGCGGTTTTTAAGAGTGGATGCAATGGAGTTACACGAAGTTGGAGTGTATTAAAAAAATGAATTTGACAATGTGAAAAAGATCGAAATATGGTAAGATAAATAAAAAGGAAGGGAGGAAAGGGATGTATTGTAAAAAGTGCGGAAATGAGATCAGTGACGGAGCAAAATTCTGTAAGTTTTGTGGTGCAGTGCAGGAAACCCAGGCAGCAGGATCATTCCAAAAGCCGCAGAATGTTGATCCGGTAAAAGAGGCTGAACAGCAGCGGCAAAGAGAACGGTTAGATCAGCAGATTGTCAGTCTGGAATCTGAAAGAAAAGCTTTGGAAGAGAAAATCAAGGAAGATCTGCTAAGATTGAGTCAGAAAGTGGTGCTGCCAGCAACGGACTTGCAGCAGAAAAAGTGTCCGAATTGCGGAGGAATGGTAGCAGGAGCAAGATTTTGTCCCAAATGCGGTTATGATCTGAACAGTATAAAAGAAAAGTAAGGGAGGGAAAAATATGTCTTACGATGATATGCCACAGAAGCAGGCAAGGATAGAAGCTCTTAGAGAAGAAAAGGGCAGGTTACAGAAAGTGAGACAGACGATTGCTTTTTATGAAGCAAATGCAGCGAGTGGAAAGGTAAAAAAAGCAGTTCTCCCACAGATGGCACAGCAGATTCAGCCGGCAGAGGGGGCGAAATACAGTACCAACGGTGCAGGAAAAGCTCTTGACCGGGGACTTATGAGATGGATTTTGGGAGGTGGCAGCATTCTGTTGGTTTTACTTCCGTTTCTGAGCTGGATCACGGTTGCGGGATATGATGTGAGTTTTTTTAAGATGGCATCTGGAATAGAAAAGTTAAATGATTTTCTGGGAGCTTTTTCCACTGATGATGTCAGAGTTATGCAGGGGATTTGTATCTTTATATGCTGTGTTATGATTGGAATTGCAGTTGTGAATGGAATTGCGGCATATTGTACTTTGCGTAGTGGAAAGACAGGCTGGATTTATGGAGGAACAATCTATGGTATGGCAGTGTTCGGAGTTCTCTGGCTGTTCGTTCTTTACATCAATATGAAGCTAAAAGAAGCTTTAGGCAGTTATGGTGATTATATTAAGTTTAAGATGACTTTTCCGGCGTGGCTGGCAGTGATTCTTGCTATTGTGCTGTGCGTTCTGAATGCAAATCGTGAAAAGCTGGAGCGTAGTTTTAAAGGAGAGACTTTGTCGGGAGCAAATGCTGTGAGTGGGACAAATCAGGGGATATTGCCGATTACAAATTATTATCCATGGGAAGAACTTCAATTGTGTACGTTACATATGACGGGACATGCAGTGAGAAATATCTGGATGGATTATAAATATGTAGGATGTGCCGGAGAAGTAGATAGGAAATCCGCACAGATTGTTGCAGATATAGTCTTTAAGACGACAAAGGGAGTTTTTATTATTCCGGGAATAAGCTGGTTTATCAGTCAGATACAGAGACAGGGAGAGACAGAAAGAAAATCATTTCAGGCAGTTCCGTTTTCAGCACAGGACGTGATCAACGTAGAGTGTATGCTGCGGACAGTAGAAGTCGTGGGAACGGAAAAGAAAATCATTTGTGATGTGAGTGTGGATTCCGGACTGGATTGTAGGGAACTGTTAAATTATCGTGGGCTGTCAGGCCGGCAGTTTGCAGTATGCAAAGAACAGGAATTGAAAGCAGGCAAGATAGATAGCGAGGGAATGTATTGCACATATTAGGAGGAAAAAGGAATGTTTTGTAAGTATTGTGGAGAGAATAATGTAGATGGGGGCAAAGTTTTGCAAGAATTGTGGCAAACCATTAATGACGACATCAAGTGCAGACGGTACTGCTGCAGGATATAATCCGGAAATGACTCCGGGATATACACCGACATCACAGCAGAACCATAAAAAGACTGGGATTATAGCAATCGTGGCGATTGTGGCAGCAGTGCTGATCGCTGTAGCAGTGATTTTTTCAATTTCCATGCGGTAAAAGGACGCAGCCCGGAAAAAACGATAGATCAGCTTGTGACATCGCTGTTTAAATTGGATGCGGATGGCATCATCGATACATTTCCAAAAGAAGCGGTAAACAAGTTAAAAGAAGAAGGAAACTGGGATGATGAGTATGACGACCTTGTAAGTGGCATAGAATCGATCGCACAATCCGTGGGAGATTATGTTGACCTGGAAGAGCTGTGTTCTTATAAGATCACAGAGACAAAAGATGCCACAAAAGAAGAGATAGCGGAAATTCAGGAAGATTATGACGATGAAGGAATTGATGTAAAGATTAAGGATGCAAAGATAATCACAGTTGAACTCACAATCAATATTCCAATTTATGGTTCGGAGACAGATTCAGAAGATTTCGTAGTGATAAAGATCGGAAATAGTTGGTATATTGATCCAATGAATTTCAGTCTGTAGTTGTAACTGTTGAATTTTGGATATGCAAAAAGAGCCGGTGATTTCAGTATAAAGCTGAGATGACCGGTTTTTTAACTGTCTGGAACAAGGGAAAAAGATCCAGTGAATCTTGTCAGTTATCAAGTATGAGCTAAAATGGTTCGTCGGCTTTTTGTGAAAAAATTATCATTTAAAAAATAAGGAGAAAGAGTGACAAATTTCAGAATCTGTATACGAAAATATACAAAGAAGGAGTCCGGTCATACTGGACTTTTGTTATTTTTGGCGATATAATGTGGATACATATGAAAAAATTATACTTTTAGTGTAAATTTCAAGGAGGAACAAAAAATGGCAAGAAAAATGAAGACCATGGATGGTAATCAGGCAGCAGCTCACGTATCTTATGCGTATACAGAAGTTGCAGCAATTTATCCGATTACGCCATCATCCGTTATGCCGGAGCATGTCGATGAGTGGGCAACAGAAGGCAGAGAGAACATTTTTGGACAGACTGTACAGGTAACAGAGATGCAGTCCGAGGCAGGTGCAGCAGGAGCTGTGCATGGTTCTCTTGCAGCAGGTGCACTTACCACTACTTTCACAGCATCACAGGGACTCCTGCTCATGATTCCTAACTTATATAAAGTAGCAGGCGAGCAGCTTCCGGGAGTGTTCAACGTATCTGCACGTGCACTGGCAAGTCACGCACTGTCAATTTTCGGAGATCATTCAGATGTTTACGCCTGTCGTCAGACTGGAGCAGCTATGCTCTGCGAGTCCAGTGTCCAGGAAGTTATGGACCTGACACCGGTTGCTCATTGTGCAGCACTTGAGGGCAAGCTTCCATTCATCAATTTCTTCGATGGATTCAGAACATCCCATGAGATCCAGAAGATCGAGACATGGGATTACGAAGATCTGAAAGATATGGTAAGCATGGATGCAATCGATGAGTTCCGTGCACATGCACTGAACCCGAACCACCCATGCCAGAGAGGTTCTGCACAGAACCCGGATATCTTCTTCCAGGCAAGAGAAGCTTGTAATCCTTACTATGATGCACTTCCGGCAATCGTTCAGAAGTACATGGATAAAGTAAATGCAAAGATCGGAACAGATTACAAGTTATTTAACTATTATGGAGCAGCAGATGCCGAGCATGTGATCATAGCAATGGGATCTGTCTGTGATACGATCGAGGAGACAATCGATTACCTGACAGCAGCAGGCGAGAAAGTCGGAGTTGTCAAGGTCCGTCTTTACAGACCATTCAGTGCTGAGGCTCTGATTGATGCGATCCCGGATACAGTTAAGAGAATTTCTGTACTTGACAGAACAAAAGAGCCTGGATCACTTGGCGAGCCACTGTACTTGGATGTTGTTGCAGCATTGAAAGGATCTAAGTTCGATGCAGTTCCGGTTTATACAGGACGTTATGGACTTGGTTCCAAGGATACAACACCGGCACAGATCGTTGCTGTATATCACAATGATGCAAAAGCTAAATTTACGATCGGTATCAATGATGATGTAACGCATCTGTCACTGGAAGCCAATGAACCACTGGTCACAACACCGGAAGGAACGATCAACTGTAAATTCTGGGGACTTGGAGCTGACGGAACAGTAGGTGCGAACAAGAACTCAATCAAGATCATCGGTGATAATACAGATATGTATGCACAGGCTTACTTTGATTATGACTCAAAGAAATCCGGTGGTGTTACAATGTCTCACCTCCGCTTTGGTAAGAAGCCGATCAAGTCTACATACCTGATCCATCAGGCAAACTTTGTAGCATGTCATAACCCGTCCTATGTTGACAAGTACAACATGGTACAGGAGCTGGTTGACGGAGGAACATTCCTTCTGAACTGTCCATGGGATGCACAGGGACTGGAAGAGCATTTACCGGGACAGGTAAAAGCCTATATTGCACAGCACCATATCAAATTCTATACGATCGACGGTATCAAGATTGGTAAAGAGATCGGACTTGGCGGACGTATCAATACAGTTCTTCAGTCTGCATTCTTCAAGCTTGCATCCATCATTCCGGAGGAGCAGGCGATTGATCTTATGAAAGCAGCAGCAAAGGCTACTTACGGAAGAAAAGGTGATAAGATCGTACAGATGAACTATGATGCGATCGATGCAGGAGCAAAGCAGGTTGTAGAAGTAGAAGTTCCGGAGAGCTGGAAAGATGCTGCTGATGAAGGACTTGCTACACCGCATATCGAAGAAGGCGGAAGAGCTGATGCAGTTGCATTTGCAAAGAATATTCAGGCAAAAGTAAATTCTCAGGAAGGAAATACCCTGCCGGTATCTGCATTTAATGATTATGTAGACGGTTCTACACCATCTGGTACATCTGCATATGAGAAGCGTGGTATCGCAGTTGATATCCCTGTATGGGATCCGAGCAAATGTATTCAGTGTAACCGCTGTGCATATGTCTGCCCTCATGCAGTGATCCGTCCGGTAGCACTGACAGAGGAAGAAGCAGCTCAGGCACCAGAAGGAATCAAGACACTTGGTATGATCGGAATGCCGGATATGAAGTTTACAATGACAGTATCCGCTTATGACTGTACAGGATGCGGATCCTGTGTAAATGTCTGCCCGGGCAAGAAGAATAAAGAGACCGGAGAAGTTGAGAAAGCTCTGACAATGGCAAGCATGGAAGAAAATGCAGGCGAGCAGAAGTACTTTGATTTCGGTACAGAGATTCCTGTAAAACCGGAAGTTGTTGCCAAGTTTAAAGAGACGACAGTGAAAGGAAGCCAGTTCAAGCAGCCACTCCTTGAGTTCTCAGGAGCATGTGCAGGATGTGGAGAGACTCCATATGCGAAGCTGGTAACGCAGTTGTTCGGAGACAGAATGTACATTGCAAATGCAACAGGATGTTCTTCTATCTGGGGTAACTCCTCACCGTCCACACCATATACGGTAACACCGGAAGGAAAGGGACCTGCATGGAGTAACTCTCTGTTCGAGGACAATGCTGAGTTTGGATACGGTATGTTACTTGCCCAGAATACAATCAGAGACAGACTGAAAGCAAAGGTTGAGAAGATCGCAGAGAAGACAGAGGATGAGGCAGTGAAGGCTGCAGCAGATGAATATCTTGAGACATATACAGTAGGAGCTACAAACGGAACAGCTACAGACAAGCTGGTTGCTGCTCTGGAAGCATGTGACTGTGACTGCGAGGATAAGGCAGATGTTCTGAAGAACAAAGATTTCCTGGCTAAGAAGTCCCAGTGGATCTTCGGAGGAGACGGATGGGCTTACGATATCGGATACGGCGGAGTTGACCACGTTCTTGCAAGCAAGAAGGATATCAATATCATGGTATTTGATACAGAGGTTTATTCTAATACAGGTGGACAGTCCTCCAAGGCTACA
>ENA-OQIO01001353-OQIO01001353.1-human-gut-metagenome-genome-assembly--contig:-NODE-1353-length-12077-cov-3.067531_pt1 | contig 12077 bp, 10 predicted proteins | sample MGYA00242573_ERZ504737 | MGnify/ENA primary metagenome ERZ504737 (study PRJEB26092, sample SAMD00036203) | human gut metagenome | host: Homo sapiens | study: EMG produced TPA metagenomics assembly of... | reverse complement strand
AATCACAGGAGTTACGGAGGAAGAGTAATGAAAAATAAAGTCATCAGTCTTTTTCTGGCGGCTACCATGGTTCTCAGTCTTTGCCCGGCTACAGTCCGGGCTCAGACTGTTTCTGAGGAATTTTCAGCAAAAGTAGCGGAAGCGGCAGAAACAGAGGCCGTGGAGGGTACTGCTGATCCGACAGAAGAACCGGTGGTTACCGGAAATGAAGACACTGCCAAAACGGATACTCCACAGGCAGCGGAAGTTCCGGAACAAGCAGAAGTTCCGGAACAAGCAGAAGTTGTCGGTACGGGGAAAGATGAAAAAACATCCGTTCCGGAGACAGCAGGAGATAAAACAGAAGCCTCCGGGGATTCCTGGGAGGAAGACGAAGAACTGAAGCTGTACGGCACGGCAGATCAGGATGTGGATGAGAACGGACAGGTGCAGGCAGCAGCTTCCTATGACCTGGACACCGTGATCTCCCAGACGGTCAGCTGGAAACGGGGAACGAATGACAGAGTATTTACCGCGGATTTCCTGAAAAATGTCAGCAGTACAGCGTCTGACTGGACCGTAGTATTCCTTGGACGGCTGGGAATCGGGCAAGATTACAGTGCATTCTTAAACCGTGCAAATACGTATGTAAAAGAAAAATATGATGCGAACCCATCCACAGGACTCAGCACCAATACGCCGACCGAATGGCACCGTCTGACCATGGCCGTACTGGCAGCAGGCGGGGATCCGACGGATGTGGGAGGACATGACCTGATTGCAGACGGAACGTACAACTGCCTGGCAGGTGCTCCATGGAACCAGGGAATGAACGGTGCCGCATGGGCGCTGCTTGCCCTGGATTCCAAAGGATATGAAGTACCGGAAGGGGCAAAGTATATGAGGGAAGCCCTGATCAGTTACATCCTTGGCAAAGAATTATCCGGTGGCGGCTGGTCTCTGGATGATAAGAACCCGTCGTTAGACCTGGACATCACGTCGATGGTGGTATATGCCTGGCTCCCCATGCAGCGGAGGACGCGAAGGTAAGAGAAGCCGTCAATCGTGGACTGGATGTGCTGCGCAGTAAGATCTCCACAGACGGGGATTATAACTACGGTGGCACCTACAACTGCGAATCGGTGGCGCAGGCAATCATCGCTTTTACCTCAATGGGGATCGACCCGGCAACAGTGACCAATGCATCCAACGGAAAAAGCCTGTTAGATGGTCTGTTAAAATATTACAGTACCGGAACCGGCGGTTTCCTACATGCCTATTATGACGATAAGAACCAGAACCGTCCAAACAGCATGGCAACTGACCAGGCAATGGAGCAATCGCAGCTTACCGCCTGTATCAGCAGGGCATCAATCTTTTTGATTTCCGTGCAAACGCCAACACCACTCAGTATATGGCACAGGCAGACAATGGCAATGTATTTACCGCAGATGCCGGTATGGAAACTGACCTGTATGTGGGAGCAGATGTCAAGAAACTGACCTTTACCAACCTTCCAATCGATAATTATGACGCGGCAGTTGTGACTGTGGATGGCAACAAGACGTACAAAAGCGGCATCCGCGGGGCAAACGGCTATACACCGGTAAGTGGTGAGATCGCGGTCAAAGACGGAACGGTTCTGGAGATCGAGGTGACAAAACGGGATGGAACTAAAGAAAACCGGAAACTGACCGTACGCACCAGTGCGGATGCGGAGACGAAAGCGATCATCGACCGGATCGACAAACTGCCGGATGCAGACAAACTGACACTGGAAGAGGCCGATACCGTAACTTCCGTGAAGGAAGCGTATGACAAGCTGACCGACAAAGAAAAGAGTCAGGTGACCAACGCAGGTAAACTGGAGGAACTGGTAAAGAAACTGGCAGAGCTGGAAAAGAAGAAGAAAAGAAAACTCGAAGAGAAGCGCAGCGCACTGGAAAAGAAAGTGGCTGCCATCGCCACACCGGTAAAGATCGGTGACAAAGACCTGGTAAACCAGTACCTGTTGGAACTGGATACTCTTGGAGAGTGGGACAAAAAAGAATCCCTTTCCAAAACCCTGAATGGTTACCTCGGTGACATCGCCGCACGGCAGAAGCTGGTGGATGCCCTGGATAAGGATATCTGGAACCAGGTGGATCCGCTGCGGATCTGTCAGGATGATACCGCCACGCTCAAGAAACTGATGAGCCGGTATGCCGCACTCCGCGAGGATGAGAAGAAACTGTTGCAGAACGGGGAAAGCCTTCTGGAAGCCGCTGATGTGATCGAAGCACTGGATAACGGAATCGTACCGAAGAAGGTATTTGAAAACCTGATGGCGACAAAAGAAGCATTTACCTATACGGGTACTCTGTCCGGCGGCAGCACTTACACGCTGACCTGGGATGGAAAAACTGTAAAGAAAGCCAGTGATGTGAAAGCCGGTATCAAGATCGGTACCGGAAGCAACACCATAAACGGCACACAGGCGCAGGTGGAATTCTCCCAGAGCGGAAGCATGAACGGTACGGTCACACTGTCCGTAAAGACCAGTGTGAAGGACGGAAGCTGGAATCTGTACTGGCTGAACCCGGACAAGCTGACGATCCAGAGTGCGAAGACGGCAACCGTTTCTTCCGGTAAGCTCAAAATGAGTGTGACAACCGGAGGACGCTACTGGCTGGCAAGCAGTGCTCCGAAGATGGGGGAGGATACTTCCTCGGATGATAAGACCACAAAAGTCGGTTCCATCACTCTTCGAAAAGCAGCGGTAAAAGCAGCCGCACCGGAGGCATGTCAATTGCATCAATCCAGAGCAGGGGAAAAGCATCTTCTGCAAGTGGAAAGAGAAGTTCAGGTACAAAAAGCAGCAATAAGAGTAGCAATACTACTTCTGACACCACAAAGGCAAAGACGAAGGGAAAGATTACTTCCAAAGAACTGAAAAGTATCAAAGGAAAAAATGAAAACCTGCAGGCGAGTGGCAAGATCTCCGATTCCGTATCGTATACCCTGACGATCAACGGTGAAGATGTGAAACTGACAAAGGATTGGGCGTACAAGCTGCAGTCGGACTGCAAGTACAAGGATGATATTGAACAGCTGGCAGTCAAACCACTGATCCTGTGTACCGAAGGATCCGGCACGTTCCCGGGACAGATGCTTGTGACACTGAAGACTGAACTTGACGACGATGACCTGTTGCTGTTTTCGTATGACACAGAGAACAGGAAAGCGGAATATGTCAAGAAGGTATCTGTAAAAGACGGCAAGATGGAGTTCACCCTGAAAGAAGGCGGCCATTATTTCATCGCAAAACGTGCCCTGGCTTCTTCCCTGGATGAGAGTACGGATGCAGAAAAACAAGAGATCCAGGACGCATCGGATGCGGCTGAAGATGTGCCGTGGGATGCATCGGAAGAAACGGTAGTCCTTGGAAACGGGGACGATACGGATACCGGTGCAACGACAGCGGAGAAAAAGACCGCTATGGTACGCTGGATGCTGATCGGACTGATCGCCCTGGTATGCTGTGCGGCTATTGGAGTGGTTGTATATAACAAACGGAAAGGAAAGGGAAAACCGGATCTTTCCAAAGAGAAAGGAGGAAGGACGGAGGAAAATGAAACGGAAAACGAAAAGCATAGGACTCTGCCTTCTGCTGGTTCTGGCGCTGCTGTTTTGCAGCTGCCAGACCAGCGCAGTAAAGGAAGAACAGGCTTCGGCAGATCCGACAGTGACCGCGGCTGCGAAAGATTCCGCAGATGATGGAAACACCAAAGATTCGTCAGAAGTTAAAGAAGACAACAGTGACAAGGAACCTGAGTACATTGATGAAGAGTATGTAGATGAGCATTATGGATCGGATGAGGAAAAAGAAGATCTGAGTAAATATAAGAAAAAGAGTTCTTCTTCTAAGAAATCCGACTCCAAAAACTCAGACTCCAAAAACTCAGACACAGAAGATGCAGACGGTACAGAGAGCAACGGAACGAACGGGAATGGAAGCACTTCTTCCGGTGAGGAAGCCAGTGCGGACAACTACTATACCGATCCGATCCCGGAGGGAAAACCGGATCCGGTGGAACCGCAGGATCAGACCGTGGACAGCAGCAAACAGCTGACCTGTACCCTGTATGTGGAGTGTTCCACGATTCTCAACAACATGGGCGACCTTACAGAGGGTAAGGCGGACTGGGTTCCGTCAAACGGTGTGATCTACGGTCCGAAGACCGTGACATTTTCCGAAGGAGAGTCAGTATATGACATCCTGCAGCGGGAGATGAAGAACAACCGAATCCAGATGGAATCCGAGTTTACCGCCATGTACAATAGTGCTTATGTGCAGGGCATCAACAACCTGTATGAGAAGGACTGCGGGCAGTGGTCCGGCTGGATGTATGAGGTGAATGGCTGGTATCCAAACTATGGATGCAGCCGTTACCAGGTACAGGACGGGGACAACATCGAATGGCATTATACCTGTGACCTGGGAAGAGACCTGGGAGCAGGCATGTCTTAACTGAAGATATAAGGGATTAGGCGCCCCAGAGATTCTGGGACGCCTAAAACTGCATTTTACGTATACCGTGAAAATGAGCAGAAACAAACATGGAATGGGATGTGTAAAGTGCAAAGCTATTGACAAGGAGAAAAGAATGGATACTTTTTCAGGGTATCATCCACTGATTAATTTTACTTATTTTGTGATCGTCATCGGGCTGTCGATGTTTTATATGCATCCGGTATTTTTAGCGTTATCGCTGATCGGCTCGGTGAGTTATTCCATTTATCTGAAAGGGAGAAAAACCGTAAAGGTGTTCCTGTTCGGGATGTTGCCGGTCTGTCTCCTGGCGGCAGCTGCCAACCCGCTGTTCTCCCATGCGGGGGCAACGATGCTCTTTTACTTAAAAGACGGAAATCCCGTCACACTGGAGTCGATCGTCTACGGTCTGGCTTCGGGGCTGATGCTGGCGGGGGTGATCTCATGGTTTTCCGTCTTCCATGAGGTGATGACTTCGGACAAGTTCATGTACCTGTTCGGGAAGGTGATCCCGGCGTTTTCGCTGCTGTTATCGATGACCCTGCGATTTGTGCCACGGTTTACGGAGCAGATCAAGCGGGTGGCGGAAGCCCAGCAGTGTATCGGAAGAAATGTAAATAACGGGAATATCTTCCAGCGGGCGGCACATGGCTTGAAAATCCTCTCGATCACGACAACCTGGGCACTGGAAAACAGTGTGGAGACGGCGGATTCGATGAAATCCCGGGCTTACGGGCTTCGCGGGAGGACGAATTTCAGTATCTACCGGTTTGACCGGAGGGACGGGATATTACTGGCATTTTTATTGGGAGTATTTGGAACATTGTTATTCTGCATGCACCTTCGAAAACTGAAGATCCTGTATTTCCCGGTTTTTATCATGAATGAGACAACAGCGGGGGCATTAATTTTATATATCTTGTATGGAATCTTATGTATGCTGCCCCTGATATTAAATATAGCGGAGGACAGAAAATGGCGCTCTTTGAGATCAGAAATCTGACATTTACCTACCCGGATCAGGAGAAGCCGGCACTCACGGATCTGAACTTTTCCCTGAAACAGGGGGAGTTTCTGGTAGTTTGTGGCAAATCAGGCTGCGGCAAATCGACGCTCCTGCGGCATTTTAAGATAGCGATGGCACCTTACGGGGAACGGAAAGGACAGATCCTGTTTGAAGGCAGGGAGCTGGACGCTGTGTCGGTGCGGGAGCAGGGGGCGCGGATCGGCTATGTGCTCCAGAGTCCGGACAACCAGCTGGTGACAGATAAAGTATGGCACGAACTGGCATTTGGGCTGGAAAACCTCGGGTATGAGACGGGGACGATCCGGCTCCGGGGTGGCAGAGATGGCAAGTTTTTTCGGGATCCAGACCTGGTTTGAGAAAATGTGGAGGAGCTTTCCGGCGGGCAAAAGCAGCTCCTGAACCTGGCGGCGGTGATGGCGATGCAACCGGATCTTCTGGTGTTAGACGAGCGACATCACAGCTCGATCCCCTGGCGGCGGGGGATTTCCTGGCAACCCTGCGAAAGATCAATGCGGAACTGGGAACGACGATCCTTTTGATCGAACACCGGTTAGAGGAAGTCCTGGCGTATGCGACCGGGTGCTGGTGATGGAAAACGGCGGGATCCTCGCACTGGATGCACCGGAAAAACTGCCGTCGCTGATCCGGGACAATGATATGTTCCAGGCGATGCCTGTGCCGATGCGGATCTTTGAGGAACTTTCCGGAGAGGGCGATAGTCCAGTGACGGTCAGGGAAGGGAGAGAGTGGCTGGAAGAGTGGAGAGAGGAAAAGAAAACTTCCGAAAACAGTTGCAAGAACCAAGCAGAAACAGTTGAAAAAATGTCAGATGACAGGGATAGAGAATCAGCTGAAAAACTGTCGGATACACAGGAATCGGAAACGGTCGATACCCCAGAGAAAGGCAGAAAAACCTCTCTCTTCGGATTATTTTCAAAAAAATCAGCAAAGGGATCTGATGATCAGCAGCCACAGACTGTCCTGGAAGCCCGGGACGTATGGTTCCGGTATGAAAAGGAACTCCCGGATGTGGTGCGCGACCTGAACCTGAAAGTACAAAAAGGCGAACTGTACTGTCTGCTCGGCGGCAACGGAACCGGAAAGAGTACGACCTTGCGCCTCCTGGGACGGATCAAGAAGCCCTACCGCGGCAAACTTTTTCTAAACGGAAAGGAACTAGGAACCTACCGGGAGAGCGAACTTTATGGAAAACTTCTCGGTATCCTCCCGCAGAATCCACAGAGTCTGTTTGTTAAGGATACGGTCGAAAAAGACCTGCGGGAGATATCCGGGGATAGCGAACGCCTGCGGGATGTCATCGAAAAGACAGAGATCAGGCATCTGCTGGGAAGTCACCCGTATGACTTATCCGGTGGGGAACAGCAGCGGGCCGCCCTGGCGAAAGTGCTGTTGCTTGACCCGGAGATCATCCTTTTGGATGAACCGACAAAGGGGCTGGATGGATTTTATAAGAAGAAACTGGCACAGATCCTGAAAGGGCTGACGGCGGAAGGGAAGACGATCCTGATGGTTTCCCACGATATCGAATTCTGCGCAGAATACGGGGATACCTGTGCATTATTCTTCCACGGAAGTGTGGTGACAAGTGCACCGGCGCGGGAATTTTTTGCAGGAAATAGTTTTTATACTACGGCCGCCAACCGGATGGCACGCAAATGGTATCCGGATGCGGTGACAGCAAAGGATGTGATCGAACGATGCAGAGAATAAAACGGCTGGAAGCCAGTGACAGCAGCCAGGCGAGAGGCATGGACACCCAGGCGATGCTGTCGGTGCTTGCGATGGTGGCAGAACTGATTGCAATGCTCGGATTCCGCTGGGTATCCGTACCGGATCTTCGTTACAGCCCCTATGCACAGGCAGGGATGCTGTGGAAGCTGGAAGAGACAGCAAAAGGGATCGCCTGGAACTACCAGGTGCCGGAGGCGATGACCCGGGCGGCAGACCAGGCCGCCGGGTATCTGCGGATCGGGATGGCGGTGAGTGTGATCCTTGGTCTGTGCTTCATCCTGCAGGCGTTCCGGGTCAAAGTGAAAGCAAAAAGGCTTGGAAGACTCGCCTTTTTATGGAATACGGGGATGACGGCGGCTGTCCTGTGGTGGGCGACCGATACGAATATGGCACTGAACCTTTTGGAGGGGCGTGAGAACAATTTTATGAACCTGACGATCTACAGCCATGTGCAGCTGACCGCAGCGGCCTACCTGCAGATCGTGCTGGCGCTTCTGATCGTCCCGTTTCTGGGGAAACTTCTGGATACCCGGAAGGAGTATGCAGCGGAATATTACCGGACCAGAATCGAGACAAAAGATACAGGGATCGGGAAGCGGACGATTCTTGCCTTTGTCCTGATCCTGACGGCGATCCCGGCGGTGATCTTTTTCGGGATTTTCTTTCTGAACGACCGGAGCGATTATTTTATCTCCATGTGCATCATCATTCTGTCGATGCTGCCGTTTTTCCTGGTTTTTGAAAACCGGAGGCCGCAGGCAAGGGAAGTGGTGGTGATCGCGGTGATGGCTGCCCTTGCGGTGGCAGGAAGGGCTGCGTTCTTTATGCTGCCCCAGTTCAAACCGACGGCGGCGATTGTCATTATCGCGGGTGTCGGGCTGGGCGCGGAAGCAGGATTTCTGACCGGTGCACTGGCAGGATTTGTCTCCAACTTTTTCTTCGGGCAGGGACCGTGGACACCCTGGCAGATGTTTGCGTTCGGGATCGTGGGATCCTGGGCGGCCTGATCTTTCGGAGAAAAGGGGAAAATGGAAACATTTTCATCTGTGGCTTTGCATCTACGGGGGACTGTCGGTGCTGGTCATCTATGGATTTTTGCTGGATACGGCATCCGTCTTTATGGGAATGGGCGGAATCAATAAGGCTGCGTTTTTAGCGATGTACGCAAGCGGCTTCCCGATGAACGTGATCCACGGGAGTGCCACGGTGATCTTTTTAGCCGTGCTGGGGGAACCGATGCTTGCAAAACTGCAACGCATCCGGAAAAAATATGGAATACTGGAGCCGTAGGCTTTGGTATGGATTGCGGAGGAAATAACTACTTTATGTGTAACTATGAAAACAAAAACGAGGACCGGAGGGTACTGACACAGAGAAATGCAGCGAGATACGGGAAAGAGGAAACCGTAAGGATCCCTGCATATTATCAGATGATCGGTGTGAATGCCTTCCAGTCCAATATAAAAATGAAGAACCTGTTACTGCCAAACGGGCTGCAGGAGATCGGAACCAATGCATTCCGGTGCAGTAAGACGCTTCGGGAAGTAGCTTTGCCACACAGCATCTACCGGGTGGGAAACGGCTGTTTTGCGGAGTGTCCCTCCCTTCGTGTCGCGTATCTGTCAAATGGTCTGGAAGAAATTTCAGAGGATCTGTTCCGGGCTGACCGGCGGCTGCAAAAGGTTCTTTTTACCAGGGACAGTGAAATAAAAAGGATAAGAAAAAAGGCATTTTATGAATGTGCTACGTTGAATACCATCCTGCTGCCACCAAAGGTAGAAACCATCGAAGACCGGGCATTTTATAAGTGCAAGGAATTAAAGAAAGTTCGTTTCCCAAAAGGACTGAAAAAGGTGGGAAAAGAAGCATTTTACTTCTGTGGCCTGGAAAGCTGGAACTTCCGGATACAGTAGAAGTACTGGATGAAAAAGCATTCTTTAAATACATGTATCTGACAGAAATAAAACTTCCGGAGAGCATCCGGCGGATTGAAAAATGGGTATTCCATGGATGTGCCCGTCTGCAGGTATTGGAGATCCGGCATGATCCGGAATACATCGGTGAATGGATCATCAACAAGGCTGCAAGGATCCGCTGCTACCGGGGATCCAAAGTGGCTGCGTACTGCAGGAGTCAGGATTTACCGTGGAGTACATCGAATAAGAAAGAGAATGTATATGGAAAAAGGGGAGAAGCCGGAATGAAGTATCAGATGAATTTTACAACATCGTTGGACGACGTGACCCGTTTTGTCTCGAAAGAGGATTTACAGCAGTTTTATAAGGAACATGGGTGCGATGGACTGGAAGTAATGCCATTGCCATATTCTACACAGGATGCACCGGAAGCTTATCAGGAGGCCAGCGTGTGTCCACTGATACAACCGGACATGGTAACCGGCGTTCACTGCTGTTGCCTTCAGGACTGGATGAATCAAAATAGAGAGGAACTGATCACTCACTACCGGAAAGATCTGGACTATGCAACGCGTATGGGTGCGGAATATGTGGTCTTTCATGTGGTACAGGTAGACGGGGAAGAAGTTTCACCTATCAGATGAAACACACGAACCGAGAAGTGATCGATGCCGCTGCATCTTTCATTAATGAACTTCTGGACGGGCAGACCTATCATTTCTGGTTCCTCATGGAAAACCTGTGGTGGCCGGGTCTGACCTTCGAGAACCCGGAAGATGCCCGGGCACTGCTTAAACAGGTACATTACGAAAAGAAAGGCTTTATGCTGGATACCGGACACTACCTGCATACAAATCTGGATCTTCACGATCAGGATGCGGCCGTGGCCTGCCTGCATCAGATGCTTGACAATCACAAAGACCTGATCCTTACATCAAAGGCATTCACCTGCAGGAATCCCTGACCGGGGAGTATGTGAAACAATGGCTGGCAGATGCTCCACACGAACTGCCTGAAGATCCGGCAGAGAGTTTTCGGGTGGTTTACGAACATATCTTTCAGCTCGACCGCCACGAACCGTTTACAGCCGCCGGGGTAAAGGGGCTGGTAGAACGATCGATCCGCTGTATGTGACGTATGAATATATTACACGGAGCCGGGAAGAGCTGGCAGAGTATCTGGAGAAAGGAAGATTAGATAAAAATCAAATATAGAAGAAAAATTTTTAATACTATTACGGTAATACATTGTGTTTCTTTTATTAAAATGCTATCATTATTACAATGTTGTACGGATAATCTAATGAAACGATATTGTTGAGATATTATAGTATAATTATATATCAAGAAACAATATGCAGTTTAGTAAGTGCACGGAAGCAGATTTTATTGGATAGTAAAATTAAAACAATTATAAAAGAGGCCATTCAAACAACGGGGCATCATCATTTTTGTTTGTTGGTTCAGGATTAAGTAAACGCTACTTAGGATCTGAAAAATGGGACGAATTATTAAGAAAGTTTTGTACTGAATTTAGCAGTAATGAATTTCAATATGATGTGTATGCAAATATGGTTGACGAAAAGGACAATTATGGACAGCAGCCAGCTATTGCATATTTATTGGAAAAGGATTATAACAATAAAGTTCTTACAACAGATCAATATTTAGATTTTAGGAAAAAGCATACTCCAAAAGTATTAAATGGTAATTCTGAATTAAAGCGTTTAATAAGGATGTATGATTTGTTGAAATATAAATAAAAATATCCCGCCCAAATTTTCTTCGAAGAATTTCCAGCTGAGAATGGATCTGTCCCCAATCCTTACGGTGTCCCGTCCATTTCTTGGTGATATCTATCATGGCCAGATACAGCATTTTCAAGAGACTGTCATCGGATGGAAATACCGTCTTGGATTTGGTGACTTTCCGGAGCTGGCGGTTAAATCCTTCCATCATGTTCGTGGTATAGATCAGACGTCTGACAGCTTCCGGATACTTAAAATACGTTGAAAGATTTGCCCAGTTATCTTTGGAATATCCCAGTTCTTCATCCAGTTCCTGATCAAGGGCACCTTCCAAAATGATAGACATCATATCCCGTATAATGGAATTAACATCTGTTAAATGAGGGAATTATCTTAAAATCATTGAAAGAATCGGTCAAGAAAAAAACGGTTGGCCTGATATCCCACAGAGTGTCCACAATGAATGTGACAGATGTAGCTTATGAAATGGAGAACGGCAGAATTTCTTAAGAGCAGGAATGCAGTTGATGAAAGTTATTTTACTCAAGAAAATAATATATCATTGCGATTACCTTTCGCTCTTCGAAAGGACTGGAATTTGAACAAGTAGTTTTGTTTGTGTCTGACTATAGACTGTCAAGTGAAGAAGATGTTTATAACCATTATGTTGCAGCCACAAGAGCTAAAACCAAGCTAATTTTGGTATATGTCAATGGTGAGTGGAGTGCAGGCCAATTTGCAAAGAATATAAATAATATATTGGGGAAGTCTGGCTTAAAAATGAAGGATGTAGCAACTATAGCTAACTGTACCGAATGCATCAGTGATTAAGAAAAAAGGTCTCTCAATACCAAGTACGCATGGTATTGAGAGATCTTTTTCTTATAGGTGTACACGCAAAGCATTAGTTGACGCAATCCTAATCATGCTTTTACGTAAATCAGTGTGATGTACAGCTACGTACGTCTGAGCATCGATCGATGTACAGCTTACGTACGTCTGAGCATCGATCGATGTACAGCTACGTACGTCTGAGCATCGATCGATGTACACTACGTACGTCTGAGCAATCATCGATGTACGGCTAGTACGCTGAACTGATCGATGACAACTCCGACGTCTGAG
>ENA-OQIO01001352-OQIO01001352.1-human-gut-metagenome-genome-assembly--contig:-NODE-1352-length-12082-cov-6.564032_pt1 | contig 12082 bp, 13 predicted proteins | sample MGYA00242573_ERZ504737 | MGnify/ENA primary metagenome ERZ504737 (study PRJEB26092, sample SAMD00036203) | human gut metagenome | host: Homo sapiens | study: EMG produced TPA metagenomics assembly of... | reverse complement strand
AGACCCCAAAAGTCGCCCCTAAAATTGACCCTAAAATAGACCCCAAAAATAATGACCCTAATTAAAATTGGTTACCCTTCTTTTTTTGTGCTTTTTTTCTATGGATATATAATGAACGTGGTTTATAATAGAGGTAAATAAATGAAAAAAATAAAGGATTGATTATATAATATGAGATTAATATTTGATGTTCTAGCTATACTATTGATGTTTGTGAATATAATATATGTTGTCCATGTATTCATTTCACTAAAAAGATTACAGTCTAAAAATTCTAGTTTGTTAAAGAAGTTAAATTGGATTGGACACAGTTATATAACCTTACTACTCGTGTTCTTGATTGGATATATTGTAATTACGATTATGAGTATGAAAGATGGTAGTTTAACTTCAATTATCATTTCTCAAATTTTATTTTGGGGTGCTGTTTTTGTCTTTATCAGTATTTACGTTTTCAACACTCTATTTCAAAATATGAATGAAGAAATGACTTATGAAATTTCAGATTTAAAAATATCCTTAGATAATTATATTAAACATATGCCTGGTGGTGTTCATCATTGTCAAGTGGATCCAAAACTTAAAGTTACCTATGTAAGTCCTGGATTTACAGATATTACAGGCTATACCTTAGAGAATATAAATCGTATTTCAAATGGCAAATATACTGGTATCATCATAGAAGAAGATCGTCAACATTTTGTGAATGCCATACATCAATTAATGGATACAATGACAGAAGTGACTATTAACTATCGTATTTTAAAACCAGAAGGCAAAGTAATATGGGTCTCAGACAGTATGAATATTATCAAGGATTCAAGAGGTAATCGCCATATTTTTGCGGTTGTATTGGATATTACGGATGAAAAGGAAAAAGCTTCAAAAGATGCTTTGACCGGATTATTAAATAAGGGTGCTTTTCATACGTTATCTAAAAAATATATGGATTTACATACAGATTCTTATATCGGTTTATTCATGGTTGATTTGAATGACTTTAAATCTGTTAATGATAACTATGGCCATCAAATCGGAGATATTATTCTTAAAAAGGTGGCGGATTATATTACATCTGTATTCTCTGAATATGATACTTTGATTGGGCGTGTTGGCGGCGATGAATTCATGATTTTAGTCAAAGACATTTGCGAAAAAACAATGGTGGATTTGAAATTGAATTTGGTTACGAACTTCTCGATTACTTTAGAAGAAATTCATGATTTTCCTGTCATTACTGGCAGTGTGGGGTATACTTATTGTAGCTGTAAATCTGACTTTGATACAGTTTATCAAAATGCAGATGAATCGATGTATAAAGAAAAAAGAATGATTAAGGGGTTTTAGAGATGGAAAAAGGAAAATTAAATCGAATTACAGATGTAGAAGGTGTTTTGGTTGGGCATAAAACAATTTGTTCTGATTCTCACCAAACCGGTGTTACATTTATTCGTACGGCTGAAGATGTATTTCATCAAAAGCTAGCTTGTGGTTGTAGTATTCTAAATGGTTTTGGAAAGACGACAGGATTACCACAAATTATGGAGTTGGGGGCTTTAGAAAGCTATATTTGTTTGACAAACACTTTAAATGTGGGTGTTGTTCAACAAGCTTTGGTGGATATCATGGTCAAAGAAAATGAAGATCTAACAAGTGTTAATGTTGTCGTTGGAGAATGTAATGATGGCTATTTAAATGCGATTCGTGATTGCGTTGTTACAAAAGAAGATGTTTATGAGGCGTATCGTGATTGTAAAAAAGAGTTTGAACTTGGCAGTGTTGGAGCAGGACGAGGCATGTCTTGTTTTGAAATGTCAGGTGGTATTGGATCGAGTTCAAGAATGTTTGAAATAGATGGAAATACATATACTCTAGGAGTTCTTGTACTTTCTAATTTTGGCTTAAGAGAACAATATTTGTTAGAAAAAGTAGAAGGAATTCAATTGCCTTTAGAACAAGAAAAAGGTTCCATCATGATGATCATTGCGACGGATGCTCCGTTAAGTGATCGTCAGCTTCATAGAGTTTGTAACCGAATGCCGGTTGGTTTAGCTTTAACAGGATCGCATATGAGCAATGGTTCAGGTGATATTGCGATTGCGTTTAGTACAGCCAATCGTTTTGGGGATGAAAAGATTCATACTTTAAAACAAATCAATGACAACAAAATCAATGTTGTGTTTGATGCAGCCATTGAATCTTGTAAAGAAGCTGTGCATGTATCTTTAATTGAAAATGAAGAGGTAACGGGTCAGTCTGGACATGTTCGTAAGTGTTTAAATCAAGTGAAGATTTCATAGTGAAATCTTCTTTTTTATGTTATATTTTTTTTGGTGATTATATGAAGAAAGTAATGTTTGATTGTGATGATACACTCTATGATTTATCTTGGCCATTTCGCAAGTGCATGGAAGAATTCCTTCCGAATGTAGATGTGGATATGGATTTATTTTATGCGGATTATCGTAAGTTTTGAGATATGATTTTTGATGATCTTCAACAAGGAAAGATTACGATTGATGAATCTGGTGTTTATCGTGTTGAAAAGGCTTGTGAAAAGTATGGGATTATTTTTTCTCATTCAAAAGCTGTAGAGTTTCAGTCTCGCTATAAATATTATCAGCATCATATTGAAATGGATGCACCATTGATTGATTATTTTTCAAATTGTGAAGATGAACTTGCGATTTTGACAAATGGAGAGGATGCGCATCAAAGAATGAAATTAGAAGCGCTTCATGTCTTTGAGTATTTTAAAGCCTCTCATGTCTTCACAAGTGGACAGCTCGGTGTCGCAAAACCGGATGTGAATGCATTTAAAAAAATGTATGGAAGCGATGCATGAAGATATTACTGAATGGTATTATGTGGGTGATAACTATATCAATGATATGCAGGGGGCTAAAAGTGCAGGCATGAAGACGATTCATTTTAATCGTCACCATCAAGTAAGTGGGCCTTGTGCAGATCATGTAGTATATAGTGCAAAAAAATTGGTTGAATTCATTAAAAAAGACTAGATTGAACTAGCCTTGTTAAGAATGTCGTAATGGCATTCTTTTTTTTACAATTCTTCCTCACCAATGATTTCATCAGACCATATTTCTTCTTGCTCTGTGGGTTCATTGTAATCTTCAAATCTCTCATTAAGTGTTTGTTTGTTCATATAGTATCTCCTAACATAAGTATATATGAAATTAAGTCCGATTTAAATAGGAGGTTAAGTAGGCATAAAATCACATTTGTGGTAAAATAAATTTGTATGTTTTGATAAGGAGTAATTATGTTTATAACAACAATTCATTCTATTGATTCATTAGAAAAATTAAAAAGAGCAAAGGCCGATGCGTGATCATTGGTGTTGAACATTATTCGATTCGTTCGAGTATTACGGTAAAAAAAGAGGATTTACAGCTTTGGAAGAAGAAGTGTAAAAAGCTTGGCCTAAAATTATATATCAACTTTTTAAGATTATGTATGGATGAAGATCTATCGGGTGTTCGTGAATACTTTTCTATTTTTAAAGAATTGGATGTGGATGGTATTTACTATGCGGATGAAGGTCTATATTTTGAGGCAAAACAATTGGGGATTGAATCTAAATTGATTTATCAACCGGAAACATTGGTGGCTTCAAGTGTAGATGTGGATTTCTATATGTCTTTAGGCATTCAGTCTGTATCTTTAGCACATGAATTGAGTCTAGAAGAAGTGGTAAGTATTGGAAAGCACAATCCGGATATTGAAATCTTAGTGCATGGGTATTTCTCAATTCTATATTCAAGAAGACCTTTGGTCACTAACTATTTAGAGGCAGTGAATAAACCGAAATGTTTATTACCGTGTCATTATGACTTGATTGAACAAACACGTGACAAACGTATGCCAATTGTGCAAGATGAGTCGGGTACACATATCTTTAGTGAAATGCCAATCAACTCATTACAGGAAATGTGGGATTTTACAGATGTAGGAATGCATCGCTTCCGCATTGATTCTTTGTTTTTTGATGATGATTGGACTGTTGAAATCTTGGGTTTATATGATTTAGCTTTACAAGGAATTAAAATTACGGATGATGAGTCAACAAACCGTTGGTATTTAGAAGAGACAATTAAGAAAAAGGAGGAGCAAGTAAATGAATAAGATTGAATTATTAGCTCCTGCTGGAAATTTAGAAAAAGCAAAGATTGCGATTTTATATGGGGCGGATGCCGTATATATTGGTGGTAAGCAGTTTAGTTTGCGTTCGCGTGCAAGTAACTTTTCCATTGATGAAATCGCAGAATTAGTCAAATTTGCGAATGCACATAATAGTCATGTGCATGTAACTGTAAATATGCTTCCGCATGAGTCGGATCTTGATGGTATTGAAGAGTATTTAAAAACTTTGGATTCGATTGGTGTGCATGCGATTATTGTGGCAAGTCCATCGATTATGATGTTGGCTAAAAAGCTTGGATGTACGTTTGAAGTGCATGTATCAACGCAGCATTCTTCTACAAATTCAAGTGCAGCAAGATTCTGGAAAGAAAAGGGTATGGACCGTGTTGTTCTTGCCAGAGAATGTCAAATGGATGATATTCGTTCGATTTGTGAAGAGAATATTCTTCCTATTGAAGTCTTTATTCATGGAGGCATGTGCATTTCTTTTTCAGGACGATGTGTATTGAGTAATCATATGACGCTTCGTGATGCGAATCGTGGTGGGTGTGCGCAGAGTTGTCGTTGGAAATATCATTTAATGGATGGGCAAACAGAATTAAGTGATCCGACGAATTTATTCTCCATGTCTTCAAAGGATTTGCAGGCAGTGGATTATATTGAGGATTTCATCCATATGGGTGTAGCGTCTTTGAAAATTGAAGGACGTATGAAAAGTGCTTATTATTTAGCTACGGTTGTTTCTAGCTATCGTATGTTGATTGATTATATTTATGAGCATGGGCATGCGGATGTTGAAATCATTGAGCGTGTAAAAAAGGAAATTGCCAAGGCAGAGAATCGACCGACCGGGCCAGGCTTCTATAATGGTCTTCCTGGATATAAGGTACAGTTGTATCAAGATCATGATGAAACGGTAACGCAGGAATATGTAGCCATTGTACAGGATTATGATAAAGAAAGTCAGATGGCGACTTTACAAGTAAAGAATCATTTCATGCCCAATCAGGATTTAGAAATATTTGGTCCTCACATTTTAAGTACGATTGTACATGTTGGGGATGTGTATGATAGTGAAGAAAATGTATTAGAGGTTTGTAATAAGCCGATGCAGATCGTACATACAAAATGGTCTGGGCCTATTGAAGTCGATGCGATGATTCGTAAAATTAGATAGTGGAAGAGGTAAGTAAGATGAAATTAAGTCAGAGTTTCTTTTATACATTAAGAGAAAATGCGAAAGATGAAGATAGCGTATCAAGTAATTTGTTGGTGCGTGCTGGAATGATCAAAAAATGTTCAAACGGAATCTATATGATCATGCCTATGGGAAAGAAGGTTCTTTCTAAAGTTGAAAATATTATTCGTGAAGAAATGGATGCGAAAGATGCACAAGAATTGTTGATGCCAGCATTGATTCCAGAAGATGTATATGTACAATCGGGTCGTCGTGAAGCCTTTGGTTCAAATATGTTTTCATTGAGTGATCGTTATAATAAGCGTTATGTTTTGGGTCCAACACATGAAGAATTGTTTGCGGTAGCTAGTAGTATGGATGGAAAGTCTTATAAGGATTTCCCTTATAACTTATATCAGATTCAAACGAAATATCGTGATGAAACTCGTCCTCGTTATGGATTGATTCGTGTTCGTGAATTCATCATGAAGGATGCGTACACATTTGATGTGGATGAAGCTGGATTGGATGTAGCCTACAACAAAATGTATGATGCATATTGCCGTATCATGGATCGTTTAGGATTGGAATATAAGATTGTTAAAGCAGATACAGGAGCTATGGGTGGTTTATTATCAGAAGAATATCAGGCTCTATCTACTATTGGTGAAGATGTTGTTGTTGGCTGTGTTGGTTGTGACTATTCGAGTAACTTAGAAATCACTGAAGTAGTAGATACTATGGAAGATTCTTGTGAAGAAGAACTTTCTATGGAAGTTGTTGATACGCCAAACGCGAAAACAATTGAAGAAGTGGCTGCTTTCTTTGGTAAGAAGGAAAGTGATTTCGTTAAAACATTACTATATAACGTAGATGGAAAGGTAATCGCATTCTGTATTCCTGGTGATCGTGAATTAAATGAAACAAAGGCATTGAAATTATTGGGCGCTAATGAAATGGAAATGGCTAGCTTTGAAGAAGTTGAAAAGGTAACACATGCTCGTGTTGGTTTTGCGGGGCCAGTGGGTATTGATTGTCCTGTGTATATGGATCGTCAAATCAAACATATGAAAAACTTCATTGTTGGTGCTAACCAATCGGATCGTCACATTAAGAATGTAAATTGTAAAGATTTCGAGCCTGTTGAAGTGGCAGATCTTTGTCAGGTTAAAGAAGGGGATATTTGTCCTAAGTGTGGTAAGAAGTTAACTTTCCAACATGGTATTGAAGTGGGTAACTTATTTAAATTGGGTACAAAATATTCTAAGAGTATGAATCTATACTATACAGATGCCAATAACCAATTACAGCCAGTTTGGATGGGAAGCTATGGTATTGGATTAGAAAGATGTATGGCAGCCGTTGCTGATCAGCACCATGATGATTTTGGTATTAAATGGCCAGTTGAAATTGCACCATTTAGACTTGCGATTGTTCCAGTATCTTTAAAGGATGAAGAACAAGTTAAGATTGCCAATGATCTATATGAATTCTGTAAAGAACACAAATTCGATGTTATTTTGGATGATCGTAATGAGCGTCCAGGCGTTAAATTTAAAGATATGGAATTGATTGGGGTTCCTTATCGTATTACTGTGGGTCGTGGTATTAAAGAGGGTAAGCTTGAGTGGACAGATCGTTATACGGGTGAAAAGACTGAAATTGCGATTGAGGATGTTTATTCTGAAATCGAAAAAGTTTTCGCCATGTAAACGCTTGTACTTGAGCTATAAACAAATAATTTAGTTTCACATTTACTTTCATGCAATTTTCATGTATATTAGTCATAGTTAAAGGAGTGTAATTATGCAAAATAAAATTGAATTTTTTAACAACCAGGTTATTATCAACTATAATTTGGCATATCCAAAGAGTCGTGAGGTTTTATTAAAATCTCAAACGTTCGCAAAATTCGTTCAATATTTCATTGAATATCAAGAAACAGATAATGCGAACATGTACACGTATTTGACAAAGAATGGTGAATTGAATTCAAAAGAAGCTTCTTATGATTTCTGTCATTTTTTGCGTTTATTGTCAATCTTTACTTGTGAAGAATTAAAAGATGAATATTATCTTTCAGATAAAGATGCAACTTTAGATGTTATTGAAGAGATGTATCGTACTTGGCGTTCTTTACAACGTTTTGGATATATGAAGAGTGATAATTCAACGGATTTTGGTATTAATACATTAGTGGCATTTGACTCAGCTTCAAATGATTTATTACTTCGTACATATCGTTTGTTTGAAGAAAAATTAATGGGAAGACCAAACTTAGTATATCGTCAGGTTCAGGCTGGAACAAATGCATGTTTCTCTATTCATACTTTGGATAAAGTATGGGCTGATGAATATGCTGCATTACAAGATATTCCAATGATCGATACAGTTATGTTAAGAACTCCAATGATTTTGCATCCAAAATCAAGTAAACGTACAGGTATGTTTACTGAAATAGATACACAGCCAATGACATATTTCAAAAAGGGAGAATCAAACTGGTTCTGTTATCCTTGTAAGGTTGGATCTTTATTATGTTTCGTATACTTCAACTCAAAATATATGTCTAGTGCATTGAGTATGGCTAACTTGTTTGAATTAGCTACAAAAGAAGAGAGTGCGCAAAAACCAGATCTTGTTGTTATTTTTGGTAATGACGATGGAAATGATGCTACAAACTTCTATTATGATGAGGCCAATGATATTTGGGTAGGATGCATTAGTGATAATCCTCGTATCGAATACTTTGGATATTTAAAGAAAATGTGTTTAACATTACACAACTTGGCACAGATGAAAAAAGGTTGGTTACCAATCATGGTGCTTTCGTAAACATCTATTTGAAGGATGGAACTAAGAAAGGTATCATGTTGATGGGTGATAGTGGTGCTGGTAAATCTGAATCCATTGAAGCATTAAAGGCAGCTGCTGGAGATATGATTCGTGAAGTAGAAGTTGTATTTGATGATATGGGAACAATTCACTTAGAAGATGGCGTTCCATATGGTCAGGGAACTGAATTGGTGCTTCATTCGTCTAGATGACTTGGATCCAGGCACTCCATATCGTGACATGGACCGTTCAATTTTCATGGCTCCAGAAAATCCAAACTCACGTATGATTCAGCCTGCTGCTCCATATCGTGTTGTTGTTCACAACCACAAAATTGATTTATTTGCGTACGCAAACAACTACACAAATGAATTTGGTCTAAAGAAATTATCTGTTCAAGAAGTAAAAGATACTTGTAAGTTAGGTAAGCGTATGGCTTTGGGTACAACGCAAGAAGTTGGTATTTCAACAACTTACTTCGCAAATCCATTTGGTCCTATGCAAAAACAAGAGCTTTGTGAACCAATCATCGACACAATGTTCCAGGCTTTAGAAGACAACGGAGTATTTGTTGGTGAAATCTATACGCACTTAGGATTCGATAAATCAAACCGTAAAGGTTTAAATATTGCTGCTCAGCAATTATTAGAATTTATCCAGAAAAAGGATTAATATGTTTAACAACAATTCAATGAATTATTACTCAACAAGCACTTTAAAAAGTGCTTTGTTGAAGTCTTATGCATGGATGGCTATTGCCTTATCCATCACAGCAATTGTATCTTATGGTTTATATGCTACAAATGCTTTATTGATTTTATTGAGTACCATGCCATTTCTATTTATGTTGTTTGTGATTGCACCATTTATCTTGTCCATTGCCTTTGGCGTTTCTATGGCAAGATCTACATCCAGTACAGGTATGAAAGTCATGTTAGTGCTTTATGCCATCTGTATGGGTGTTTCACTTACTTCGATTGGCTATGTATATGATGTAGCTACAATTGGTACTGCTTTTCTAGTCAGTGCAGTTTACTTTATTAGTTTAGCTGTTATTGGTACAACATCTAAAAAAGATTTTACTAGCTTTGGCTCATTATGTATGATTGGACTATTTGTATTGATTATTACACAATGCTTTATGATGTTATTTAGAGTTAGTATGGATGTTCGCTTGCTTTCTATCATTACTCTATTGATTTTTACAGGCATCACAGTTTGGGATGTACAAAGAATGAATCGTTTATTGATTCAATCGGATGGTTCAGTCGTAGCACAAGATAAGATCGCCATCTTCATGGCTTTACAATTGTATTTGGATTTCTTGAATATTTTCTTAAGAATCTTACAATTGATTGGCATGGGAAATCGAAATAATAAATAGATGTATTCGTAATGGATACATCTTTTTTTAATGCAGAATTGACTGTTTAATTTGATATAATTATCCTAAAGAAAGGAATAGATTTATCATATCTAGACAAGAACATTATGAAAATTCTTAATGTAATAATGGATATTTTAATTGGTGCTGCGTTTATAATGAACGTATGTTTCAAGCAATACTTTAAAGTATATGCTTATGGAATACTCCCTGCTATTTTCTTAGTATCAGTTTTTAATATCTACAGTAGTATAAAGAACAAAGATTATAAATCCTATCGATTGTTTTATTCTATATTCTGGATTCTTATTATTTTGATTTTATTACTAAATTTATAAAATACAATGTAATGTTGATAGACAGAAAAGCTCATATAATATTTTAAGCTAAACTATCAAAAAGACTTTGGTATATTGAAGTGATATCTTAACTGACTACTCCTCACCGCAAGCTCTTTGATGTCATGACGAAAGACTCCGGCAACGCACGAATGTAGCCACTATATTTTCTCATCACCACGGCAGGGAACATCAAGACGTACAAAGAGAAATCTACAGAGAAATCGACGGTGCCGTGGCGACAATCATGGTGCTTGACCGTGCTATCCGCTATGGCAATGATAATGGCACTTCAGTCTATGATAGCTGTGGGCTGCAATTAGTCGATTATAAAAAGTTTTTGCACTATAGTGCATTTACACGATTTTCTTGTCGATTTATGCTATCAAAATAGCACAGGAGGTGTGAAAATATGATAGATTCTCATGAACTCAGACGGCGTGATGGAACACCCCAGCACGATCAAAGAACCGCATATGCAATACGTATCATATCACAATTACGTTTCTTATTTGAATGTAAACAATTATAATGATACGAAGAAAAATCATGCAACGATTGTTAAGTTGATAGCAACTTTGACACGTGCTACAAAAACCACAGTTTAGTAATTTGGTGTTAAAACATTCTGCTATTATCTATTGAACAAATAAATTAAATAATGAAAATGGAGTAGTGTAATACTACTCCAAAGGTTTTTGATAGAAGTTTCCGTAGAAGTTTACAGTATTGTATGTATTGATCAATACTTTAGGATCGACCTTTCTTACGTTATCGACAACGTCTCTTAATTCATAAGTAGAAATAACGGCTTTACATACATAATACTTACGATGACTGTATGCACCATAACATTCAAATACGCTCATACCATGGCGACAAGTGGCCATAAAGGCATCAATGATGGGGTCTGGATCATTTGTCGTAAATTCAACGGTAATTTGTGCATATCTTTGATATAAAGATGAGATTGTCTTTGTAGATAAGAATTGGAATAGGATGGAATATCCTGCATAGATCCAACCACATAAGTATCCAAAGACAATGATCATAGCACAGTTATAGAAGAATACATAATCCCAAATACCTCTATGAATCTTACTAGAAACGTATTGGGCAATGAAATCCGTTCCTCCGGTAGATCCTCCAGCCTTAGGGATAGGGAAATGGAGAAGCCCCATAAGAATCCTCCAAATAGAACGTTTAAGATTTGATCTGTAAAGAAGGGTTCAAAATGGAAGATAGAAATAAAGAAAGATACTAGAAAGAATTGTACACAACTTAAAAATGTGAATCTTGGTGAGATGTGTTTGTAGCATAGGATGGCTGCAGGAACATTTAAAGCGATGATTCCAACTTGAGTAGGAAAGTTAATGTTTACTAGAGCACAGACTTTATTGATTAATAGAGCAAGTCCGGTAAATCCTCCTGAAATCAAATTGCATGGTGCCATAAATACATTCATGATATAACATTGCATAAAAGCACTAAATACAATCATAATGGTTGACGTCAATAGTCTTAACTTCTTTTCTTTTTGAAGCTGATGAATAATGTGTTGCATATAAATTAATACCTCTTGTTCACTGACAATTTAATGATAGGGCATTTGTCAAATAAGTTCAACCAAAAATAGGAAATGTACGATATTTAAAAAAATGTAAAAAAAATTAATTTTTTTCTTTGCTTTTTATTTTACGTTGAGGTATTATATATGGGCAGTCAACGAAATGGTTCCGTAGCCAAGTGGTAAGGCAATAGACTGCAACTCTGTGATCATCAGTTCAAATCTGATCGGAACCTCCATAAATGATGGGGTCGTGGCGGAATAGGCAGACGCAACGGACTTAAAATCCGTTGGGAGAAATCCCGTGTGGGTTCAAGTCCCACCGTCCCCACCATCGTTTATTTACAATCAGCAAGTTACGGTTCCGTAGCCAAGTGGTAAGGCAATAGACTGCAACTCTGTGATCATCAGTTCAAATCTGATCGGAACCTCCAATTACATGGGGTCGTGGCGGAATAGGCAGACGCAACGGACTTAAAATCCGTTGGGAGAAATCCCGTGTGGGTTCAAGTCCCACCGTCCCCACCATTTTTTGGAAAGATAGCTAGAGACATTTGTTTCTAGCTTTTTTCGTGCTTATTTGGCCAGCATAGTGACAAAGTTTACCATATTTATAT
>ENA-OQIO01001351-OQIO01001351.1-human-gut-metagenome-genome-assembly--contig:-NODE-1351-length-12083-cov-2.203747_pt1 | contig 12083 bp, 20 predicted proteins | sample MGYA00242573_ERZ504737 | MGnify/ENA primary metagenome ERZ504737 (study PRJEB26092, sample SAMD00036203) | human gut metagenome | host: Homo sapiens | study: EMG produced TPA metagenomics assembly of... | reverse complement strand
CAGCGCCCAGTGCGTTTATGGATACATCTACAACCACAGCGCCGAACCTACCAACGACTTCTTCACGCCACCGGCGAGATCCTCTACCAATAATCTGTCTGGTCCTGTACCTCCAACCCGATGGATTTCCGGTATTGACGGAACCGCCCAAGGGGCTTTGGGACGACCAACCCCACAGGCCGACCCTATAAAAACAGCAGGAACTGTCCGGACAGTTCCTGCTGTTCTATTTTTCCAGCAAGTCCTCCATCGCGCAGCCAAGCACTTTGGAAATCTTATACAAACTCTCCGCGCTTGCCTTGTTGATATAGATGCCGTCTGTCTCATCGTCCATCATTTCCAGATAGGTTTGATACTCTATGACTTTTTCCGAGCCGTGAAACAGGGTAATTTTCTTTTCCATATTGCCGCCCTCCTTTTTTTATAAGGATATCACCATGGTGATACAAAAGAAGGCAGCAAAAAAGATATTATGACATGATGTCATAATATCTCCCCCGAACCATCGATATACCGTACTATCGTTTATCCTATCAGCACCCCGAAATCCGGGGTATAGGTCAAATCCTGCGCCAGCTCCGGCTCACGCAGGAACATCATCATATAGATGGGGTAATAGGTGATCTTCTCCTTCACACTCACATTCCCGCCGTGGAAAACAAACGCAGCCGGGATGTGGTAGTCCTGGTTTGCCATCACGCCGGAAAGCGCATTATGGCGGGTGTAATCCTTGCCGCTCTTGATTTCAAGGGGCAGCACATTGCCCTCGTGCTCGATGACGAAGTCCAGTTCTCCCTGCTTTTTGCTGTTGAAGTAGTACAGCGCATAGCCGTGGGCGGCCAGCTCCTGGGCGGCGGCGTTCTCAAACACCGCGCCGAAATTGATGTTCTTTTCGCCGTTCAGCAGCGCCAGCTGGATGCCGTTGGCGTAGGTGGCCGCCAACAGCCCCACATCGCAGAGAAACAGCTTGAACAGGTTGCTTTGTCTGTTCAGCCGCAGCGGCAGCGTCGGTTCTTCCACGTTGTAGGTCGGCAGCGCAACGCCGGCGTTGGCCAGCCACAGAAAACTATTGTGGTAGCGGCTTAACTTAAAGTCCTGATGCAGGTCCTTTAAAATAAACCGCTTGTTCTTGGCGTTCAGCTCGCTGGGGATCAGGTCAAAAATATCCTCGAGATAGAGTTTCTCCTTCGGGTCATAGCGGGCAATATCCTTTTTGTACAGCGTCAGAATGGACTGCTGCACCTTGGCGACTTCATACAGATTATGTGTTTGCAGGTAGCAAGCCACAGCCGCCGGCATCCCCCCCACAATCAAGTACAGGCGGAAAAGCTCCATCATCTTCTGATGCACCAGCGGGTCAACTTCCTGCTTTTTGTCATAGCAGCTGCGCAGATGGTCAAGGATGCGATCCGACACGCCGTTGGCGCGGGCAAATTCCTCTATATCCATCGGGAACATTTCCAGTACATCAAGATAGCCGACCGGTGCGCTGCGAATGTCTTTAAGCTCCACGCCCAGCAGCGACCCGCTTAAAATATAGCGGTAGCTGCCCTCCTCCACCAAAAATTTGATGGCGGTCACGATCTCCTTGCACTCCTGCACTTCATCCAAAAAGATAAGCGTCTTGCCGGGGACCAGCTTTTCCCCCACCAGCGCAGAGAGCCGCAGCAGGAAATCGCTGCTGTCGGTGGCTGTTTCAAACAGCTGCCGCGCGGCTGTGTTTTCCAAAAAATTCAGTTCCACAAAATTCGGGAAGGCTTCCTGTCCCAGCTGGCGGATCAGGGTCGTTTTGCCGACCTGCCTTGCCCCGGTGACAAGCAGCGCCTTGCGCGCTTCGCCCTCTAAAAACGCCTGTATCTTTTTGGCGGCTGTGCGCTGTAAAATCGTTTTGCGGTTTGTTTCCATGTCTGATGCCTCCCTCCGGAAAAATATTTTGTCCGGTTTTTCAAATGTATTATACTGCACTTTGTCCGTTTATGCAACATATTTGTCTGCTGTTTTGTCCTGTTTTTCGTTTATGGTTACAGCAAATGGGGAGATATTATGACATGATGTCATAATATCTCCCCCGCGTTTTATAATTTAATACGCTGTACCGTATTTTCCGTTTTCCAGCTCCAGCAAAAACTTATACAGCGGTACGGCCTCAATGGTCACGCCGTCCTCGATGATGGTTTCTTCCTCCTCATAGGTCACGATGACGAGCCGCGCGGCCCCCTGCGAATTCTGCGCCTGCTTTTTCAGGTTGCCGACTTCGCGCTCGCGGGCATCCCCGGCAATGGAATAGGCTGCCTGTACGGCCAGACCGATGGAGGCACATAGAAATCAATGTCGATTCCCGTCTTTGCGGATTTCAGATAATACACATCGTCCGGATAGCGCGTGTAAGCGCTACAGCCACCATATTTTCCAGCTGCACCGACTCTTTCCGGTCCAGAAACAGGCTTACAATGCCGTTGTCGGAGAAATAAAACTTCGGGTAGCTCTCCTTCTCGACGAGGTTTGCGTAGTAGTTCTGCAGATGGAACAGCAGATAGGCATCCTCCGCATAGCGGATGTAGTCGGCAATCGTCTCCTTGGCCAGCGATACATTGACGGCGCGCAGGGTCTTTTGCAGCTTGGAATAGGAAATCTCACTGCGGACGGACTCCGCTATTTTTTTATCAAGATTTTTACCGCATAGTCGTTGCGGATGCTGTTCCGCGTGATGATGTCGCCCAGCAGCACTTTTTGGTAAACGCCGGAAATATACTCCCGTTTTGCCTTGTACAGCAGCGATTCCGGCAGGCCGCCGTATTGTAGATACTGCGCGCAGGCGGCGCGGATCTTCCCGTTTGTTTTGGTGCCCAGCAGTGCCGGTTCATCGTGGGGAACCTCGCAGGCGGTCAGGTACTCGCCGAAGCATAGGGCGTAATATGCTTGGCAAAAAAGCGTCCGCCCAGCGTGGTTTCTATCTCTCGGCTCAGCATTTTGGCGTTGCTGCCCGTGATGTAGATATGCTCCTTGGCGTCGGCCATGCGGCGGGCAAACTTCTCCCAGCCGTCAATGTTCTGCACCTCATCCAGAAAGAAATAGCCTTTTTTGTCGCTCATCTCGCTCTGCACCGACAGCAGGTCGTTGAAGTCTGCAACGGTGAACTCGGAAAGGCGCTCGTCCTCAAAGTTGATGTAGATGATTTGCTCCCAGTCCACACCGGACGCCACCAGATCCAGCACGATTTTATACAGCAGCGTGGATTTTCCCGCGCGGCGCAGACCCACCAGCACATAATTGCCGTTTTCCTCAAATTCGTAGTCGCGCGGCACGATTTGAAAATTGCGAACAAATTCGTGTTGGTCGTAGATGACGGATTTTAAAAGGGCATGATTCATAGCGTGTGCCTCCGAGGAACGCAGTTTGTTTTGTCAAGTATAGTTTATCATATTCTTGCGTTTTTGTCGAGTATAGTTGACAACATTACATTGCGCTTGTAAATCATACTAAGTTCCGTCACAAACAGCGCTTCCCCTGACGCACGTTCCATAGCAGCACCGTTCCAAAGCTGCATCGCCCCGCGGCTGTTCTTATTTTTGACGCTCTCAAACAGGTGTGCCCGGCATTGCCGCCCCGGTAAAGAAAAGCCGCAAAGGCGCTATTCAGTGTCCCAGCGTTTTCAGCACACTTGTCACGTCATCGATCTGCGTGGCAAACTCTGCCTTTAAATCGGCAGGCGCAATGCTCATCAGATAGGGGTGTGCCGCCGCACGGAGCATGGGGGCATCGTTGTAGCTGTCACCGAAGGCGTATGTATTTTCCAGCGTAATACCGAAATGTTCGCACAGCAGGTGCAACCCTTTATCCTTGCCCGCTGCGGTAAAATCCAGCCAGTGTTCGCCCGTGATGGCGGCGCCGATGCGATCCCGCCAGAGGGGCAGGATTTCCTTGGCCGGGCTGTTCATATCCCCTGCGGAGATGGCGGAAATCTGGGTTACATCTCCTTTTACCTCGCTGAAGTCCTTCACGATGCGGCAGTTCCCGAACTCAACGCCCACCGCGTTCAGGTTGGCTTGGGCGCCTCGGTCGGCACAAAATAGTAGCGGCCCGTTGTAGTGCAGGCGCGGGATACACAGTCCGTGCGCGTTCCCAGGTAGGCGACCAGCTCAGCGCAAAGCTCACGCGGCATGGGTATGGTATGCAGCAGCTCGCGGCCATAGCAGACATAGGCCGCATTTTCGGACATATAGGCGATTTCGTCCGCCACAGGGGCAAACAGCTCCCGCAAAGCGTCAAGGGGGCGGCCGCTGGCAGCGCAGAACAACACCCCGCAGTCATGCAGGCGGCGTATCTCGTCAAACACGGCACAGGGCAGCTCGGTCTGCCCCTCCGGCAGCAGGGTGCCGTCCAGATCGCTGGCAACTAAGGTGTGAAACTGTATCATCCCAAGGTCTTTCCTTTCCCGATTGGTCGATGCCGTGCAATGTGATGGCTGCGCGGCAAAATCATTCCATATGCTCCACCAAAAAATCAATAAAGGCGGCGTAATCTTTGCACAGAAGGGCACCCTTCAAATTGTTGCTGTCCAGCAAAATCATGGACAAAGGCTCAGATATATCGTAAAAAATCTTGCGGTCGTTGGGGTTGAAGCTCAGCATGATCACAAGGCTGACAGCCGTGTCGTCCCAGCGGATGGGGGTACGGCTGACATATACAGCCATACAGGTGCGCGGGCTGCACATTTTCAGCGTGTGGGGTATTGCAAACTGCCCGAACGCCGTGGACGAAATACTCTCCCGTTCTATGACGGCGGCCTCAAACGCCGGGGTCATGCAGCCCTGCGCCAGCAGGCGGCTGCACATGTGGTGGACCACTTCCTCTCGCGTGGTGCAAAGGCGCCTGTTTCAAACAGCTCCGGCGTCAGGATGGCCGACAAGCTGCGGCGGAAGTTCTCGCGCCGCGCCTGCGTGTTGATCTCCTCCACCTTGCGGTTCAGCGCCATAATGTCGGAGTTTGTCAAAAAAGGCGAGATAAGCACAAGCGGCATATTCAGCACCCTGTGGGGCCGCACGGTGGAGATGACCAGCGCACTGCCGGTAAGCTGGTCAAGAAGGCTCTCCTTTGTAAAGACATTGGTAAGCAGGATTTTACCCTCCATGCGGCGGCTGATGCGGTCCGCCAAGCTGCTGTCCATATTGTAGTAGCTGGGGCAATACAGCACGGCAGGCACACGGTTTGCCAGTTCCTTCTGCGTTTCCAGCGCACCGCCCAGATGCAGCGCAATGTAGGCGATCTCGTCCTCGTCGAGCGTGATGCCTGTTTTTCGCGGATGATGCCCGAAAGCTGCACGGACACATCGTAAATCAGCGGGCAGCTCTGGCGTATCTCACTGACAAGCGGATTTTTGCAGAAACTCCTGTTCTGCGCGCGCACCAGCAGATTGTGCGTATGCAGCGCAAAGCGGATGAAAAATTCCGGCTCGTCCAGATTGATGTCGTAAAAATCCTTTACGGTGTTGATGAGCTGGTGTACAAGGTCGGTGCAGTCGCTGCCGATATAGTCGGCAATGTTGTCGGGCGTGATGGACGCATAATCCAGCATTGAGGTACGGGAAACAAGCAGCAGCGCCATTTCATATTGCTCAGCTGCAGAGAAACGAATGCTGAAATTGCGGGCCAGCCTCTCGATCAGCTCCTGCGCGAGCTTTTCATTCTGTGGGTCCAGCGGATGCATATTACTTGGGGCCTCTGTGTAAACACAGCCGTTCTGTACACGGTTTATGGCGATGGCAATGTGCAAAAGCAGATTCAGTAGTGAATAGTCATTGATGAAGTAGTGGTTTTCGTTCAGCACATCCATGACATCCGCGCGTATTTTATCAATGTCAATGCTGGGAAAGGCAGCCTGCAGGGAGTCCGTGCTTGTAAATGCGCTGGCGGATTCATGTACAACAGTCCGCTGAGCAGGCGGCGCTTGTTGCGTTCGCTGCCCGTCAGTGTTACAGTGTCCCCGCTGACGGTAAGGCTCAGGTCGTACTCCCGCGTCAGGCGGCGCATCTTGCCCATCAGTCCGTGAAAGGTCGTTGCGCTGATATAAATTTCATCGCACAGGTCGTACAGGTTCAGGCTGCCGCCCTTCTGTACAAGGCGGTTCAGAATGTAGGTGCAGCGGTCCTGCGCGTTCTGGGGAATATCGTTCGGGCTTTGGTGCAGCATCTGCTGCGCCATGGCGGGCGAATGCGGTAACCGGTCGGCGTTGAGAGGATGGCGTCCGGGTATTGCGCATTGACTGCATTGATATAGTTATGTACCGTGCGCACCGATACCCCCAGCGAATTGGCAAGCTGGGTGGCATTGAGTTGCTGGTTTTGATCCAGCAATGTCTGCACGAGCTGGTTCTGCTTGCTAGCCATGAGCGGTGAATCCTTTCGTTGAATGAGTGGTAGGAAATCGGCTTGTCCCCTCCGGGCAGGGCGCTGCCGTGACTGCCGCATTGCGTAGTGGAGACACCCCACCGTACTTTTTATATTCATAGTATACCCCAACCCTGCCCAAAAAGAAAAGCAGCAATTTTCACAGGGGGTCTGCAAAAAGCTGTACAAAATGACAAGAAGTACGCTTTTCCTGTTGCAAAAATCTGTAAAAGCTGCTTTTTTGAGCAGGATGCACAAGTTTGGTGTGCAATTATTTTGCACATCGACGGATTGCACCAACGGTGTGCAAAAGTCAGGGTTGCACGGTGCAAAAAATTGCAGTATGCTGAAAACACAGAAAGGGCAATGACACGAAGGCCCGCAAAATATGAGGAATTTGACACGAAAGAGGTAAACGACTATGAAAAAGCACAATGTTCTGCTCGTCTGCGGTTCCGGCGCATCTTCCGGCTTTATGGCTGCCAACATCCGCAAGGCTGCCGCAGCTCGCGGCCTGTCCATCACCGTCAATGCACGCAGTGAGTCCACCGTTGAGGATTATGTCGATGAAATCGATTGCCTGATGATCGGACCTCACCTCGCATCTACCCTGCCCGATATGGAGGAAATCTGCGAGGGCTATGATGTCAAGGTCGGCGTCATTGAGCAGGCTGCCTACGCACGCCTGAACGGCGACGCTGCGCTGGATCAGATTCTTGGTCTGTTCGGCGAGGCCTGATACCCTACGGTACCAAGCAGGGGAAGCGGCCCTGCACTAAATAGTGCTGCCGATGATCGGCAGCATAAATGAGGAGGAAACCAATGGATAAACTCATTAAATGGCTCGAAAATTCTTTCGCGCCGAAACTGCAAAAGATCACGAACCTGATTTGGATCGTGGTCATCAAGGACTCAATGATGCAGCTGCTGCCCTTCATTCTGGCAGGCTCTATCTTCTGCGTCGGCACCATTCTGAATGACTACATCCCCGCACTGCCCAGCTTCTGGACTCCCTTCGGCTGGACGATGAGCAAAATCGGCTGATGGCCTCCTTCCTGATCCCCTTTAACTACTGCGAGAAAAAGCGCTTCCGTAAGCAGCGCATCCTCGCGGGCTTCACGGGCATGATGCTCTTTATGATCTGCATCGACCCGCAGTCTGCGGAGGAAATGGGCCAGGGCCACTCCCTGTACGGTGCCAACGGTATGTTCGTTGCCATCTTCACTGGCATTATCGTTGGTCTGGTCTTTGGTGCGTTCGCCAAGTTCTCTTTCTTCAAAGAGGATTCCGTCATTCCCGACTTCGTTCGTCAGTGGTTTGACTCCCTGCTGCCCATCATGCTTCTGATCGCGGGCGGCTGGCTGATCGTTCAGGTCGCCGGTGTCGATGTTGCCGGTGCTGTGCAGGCCGTCTTTATGCCGTTGCAGAGTGCTTTGACCTCTCCTGTCGGCTTCGTGTTCTTCTGCTTCCTGAAGTGCTTCATCTACTCCATGGGTATCTCCACTTGGGTGCTTACCCCTGTTGATGAGCCTGTCAAGCTGGCTGTTATCACCGCCAACCTGGAGCTGGTCGCTGCTGGCATTGCCACCTACCAGAACCTGGGCATCTTTACCGAGACCTTCATGTTCTGCACCTATCTGTGGATCGGCGGTGTCGGCTGCACGCTGTCCCTCTGCCTGTTGATGATGTTCATCTGCAAATCCAGCGAGCTGAAGGCCCTTGGCCGTGCCTGCGTCGTGCCCGGCATCTTCAATATCAACGAGCCCATCATCTTCGGCGCCATCGCTGGAACCCCCTGCTGATGCTGCTATGTGGCTTCAGGGCATCATCCTTCCCATCGTGACCTACATCTTCACGAAGGTCATCCCGTTTGCCCCCATCCCGCGCATCCAGTTCGACCTGTGGTACTGCCCGTACCCCATCAGCACCTTTATCGCTACGCAGGGCAGCATCACCGGCGTGATCTTCGCCATCCTGACCTTTGTTCTCTCTGCCGTCATCTGGTTCCCGTTCGTGAAGGCCTATGACGACCAGAAGGTCAAGGAAGAGACTGCCGCCATCAAGCCTGATAGCCGCAAAACGCTTACAGGTGCCGCTTGATCTGTAAGTTGAAAGTGAAAAAAGTACCGTCCGGCCGGCTCTACTCGACCGGGGCGGTATTTTCATCAGGGCGCAGTCACACAACATCCTGTAAGTCACACGATTTAACCATAACGAATACAAAGGAGCATTTTTATGGAAGAGGAAAAGAGCCCGATGACGGGTATGACCCAGGAAGAAAAAGACGAATATGTCATGGGCAAGGCCATGGATATCATCATGGGCTCCGGTGACGCTCGCCTGCACGCCAGCAAGGCTATGGACCACATTGCCAAGGGTGAGCTGGACGAGGCCAAGGCTGAGCTGAAGGAGGCTGACAAGCTGCAGGCCGAGGCCCACAATGTTCAGACCGAGATGATCCAGGGCGACATTCGCGGCGGTGATGAGAAGATGGGCTACTATGTCCTGTTTGCCCACGCACAGGATACCCTTATGACGATCCAGGTTGAGATCAACATGACCAAGAGTATGCTGAAGATCGCCAAAAACTATGAAAAGCGTCTTGCCGACCTTGAGGCCAAGGTGCAGCTGATTTTTGACAAGGAGAATCTAAAATGGAAAAGATGAGCAAATACAACGGTATGCCGAAAGACTTCCTCTGGGGCGGTGCACTGGCCGCCAACCAGATGGAGGGCGCATGGAAAGAGGGCGGCAAGGGCTGGTGCCTGGCAGACATCAACCGCAGCCAGTATGACATCCCGCCGGAAGAGCGCTACAACATGGAGATCGACACCGCATACATCAAGCGCGCCATGGAGGAGGACGACAAGTTCTACCCAAACGCCGCGGCATCGACTTCTACCACACCTACAAGGAGGACATCAAGCTGCTGGCAGGCACCGGCATGAACAGCCTGCGCACCTCCATCAACTGGGCCCGCATCTTCCCCAACGGTGATGATGCCACGCCCAACGAGGAGGGCCTGAAGTTCTACGATGACCTCATCGACACGATCATTGCCAACGGCATGGAGCCGCTGATCACGGTCAGCCACTATGAGATGCCGCTGAATCTGGCCCTGAAATACAACGGCTGGGCCAGCCGCGAGGTCGTTGACTTCTTTGTGAAGTACTGCGAGGTGCTGTTCAAGCGCTACAAGGGCAAGTCCATAAGTGGATCCTCGTCAACCAGATCAACCTCATTGTCCACGAGAGCTTCAACCATCTGGGTATTGCCAGCGACAAGGTCGACAACCTGCTGGAGGCCAAGTATCAGGCGTCCACAATGAGATGGTCGCCTGCGCCAAGGCTACCAAGATTGCCCATGAGATCGACCCCGCCAACGAGATCGGCATGATGTTCTGCTCCAACCTGACCTATCCCATCAGCCATCGCCCCGAGGATGTGTACTGGAATATGCGCCACAACCAGATGGAATATCTGTACGGCGACATCATGGTCCGCGGCTACTACCCTGGTTACGCCCTGCGCTATTACGATGAGCACAACATTCATATCAACTTCTACCCCGGTGACGAGGAGGCTCTGAAAGAGGCACGGTCGATTTTGTATCGCTGAGCTACTACTACAGCCGCCTGTCCGGCGAGGAGCCGTACCTGCACACCGAGCTGGGTCAGGTGCCGAACCCCGACATTCCGGCCAGCGACTGGGGCTGGAGCATTGACCCCCTCGGCCTGCGCATTGCGCTGAACGAGTACTGGGACCGCTACCAGAAGCCCCTCTACATCACCGAGAACGGCTTTGGCGCCTACGATAAGGTCGAGGCCGACGGCTCCATTCACGACCCGTACCGCATCGACTATCTGCGCAAGCATGTTGAGCAGGTCGTCGAGTCGGTCAAGGACGGTGTTGATGTGCGCGGTTACTATCCGTGGCCCCATTGACATCATCTCCTGCTCCTCCAGCGAGATCGAGAAGCGCTATGGCTTCATCTATGTCGATTACGACAACCAGTTCAACGGCACCGGCAAGCGCAGCCTGAAGGACAGCTACTACTGGTACAAGAAGGTCACCGCCTCTAACGGCGAGGACCTTGGCTAAGGAAGCTTTTTGACAAAAGCAAAATATCCGATTACAATGGAGTACGGACTGTGAAACAAAAGGAAACAGCAGCAGTACTGATGGTGCTGCTGGCAGCGGCCTGCTGGGGCGCAAACGGCATCTTTATCAATATCCTGACGGCCTACGGCGTCAACGGCACCCAAATGACCCTCGTGCGTATGGCCTCGATGGCCATTCTGACAGGCATCTGGCTTGCAGCGAAAACTCCCGCCGCGCTGAAAATCGACCTGCGGGATCTTGTATGGTTTGTCACGGCAGGCGCACTGGGGCTGTTTATGTTCGGCCTGTTCTACACCTACTCCATCCAGCTTGTGGGTATGGGCACGGCTGCCGTGCTCATCTACCTTATGCCGTCCCTTGTCATGCTGTTCAGCATCGTGTTCCTGCATGAAAAGTTCACCCCCGGCAAGGGGCTGTGCCTTGTGCTCAGCCTGCTGGGTTGTGCGTTAGTCAGCGGAGTGGCAGGCGGCGTAACGCTGGATGCGGGCGGTGTGGCCTACGGCCTTGGTGCCGCGCTGTGCTACACACTGCAGAATATTCTGCTGGCTACCAAGCTGAAAAAGTACAGCCCGATGACAAATCTGTTTTACATGTTCCTCTTCAGTGCAGTGGCAAGCCTTGTGTTTACCGCCGCCGCAGGTGAGCTGCCGGGGGTTGCCTATATCCTGACAACGCCCGGTGCGCTGGCCGCCAACCTTGGGTTGGGGCTGGTGTGCTCTTTGGCGGCGCAGTGGCTGTACACTGCCGCGCTGAAAACTATCCCCGCCAGTCGTGCGTCCATTGCCGCCACCTTTGAGCCTGTGGCCGCCGCGCTGTTCGGCTGGTATTGTTCGGGCAGAAGATGGATGGAGTTCGGCGTAGCGGCATTGTGTGCGAGATTGCCGCGTTGGTGCTCTTGCAGCTGCCGGCCCCCGCAAAACGGAAAGGATAAGCAAATGGCAAAGAAACAGACCCCCACGGCACAGGATTACCACAAGAGTGAGACCTACAAGAACGCTGATGCCGAGACCCGCCGCAATCTGTACCGTTATAAAACCGAGCTGAACATCACAGACGAGCAGATGAACTGGCTGCTGGCCTTGGAGGATGTGCGCCTGACACCGAAGGAGCAGCGCCGCAAGGGCAATGCCACCGCAGAAATGATGGTGATCGGCGCAATGGTCACATTTTTGCTGGCTGCCAATGTAGGGCAGCGGGCGTTTATGCTGATTGCCAGCGTATTCTTCATTTTTGCCGCAGGGCTGTACCTGTCTGGTGCCCTGAACCCCTACAGCATTGCTGTCCGAAAAATCAAAAAGCAACTGAAAGCTTACCCAAAAGTTCCGTCCTTTAAAGAGTGGAGCAAACCAGCCGACGAGGACGACAACGAATAAGCCATTCCCTTGCTGAGTTACACAGCATTCCTCATATTACACAAAGCCCCTGCCGCAGCACTGCGGCAGGGGCTTTGTGCTGCGTGTCGAAAAACCTCCCTCTGCGAGGGAGGTGCCCCGAAGGGGCGGAGGGAGAGAACCTTGCCATAGCCCGAAATATTTCGGCAACCGTACCAGTTCTCTCCCCACCGCCTGCGGGCGGAG
>ENA-OQIO01001350-OQIO01001350.1-human-gut-metagenome-genome-assembly--contig:-NODE-1350-length-12083-cov-2.706507_pt1 | contig 12083 bp, 13 predicted proteins | sample MGYA00242573_ERZ504737 | MGnify/ENA primary metagenome ERZ504737 (study PRJEB26092, sample SAMD00036203) | human gut metagenome | host: Homo sapiens | study: EMG produced TPA metagenomics assembly of... | reverse complement strand
ATAGCCATGCACACCCCACCCGCGCTATATTTTTGCACTGGAAATTTCTTAACCCCTTTATTCTCTCCAACGCACAGGACAGACTCAAATCAGCCCATTTATCACACCCTTGATGCTTTCTTTATTTCTCTCTAACACACAGGACGGACTTAGTACGATTCCAGAATTTCTTTGTAGTGGATCCTTTTTATTTCTCTCCAACGCACAGGACGGACTTAGTACGATTCCAGAATTTCTTTGTAGTGCATCCTTTTTGTTTCTCTCCAACGCACAGGACGGACTGCCGGAGGGGCGGCTGCATGGTCGGGACCCGGTGCGTCGGAGTAAGCCGCTGGTCATACTTAGCGCCTGAGGCTTCTGACGGAAGGTACTCTGCGGCCACAAGCCGCAGAGTAAGCCCCATCTGTCTGAGCCAGGTACGCATCAGCGTACATGGCGAGTTATGGGGCGCCCTGCATGGCAGAAGACTCAGACGCTTAGTATGACCCGGCGAAACGACCGCACCAGGCACGACCATGCAGCCGCCCCTCCGGCAGTCCGTCCGTCCCTCCCTCCATCCCACCCACAAAAAAAAAGAGCCCCAAAAAAGGCCCAAAAACGAGGAGTGCCCCGGTAGTGGCTTACCGGGGCGATTATTATGAAAAAAATTGTATGTGTAATGATACAGATACACACCATTACAGCGTCTTTCGTAACGTTCTTTCGAACTATCCCTATACTACCAGACAAATATGAACAAACAATGAACATCTCGTAAACAATTAGCGCATTTGCACAATTTTTTCCAAAATACCCTCCCCCAATTTATAAAAACACCACATTCACAAACAAAACCAAAGCCCTAAACATTGTACATATTGTACATCTCAGCCAAACAAACCAACAACAACCCCAACAAAAGAGCCACAACCCTCACCCTCTAACTCAAACTCCATCTAAAACATCATCAAAAACACCAGCCATCACAAACCATCACCGCCGTGAAAGCATCCCCTTAATAAACTCAATCGCCTTCTCAAAAATATTCTTCACATCAGACTTCGTAACACCCATATCCTTCAAAGTACTATAAGCATCACTCACATACCCCTTGATCTGATCATCACTCATCTCGATCCCACGGAACTTACTGATAATATTAACCAGCGAACTCTTATCATCCTCATTAAGACTCACCCCAAAATGATCCGCAGCCTCATCGATCCCCTGAGAAATCTCATCATCCGTGATCTGGTTAGAATCAAAAAGCCCCTTCACATAAACAATGATATCCCCAACCTTATCCGGATCAGAAGCAAGAGACCCAACCTCATTATCCTTCAGGATCTCCTCCGCCTGACTCATAACAGAACCGGAATCAGACGCCATAACCATCATCGGAGATGTACATGAAATAACACCCGCAATAACCAAAGCTGTAACCTTGTTCAATCTTCTCATAATATTCAACCTCCATACGGGCACCAGCCTTATTAAAAATTGCCTTTTACTATTTTTAACTATCTTTTACTGCCTTTTTATTACCTCATCATTACCTTTTCGACGCCCCTCAGTATACCACACACCCCCACCCCTCTGTAAACCTCAATTTTCCCCATTCCCACCCACACCATTCAGACTTTATGTATATCATCAAAAATATATTCACAATATTTTCATATTTTAAACAAACTTTCCTAACATCTCATCAGTAAAATAAAAATGTAAATTTTCATTACTTACTTATGTCTGACACCTCAGACATAACCTCCTTTCTATGACAAATATATAGGTCCGGACAGGAAACCTCTCCAACATTCCCGTCCGGAAACGCAAAAAGAACCCGGAACAGCTGCCCGGGCTCTTTTTGCGTTTATCATATATTAATTTTTCTCATCATAAATACAGTTGGCAAGCATCGCAAACTGCTCCAGTGTCAGCGCCTCACCCCTGATATTCAGCGGAAGATCACACCTGTTGAACACATCCTCGATCTCCTCCTTACTCAGGGAAAAATCTCCGGAATTTCTGATCCCGTTCACAAGCGTCTTTCTCCTCTGGTTAAAAGATGCACGGATCAGACGGAACATAAGCCCCTCATCCTTCACATCCACCGGCGGCTTCTCATAACGCGTCAGCTTGATCACCGCACTTCCAACCTTCGGCCGCGGCATAAAACAGTTCGGCGGTACATTCGCAACGATCTCCGGCTTCGCATAATACTGCACAGCCAGGGAAAGCGCACCGTAATCCTTGGTACCGGGACCAACCTGCATACGGTCTGCAACCTCCTTCTGCACCATGACAGTGATCGAATCCACAGGAACATTCTTCTCAAAAAGCCCCATGATGATCGGAGTCGTAATGTAATACGGCAGATTCGCAACCACCTTCACAGGCTTGCCGCCGTTTTTCTCATCTGCGATCCTTTTGATATCCGTTTTCAGGATATCGTTATTGATCACGGAAACATTATCCCAGTCCTTCAACGTATCCTTAAGGATCGGGATCAGCGAACTGTCGATCTCCACAGCAGCCACCTCTCTGGCAGCCTCCGCAAGATACTGGGTCATAGTTCCGATACCCGGACCGATCTCCAGTATAAAATCATCCTTTGTGATACCCGAAGACTCAATGATCTTTTCCAGAACATGCTCGTCGATCAGAAAATTCTGACCAAACCTTTTCTGGAAAACAAAATGATACTTTTGAAGGACTTCAATGGTATATTTCGGGTTACCAAGATAAGGTCTGGCCATATTTTTTACCTCTGCTTTTTCTTATTTTCAGCTGAAATCCTTTTCAAAAAGTACCGTGTAGCCATCACGGTCCACACGCTTCTTGGAACGCTTGAACAATCCGCTCTGAGCTCTCTCCATAGCCTTATCCAGCATGGTCTTCACAGTACCGATGCACATCGGCTGATCCTCCTTCTGGTTGATCCCAATCAGATTATACAGAGCAAGCATGCCCATCTGGTCGATACGGAATCCATTCTCCATGGTATAGACCTTAGCGAAATTAACAAGTTCATCGTTTGTAAATACAGGAATGTTGATCATGGATGTAAACTTCTTCGCAAGCTTCGGATATCTTGCGATCAGCTTACGCATACCGATCTTTTCATCCTCCAGGATCACGATCATTCCCTTTGTGTTTCCGGTCATAGCTTCCTCAAGCTCATCTGCTGTTTCCTGGGAAAGCTGGTTTGCATCCTCGATAACAAGGAAACCGCCGGCAAGCTTGGATACGATCTCCGGAATATCCTTTCCGTTAAGATCATCCGCAAATATATAGGCAACCTTGGAAGCCTCGATATTCAGCTCTTTACAGATTGCCGGGATCAGACTTGAGATCAGTCTCGTCTTACCTGTTTCTCTGCCGCCCATAACGATCACATTTCCGGTCTGGGAGGTCTTGTCTGCTGCGCCCATCTGCACATCGCAGAGTACATCAAGCAGCTGTTCCTTCATTCCGGGAACTGTAATAAAATAGGTGAAAAGCTGCTTCTCTTCATCTGTGAGCTCTTTCTTTCTGGAAACGATCTTTGTAGGATCCTTTTCCGGATGGATCGTAGCGATAAATTTCTCAAGCTGCTCTTCCTCGCTGAGCTCCGCTTCCTCATCGTCCTCTTCCATGGCTTCATCAGAATCATCACCGATGAGACTGCTGATAAAATCATCCTCATTCTCGTCATCCTCATCCTGGAAGTCAAAGGCGTCATCACTGTATTCTTCTTCCTCATCAAGAAGATTTTCCTCTTCCGCTGAAGCCACCGGTTCCTCATGATGAAGCTTCGTTGAAGGCTCTGCTGCCGCCTTCTGCACCTGCTCCTCAGATTCCAGTGAAGGAATCTCCGGAAGCACATCCTCTTCTTCCACCGGCTTCTGTACTCCTGACGGACCATTCAGAAACTCTGCTTCTGCAGCCTGAAGATCCTCCTCAGTAACCGGCTCCTCATCTTCATCAAATACGATATCCGGAAGTCTGGTATCGGAAGTCTCCGTTACCTCTTCCTCCTGCTGAGCGGAGATCTGCGCCATGATATCCTCGATATCTGCCGCATCCGGCTCCTCCGGAACAAATTCATCAGCCGCAATATCCAGATCCTCAATACCTGCCGGCTCTTCCGTTACGTCGGACTGCTGGACATCCGGAGATTTCTCTTCCTCCGGGATATCGATTCCCTGCTGTGTAGCTGCTGCCAGAATAGTATCCTCCAGGTTGAAGTCCTTATCTTTATCCTTCCCGGACCTGTCACCTACAGATGCCGCAATATCCTCGATATTTCCGAAAATTCCGGACGCATCCGGGATCTCCGCGGAACTGCTTGCATTCTCCGGGTCCACATTGATCATAGACTTCGGGATCTTCAGCTCCGGCATACGGATCATTGCGGAAAAATCAGGCTTGCCTTCCTCATTGAGCGGAACCCCTGCAGGCTTCTCCTCACTTTCCTCATTTCCGGCAGCCTTCTCCTTCATGATCTCTGCAACACTCTGGGACAAAGACATCTCTGTAGCTTTCTCAGCCTCAGCTTCTTCCGCTTCCTGATAAGTCTCTTCTTCCTCTTTATCCTGCTGTTCCTGAGCCTGCAGCTTCATACTTCCGGATGACAGGTTCTCAACACCGGATGCCAGCGGGATCTCATCCGCTTCCTGTCCGGAAAACTCTTCCTGCTCTTCAGAAAGCTCATCCGAAGCTTCCTCACTTCCTTCTGCTGCTTCGATCTCCTCAGAATCTGTAAACTCCTCTGACGGTTCTGCTGCCGCAGCAGTCTCAGCCTCCGGCGCTTCCGCCTGTTCCGTCACATCCTCAGAGCCTGTGGAAACCTCATCCTGCTCTTCATCCTGCGCAGCTTCTTTTTCCTCCATATCCTCTTCCGCAGATTTCTTATGTCCGCCAAAGATATCACGGAATCCCTTGGAAAGCTTCTCCTGGAATGTCTCCGCACTGTTCAGATCCCGCTCATCATCTACCTGGATGGTATCTGTGACCGGTTTTGCCTCCTCATACTCGGCGGATGCTTCCGCTTCCTTGCTCTCCCTGATCTCCTGCGCCTTTTCCGGCGGGATCAGCTTCGGGATAAAACGCTGTTCATATTTCTCTTTCTCTTCGCCAGTGAGAACACCCATCCGCTGTTTCAGGTCAAGGGCCTTCATCACATAAGTTCCGTCATTGAACCAAAGGATCATCTCATTGCAGAGATCCAGGCACTTCTGCTTGTCTCCTGCCTTGTAATAGAGCTTGGCCAGCTCATAGGACCAGCGCTCCGTAAATTCCTTCTCCTTATATTCCTCAAGAATACGGATCTGTTCATTCAGAGATGCATTCTTCGCTCTGGCGATCTTATATTTCAGTATATACTGGCTGTTATCATTACCTGCCACTTCTCTGTATTCATCAAAGAATTCTGTGGCTTCACTGATCTGTCCCATTTTCAGGGAAACCTCGATCAGACGGTAAAGTATGTTCTTGCCGATCGGCGCTCTGTGGTAGGCAAGAAGAAAAATTTCCTTGCTCTCTTCATAGCGCTTGTTGGCCGCGTAGATCTCGCCCACTACACAAAGGGTACGGACATTTTTCACACGACGCCAGTCAATGCTGTCAACAATCTGCATGGCGCCTTTGTAATCCTGGGTCTCGACCAGCTTATTGATCTGTCCCAGCTTAACGCGAAACTCCTCTTTATCCAAAATATTCACCAACTTTCCATAATCAGAATCAGTTTACCATATGCATACGGGCTTGTCAAAACCCTTTAGGCATATAAACATGCCCCTTTACCACCTGAAAAACCCTGTTGATCTTGAACTGATGGCTGACAAAATCATCCAGTCCTGTACAGGTGATCAGAGTCTGTATATCGTGGATGCTTTCCAGCAGATATGTCTGCCTGCTGCTATCCAGCTCCGAAAGAACATCATCCAGCAGAAGAACCGGTGTATCCCGGATCTTTTTCTTCACCAGATAGATCTCCGAAAGCTTCAGGGAAAGGGCCGCAGTCCTCTGCTGCCCCTGGGAACCATACCTCCGGATGTCGATCCCGTTGACCTTTACGCAGAAATCATCTCTGTGCGGTCCCACGGAGGTCAGCTTCATCCGAAGATCCCGCTCCCGGTTCCTGGAAAGCTTATCCTCAAACTCGGCCGCCGTCACACTTGGCTCGTACAGGATCTCCAGCTCCTCGATCCCGCCGGTAAGCCCTTATGAAGCCCCCTTGCGATCTCGTTAAGCTCCTCCACAAAGGTTTCCCGCTTCCCGATGATCTTCTTTCCGTAATCAACCATCTGCATATCCCAGACATCCAGGGTACTTTTCAGCCCGGGGTTCATATAACAGTCTTTGAGAAGACGGTTTCTCTGGTTCACGATGTGATTGTAGCCGGCCAGCTCCGTGATATAAACACCATCCAGCTGACAAAGCTCCGAATCCAGAAAACGTCTTCTCTCTCCCGGTCCATTCTTGATAATATTAAGATCCTCCGGAGAAAAAAACACCAGATTCACCACCCCCAGCAGCTCCCTTGCCTTGCGGATCGGCAGCCCGTTGATGGCAACTCCCTTTGCTTTGTTTTTCCGGAGGTGCATGTCTATTTTGTATGAAAGATCGCCCTTCTTCACCATCATTCGGATATGGGATTCCTCATTCTCAAAGCGGATCATCTCCCGGTCCTTGCTTCCCTTGTGGGATTTGCTGGTACCTGCCAGATAAACTGCCTCCAGGATATTGGTCTTTCCCTGGGCATTGTCACCGTAGAGAATATTGGTGCCCTGATCAAAATTCATCTCCAGCGACTCATAATTCCTGAAATTATTCAGTCTGATGGATTCAATGTACATTCCTTCACCCGATCACATAAATATCTTTTCCATCGTAGGAAATGGTATCTCCAGGATGGATCTTGCGGCCACGGCGGTTCTCCACCTCACCGTTCACCAGTACCAGACCATCATTGATGGCATATTTCGCCTCAACGCCGTCCTCCACAACACCGGCCAGCTTCAGCGCCTGACCAAGCTTGATAAATTCGTCTTTAATTCTGATCTCCAATTTTTTCTCCTCTTATCTCCGGGGTATTTTCTCCGTCAGATCGATCTTTTCTGATCTTCTGGCGGTATTTAAAATCCCCCAAAATACAAATTTCACCGGAAGGCGGTAATTTAAATACCCCCTTCCAGCAGTTTACGCATAAAACAATTTTCAGAACACGATCGCATTCCCATGCACAATCGGTCAAAAACGGTCACACATTTTTGGTGTATCCGTTTATATCAATCCTGATATCTGCCGTCAGGCTGTACGTGCCCTACGGACACTTACATATCCTAACTGCCGAGCTCAATTCTGTTCACAGCTTCAAGCATGTGCGTCTTACACGTACACTCACATTCCCGAAACTGCTGCGTACATCTCTTGTCCCTTATTCCTTATATTTCCCAGGTTTTATCTGGCCTGATTCTGGTTGATGTTTACAGGAAGGATCAGGTAAGTATAGTTCTCCTCATCGTCACGGATAAAGCACGGGGCCTTCGGATTTACAAGATAGATCGTCACGGTTTCATCATCAATAACACGAAGCGCATCGATCAGGAATTTCGGATTGAAGCCGATCATGATATCCTTACCCTCTTTTTCAATATCGATCTCTTCATTCATGGAACCCATTGCAGAATCAATGCGCAGCTCCATATCATCGTCTGTGATGTTGATGATGATCGGTTTTTTATCAACCTCACGTACCAGAAGTGTGGCACGGTCGATACAATCCAGGAACTCTTTTTTGTTGATCTTCAGTTTTGTCTCATAATCACTGGAAAGCATCTGGTCAATTCTGAAATATTCTCCCTCGATCAGTCTGGAAACTACCATAGTCTGATCAAATTCAAATAAAATATGGTTTTTTGTAAAGTAAATGCTGACCTGATCATCCACTTCTCCGGAAAGGATCTTGCTGACCTCGCTTAAAGTTTTGCCCGGAACTACCACCTTACGGTCAGAATAATCTTTCTTAAGAGACATTTTTCGGATAGAGATACGATGTCCGTCCAGAGAAACTACCTTCAGACAGTTATTTTTGATCTCAAAAAGCTCACCGGTCATAAGCTTATTGTTTTCATTTACAGCAATCGAAAAAATAGTCTGGCGGATCATTTCTTTCAGTGTGTACTGAGAGATCGTCAGCGGTTCATCCTTCTCGATCATCGGTAAATAAGCAAAATCTTCTCCTGATTTTCCAGGGATATTGAATTTTGCTTTTTCACAGGTAATGGTTGCTGCATATTTATCATCGGTCTTAATGGTAACATCATTATCCGGAAGTCGTCTGATGATTTCATAGAAGATTTTTGCATCAAGAGCAACTTTACCTTTTTCTTCAATAGTACCTTCAACTATCGTTTCAATTCCCAGTTCCATATCGTTGGTGGTAAATTTGATCTGGTTTGTGGTTGCATCCATGAGATACATTCCAGGATTGGCATTGTGGTTTTTGATGGAACTGCTTTGAGTGCGATACTTACACTTTTTAACAGACTTGATTTGGAGCAGATGATTTTCATAGTGTGTATAACTCCCTTTCTGAACAATTTGTGGTTTTTATAAATATATTTATAGAAAAAATCCGCAGTAACCGCCGTAGGGGGACAGATTTTGTGAAAAACTCCCGCAGGCCTGATGTTTTCAGGGGTTTTCCGTTGGGATAACTTTGTGTAAAAGTGGTATTTTCGCATGTGAATAACCCGGGGATAAAATTACCGCCGCGTTTTGGCAAAAAAGTTGTACACATCTCTCCACATACAATCAACACGTTATACACCAGTAATGTGGAAAACTTCCCTAACCTTGTGGATTAATCTTCTTTTTCAATATATCAATGGTATTTTTTAAGTTATCGTCGTTCTGCAATTCGTTTTCGATCTTTTCGATACCGTGCATAACGGTGGTATGGTCACGGTTTCCGAGCGCTTTTCCGATATTTTTCAAAGGTGTGGATATGATCTCACGGCAGAGATACATGGAAACCTGGCGGGGCATGACGATCTTGGAGTTTCGTTTGTTTCCGCTTAAGTCCGCAGGTGTGACTCCGTAATGCTCTGCAACAACGGAGATGATGTATTCCGGTGTGATCACTTTTTTCTCATCCGGAGAAATAATATCCTTCAGTGCCTGCTCTGCCAGCTCCAGAGTTACTTCCTTTTTCTCAAGCTTGGCTCCGGCCATGACCTTGTTGAAGGCACCTTCCAGCTCACGGATATTGGATTTGATATTGGTAGCGATATATTTGATAACATCTTCACTGATGTTGTAGCCGTTCATTTCTTCATTTTTATGAAGGATCGCCATTCGGGTTTCGTAATCAGGCAGCGTGATATCTGCGATCAGACCCCACTCGAACCGGGAACGGAAGCGCTCTTCCAGGATTTCCATATCCTTCGGTGGTTTATCAGAGGATATGATGATCTGCTTTTTGGCACTGTGAAGACTGTTAAATGTATGGAAAAATTCCTCCTGTGTGGATTCTTTTCCTATAATAAACTGAATATCATCGACAAGAAGAACGTCGATATTTCTGTATTTTTCACGGAATTTGCTCATTGCCGTGTTATTTCCGTTTCGGATGGTTTCGATCAGCTCGTTGGTGAATTCCTCACTGGTTACATACAAAACACGGCTGTTTTCGTCGTGTTCCAGAATGAAATGAGCGATGGAATGCATAAGATGCGTCTTACCAAGACCGCTCCGCCATAGATAAACAGTGGATTGTAGGTATCTCCCGGTGATTCGGCAACTGCAAGAGCTGCGGCCTGGGCGAATTTGTTATTACTTCCTACAACGAAGGTGTCGAAGGTGTATTTTGGATTTAAATGCGCCTCTTCGTAACGTGTATCCTGAACCTGTTTATCATAAGAAGTGTTTTTTTCTGTTTTTTTGGGGAGATCTTTTTCCAGAACGAAGCGAACCTCGCATTCTTCCATGCCTGTCAGTACACAGATAGTAACCTGGAGGGGTATTTTGTAGCGTTTACTGATGTAATTGACTCCGATCGCTGCCTGTTCAGAGGGAACAACCACTGTTATCAGCTTTCCGTCAACCTCATAAACTTTCAGCGGCTTGAGCCAGGTATTAAAAGGGACATCAGTCACCTCATATTCAGATTTGACAGTTTGCAGGATCTCCTCCCATTTTTCAATAACAGCGTCCATTTTTTCCTCCCATGAGTATTATAATAACCCCAGTCTGCGACTGGAGATAGATATCCTTTTATATATTACAATGAAAATGGGGTTTTCGCAATGGAAAATCCTTGAGATTTTTGGGAAAAGAATGTGGATAATGTGGGGAAATTACTGTGGATTAGGGTGGATTATTGTGGATAAGAGTCCTGGAGGTTTCCATAAGTCGAGAATTGGTGGAAAATGTGGAAGAATTATGTGTATAAAAAAATCCACCTTAAAAATACCGCAAATAAAGGGTTTTTTTGAAAACGATGTGAACAAACTCTCCGAAAAAGTGGATAGATTTCCGGTCAATCCACAAGTTATCCACAAGTTATCCACAAAATGTGGATAATGTTACGTAAACCATAAGCGCTTTCCACATAAGAGAAAAAAATAAATACCGTAAGGTGGGGGTATTTTATAGAACCCTTGATTTTATCGGGTTTTTTGCAATTTTTACTTGACGAAAAGGAGGTTTATTTATATAATTGAAACGATGTTCTGAATGATAAGTTATTTCATAACAATTAAAAATAGATAAAGGAGGTGCTTTACCTATGAAGATGACATTTCAGCCAAAAAAGAGATCCAGAGCTAAAGTTCACGGCTTCAGAGCTCGCATGAGCACAAAGGGCGGACGTAAAGTATTAGCTGCAAGAAGATTAAAAGGAAGAAAACAGTTATCAGCATAAGCTGCAAGACCGCATTTATGTGGTCTTTTCTTCTATCCGGAGAAATATCCGCGCAGGCGGAATCTAATTAAGGAGGATTCGTTTGATCAGATCAGAGTCCTTAAAGAAAAATCAAGATTTTAAAGTTGTATATCAGAACGGAACATCGTACGCAAATCGGCTTCTGGTGATGTACGTGCTGAAGAATCAGCACATGAAGAATCGTCTGGGAATATCAGTAAGCAAAAAAGTAGGGAACAGTGTGGTTCGCCACAGACTCACCAGATTGATCAGAGAAAGCTATCGTCTCAACGAAACAGATTTTGACAGTAACCTTGATATTGTAGTAGTAGCGAGAGCCGCAGCCAAGGGCAAGAGCTTTCACGAGATCGAGAGTGCTTTTCTGCATCTTGCAAGAAAGCATCATATAACAGGGAATGAACATGATAAAGAAATTTCTGATTAAGATGATAAGCTCTATCAAAATATATATCGCCGATGAAGAGAACGAAATGTCCTTATATTCCCACATGTTCTCAATATGGTTTGGAAGCAATCGAAAAATATGGCGCATTTAAGGGCAGTCTTCTTGCGGTATGGAGGATATTGCGATGCAATCCTTTTTCCCACGGAGGCTATGACCCTGTGCCATGAATTATTTTGTGACTGTTCAGTACTTCCGCAGTTAGTGGACGAATGAATAGTTACCGGACTTTTACAATTGAATAAGAAGTCTAGGAGGAAATGAATTTGGAACTGTTTTTAGCAACAAAAACCGGAACTCCTATTATCGGACAGATCGCGTCTGTGATGGGATGGATCATGGATGGCATATATAAGATGCTTGACGGCCTGTTCGGAATCCAGAACATTGGTCTTTGTATCATTATCTTCAGTATTCTTATCTTTGCCTTTATGACACCGCTGCAGATCAAGCAGCAGAAATTCTCCAAGTTAAGCGCGATCATGCAGCCTGAGATCCAGAAGATCCAGAAGAAATATCAGGGTAAAAAGGATCAGGCTTCCATGATGAAAATGAACGAAGAAACCCAGGGCTGTTTATCAGAAATATGGTGTTTCTCCAACCGGTAGCTGTGTACAGTTAGCCATTCAGATGCCTATTCTGTTTGCTCTGTATCAGGTTATCTACCGGATTCCTGCTTACGTTGGAAGTGTAAAGAACATTTTTACTGGTGTAGTTGACAACCTGCTA
>ENA-OQIO01001349-OQIO01001349.1-human-gut-metagenome-genome-assembly--contig:-NODE-1349-length-12086-cov-1.360983_pt1 | contig 12086 bp, 20 predicted proteins | sample MGYA00242573_ERZ504737 | MGnify/ENA primary metagenome ERZ504737 (study PRJEB26092, sample SAMD00036203) | human gut metagenome | host: Homo sapiens | study: EMG produced TPA metagenomics assembly of... | reverse complement strand
GACCTTGAAAATGGCAGTGTTGTCATTGATATGGTGTTGAACGTAGATCATGATACAGTATCAGAACTGCTTGCCGAGAAAGCGGATGAGCTCGATCAGAAGGCAGTGGACAATGGTCTGGTGCGTGAAAATGGGACATTTAAGATCATCAAAGGGTCGCAGGGTGTTGAAGTCAACGTAGAAAAGTCGATTGCAGCGATCGAAAATTACGTCAGTAACGACTGGGACGGACAGGGTGGAAATATTGAACTTACAGCAGAGATCGTGGAGCCGAAGGGAAGCGAGGAAGAGCTTTCTAAGGTAAAAGATCTGCTCGGTGGATTCAATACGAATTACAGTTCTTCTACCCAGAACCGCTGTGACAATATTGCAACGGCAGCAGGCAAGATCAATGGAACTGTTTTATATCCGGGAGAAGAGTTTTCTATTTATGAGACGATCGGACCGTTAGATGCAGCCAATGGGTATGAACTGGCCGGAGCCTATGAAAATGGACAGACCGTACAGTCCTATGGCGGTGGCGTCTGCCAGGTTTCCACAACATTATATAATGCAGTTATTTTAGCGGAACTTGAAGTTACCGAGCGTTCGAACCATTCTATGATCGTTACCTATGTCAAACCATCCATGGATGCTGCGATCGCAGGCGATTACAAGGATTTAAAATTTGTCAATAATCAGGACGTACCGATCTATATTGAAGGATATACTTCAGGAAAAAAATGTTTACTTCAATATTTACGGGGAAGAGACAAGACCTGCAAACCGTAAGGTGACATATGAGAGTGAAGTTGTATCAGAACAGGATCCGGGCACACAGTTTGTTGCAACCGGAGATCCGGTGGGAACTATGAGTGTATCCCAGGGAAAACATGTCGGATATGTGGCACAGCTCTGGAAAGTCGTTACGGTAGATGGTGTCGAAGAGAGCCGCGAAGTATTTAATAAGAGTACTTATAAGGCATCACCAAAGATCGTAAACGTTGGAACGGCATCGGAAGATCCGAATGCATCAGCGACAATCGGTGCGGCGTTGGCGACCGGTGATGAAGGAACGATCTATGCCGCAGTTGCCCAGTTTACTGCAGCGGCAGCAGCCACACCGGAACAGCCGGCAGAGAACCAGTCTGCAGAGGAACAGGCAATTGTCGGAGACGGACAGGTGGACGTCAGCGGAGATAACGGTGGAAATGGTCAGTAATTTATTATAAGAAACAAAAAGAGGCTGCCTCGTAAGAGACAGCCTATAACTATAAACAGGAATGGAGTTTGCGATGAAGATTGGAAAAGTACCGGAGAATGTGCTCAAACGCTCCGTATTTAAACAGATACATACCAAAAGACCGGAGGTTGTCTTAGGCGCCGGTGTGGGAGAGGACTGCGCGGCGGTCAAGCTGGCAGAGGATGAGACACTTGTGATGTCAACAGATCCGATCACAGGAACGGCACAGGATATCGGTACACTTGCAATCCAGATTACGGCAAATGATCTTGCCAGTGCCGGGGCAGAGCCGGTCGGCGTTCTGCTTACTGTCTTGCTTCCACCGGAGATTGAAGAGCCTGATCTAAGAGAGATGATGCAGCAGGTAGAAGCTGCATGTGCAAAGGCAGGCGTGCAGGTCATGGGCGGTCATACGGAGATCACGCAGTTGTCAACCAGCCGGTTATTTCCGTTTGTGGTGTCGGCAAAGTAAAAGACGGATGCCTGATCTCTACCGGAGGGGCAAAGCCGGGCATGGATATTCTTGTGACAAAGTGGATCGGGATCGAGGGAACCTCCATCATTGCAAAGGAAAAAGAAAAAGATCTTTTAACAAGATTTTCTGCACCATTTATCGAAAATGCGAAAAAAACTGGATGTATATTTATCCGTGCTTTCAGAGGCCGCAGTCGCCGTTCGGTCTGGCGTTAGTGCTATGCATGACGTCACAGAGGGCGGTATCTTTGGTGCACTCTGGGAAATGGCAGAAGCATCTGGCGTCGGACTTGAAATCGATTTAAAAAAGATTCCCGTTCGTCAGGAAACAATCGAAATCTGTGAATTTTTCGGAATCAATCCATATGAACTGATCTCAAGCGGTTCTATGCTGATGGCGGCAGCCGATGGCAATCTGCTGGTAAATGAGCTGAAAAAAGCGGGAATACCGGCGGCGATCATCGGAAAAGCGACAGCCGGAAATGACAGAGTTTTATTAAATGAGGATGAGAGACGGTTTTTAGAGCCGCCGAAGACGGACGAATTATATAAAGTTGTATAATGTGTGAAAACCAGATTTTCACACAAAAACAGACTGCAAGTATCGTTTAGCGGGCAGATCTGTTGTTATGGATTAAAGCAGTGCTCAAAAGAGTACAAATTATGGAGGATGGGATTATCATGCGTGAAAAGATTTTAAACTTTTATAGAGAAGAACAGCAGAATTGATTTAAAGGAACTGGCTATCATTTTAGGTGTAGATGAGGCAGCCGTGGTAAATGAACTTCAGAAAATGGAAGAGGAGCATATTATCTGCGGATACCATACCTGATCGACTGGGATAAGGCGGGAATTGAAAAGGTGACAGCTTTAATCGAAGTGCGTGTCACACCACAGCGCGGAATGGGATTTGACAAGGTGGCAGAGCGCATTTACAACTATCCGGAAGTAAATTCCGTTTATCTGATCTCCGGCGGATTTGATTTTATGGTAACGATCGAGGGAAAGACACTGCGTGAGGTTTCCCAGTTTGTTTCCAATAAACTTTCACCGCTTGATTCTGTTTTAAGTACAAAGACGAATTTTATTCTGAAAAAATACAAAGATCACGGAACCGTTATGGCAGAACCGGCAAAAGATGAAAGGATAGAGATGTAATATGAGAGATCCATTAAATAAAACAATTACAACGATCCAGCCGTCCGGGATCCGTAAGTTCTTCGATGTGGTACATGAGATGAAGGACGCAATCTCCCTTGGTGTCGGCGAGCCGGATTTTGATACGCCGTGGCATATCCGCGACGAGGGTATTTATTCCCTGGAAAAAGGAAAAACACATTATACCTCAAATGCAGGTTTAAAAGAGTTAAAGACAGAGATCGACCGTTATCTGAACCGTCATTACGGGATATCTTATGACGTGGATCATGAGATCATGGTGACGATCGGAGGCAGTGAGGCAATCGATGCGGCAATGCGTGCTATGTTAGATCCGGGGGATGAGGTTTTGATCCCACAGCCGAGTTATGTGTCTTATGTGCCGTGTGCCGTTTTAGCAGGCGGAGTACCGGTCGTGATCGAGTTAAAGGCAGAAAACGAATTTCGTCTGACTGCAGAAGAGTTAGAGGCTGCGATCACGCCAAAGACAAAGCTTTTGGTACTTCCGTTCCCGAACAATCCAACCGGGGCAATCATGGAAAAATCAGATCTTGAAAAAATCGCGGAAGTGATCAAAAAACATGATATTTTTGTATTGAGTGACGAGATCTATTCAGAGCTTACCTACCTTGAGAAACATGTGACGATTGCGTCTCTGCCGGGAATGTGGGAGAGAACGATCGTGATCAACGGTTTTTCCAAATCACATGCCATGACAGGATGGCGTCTCGGCTATGCATGTGGACCGCGTGTGATCATTGAGCAGATGTTAAAGATCCACCAGTTTGCGATCATGTGTGCACCGTCCACCAGCCAGTACGCAGGCGTGGAGGCATTAAAAACGGTGATGAGGATGTGGCACAGATGCGTGAGGAATACAACGGAAGACGCCCGCTATCTGCTGCACCGTTTTAAGGAGATGGGATTATCCTGTTTCGAGCCGTTTGGAGCATTTTATGTGTTCCCGTGCATCAGCGAATTCGGTATGACATCCGAGCAGTTCGCCACGGAGCTTTTAAATACAGAGAAGCTTGCAGTCGTTCCGGGAACGGCATTCGGAGACTGCGGGGAAGGATTTATCCGTATTTCCTATGCGTATTCGCTGGAGAATTTAAAAGAGGCGATGAACCGCATGGAGGCATTTATTACAGGCTGAGAAAACAGGGTGAAAAACAGGCATGACAGCTTATTTTTCATATTGTGGTCTGTTTGGCAGACTGCCTGGAAATGAGGATTATTATGGCAAAGTTAAATATTGTTTTATATGAGCCGGAGATCCCGGCAAATACCGGAAATATCGGAAGAACCTGTGTCGCAACAGGGACAAGGCTCCATCTGATCGAACCGCTTGGATTTCATCTTGATGAAAAATCGATCAAGCGTGCCGGGATGGATTACTGGAGTGAGCTTGACGTGACGACCTATGTGAACTGGATGATTTCTGTGAGAAAAATCCGGGTGCAAAGATCTATATGGCAACGACAAAGGGACGCCATGTATACACAGAGGTTTCCTACGAGCCGGACTGCTATATTATGTTTGGAAAAGAGAGTGCAGGAATCCCGGAGGAGATCTTAAAAGCCAATCCGGATACCTGTGTGCGGATCCCGATGATCGGGGAGACACGTTCACTGAACCTGTCAAATTCCGTTGCGATCGTGCTCTATGAGGCACTCAGACAGAATCAGTTTGACCATATGAAGCTGCAGGGAGAACTGCACAGACTGCGCTGGGATGACTGATACGGGAAGGAATAAAAACAGATGGGAATTATTAAGGCAAAACAGCTTGTGCATGAATATATCAGACGTGATGAAGAGGGAAACGTAGAGTCGATCCAGACTGCCTTAGATCATGTGGATCTCGATGTGAAGCAGGGAGATTTTATCGCAATTTTAGGACATAACGGTTCCGGTAAATCTACGCTTGCAAAGCATATCAATGCACTGTTAGCCCCGTCCGAGGTAGTCTTTTTGTGGACGGCATGGATGTTTCAAAAGAGGAGAATGTCATTCCGGTGCGAAAGACCGCCGGAATGGTTTTCCAGAATCCGGACAATCAGATCATTGCCAGTGTAGTGGAGGAGGATGTCGGATTCGGACCGGAAAATATCGGTGTGCCGACCGATGAGATCTGGCAGCGTGTGGAGGAGAGTTTAAAGGCAGTCGGTATGTTAAAATACCGTCATCATTCGCCAAACAAACTTTCCGGAGGTCAGAAACAGCGCGTTGCGATCGCGGGTGTCGTAGCGATGGAGCCAAAGTGCATCGTGTTAGACGAGCCGACCGCAATGCTTGACCCAAACGGAAGAGCGGATGTCATCCGCACTGCGCATGAACTCAATCAGAAAAAGGGTGTCACGATCATTCTGATCACACATTATATGGAAGAAGTCGTTGGTGCAGATAAGGTGATTGTGATGGACAAGGGGAAAGTTGTCATGCAGGGGACACCGCGCGAAATTTTTTCCCAGGTCGGAAAGTTAAAGGAATACCGGCTGGATGTACCGCAGGTTACGATCCTTGCTGACCTGCTCAGACAGTCAGGACTTGATATTCCGCTTGGCGTGCTGACGCGGGAAGAACTTGTGGGGCATATTCTGCGAATCGCACAGATCGATTCATGATCATGGAATGTGTATGATGTGGAGCGCAGAGATGGAATATCAGTAGAGCAGGCATTTTATGGTTATATGTTTTTAAAAGATCATCTGATTTTGAGTAAAATGGAAGGCTTTTGGGGTGCTGCTCTGCAGTGGGTGCCCCAGAAATGAGGATGAACATGTCAATTATTTTAGATAAAGTGAATTATGTATACAGCGAAGGGACTGCGTACCAGATCCAGGCGTTAAAGGATGTAAACTTAACGATCGAGGATGGACAGTTTATCGGCGTGATCGGGCATACCGGTTCCGGAAAGTCCACCTTGATCCAGCACTTGAACGGTCTGATGAAGGCGACATCCGGGACGATCTATTTTCATGGTCAGGATATTTATGAAGATGATTTTGACCTGCGTGAATTGAGAAACCGCGTCGGGCTGGTATTTCAGTATCCGGAGCATCAGTTGTTTGAGACAACGATCTTTGACGACGTGTGTTTCGGACCGAAAAATCAGGGATTGTCGAAAGAGGAGGCAGGTCTTCGGGCATTTGAGGCGCTGCGGAGTGTCGGACTGCCGGAGGAGCTTTATTACCAGTCTCCGTTTGATCTTTCCGGTGGACAGAAACGCCGTGTTGCGATTGCGGGCGTGCTTGCCATGAAGCCGGAGGTATTGATCTTAGATGAGCCGACGGCGGGACTTGATCCGGCAGGACGTGATGAGATCTTAGATCTTGTGGAGCGGATGCACAGGGAACGCGGTATTACGGTTATTTTAGTATCGCACAGCATGGAGGACGTCGCAAAATATGTGGAGCGTATTATCGTGATGAATCACGCAGTGTGATGTTAGACGGTGCGCCAAAAGAAGTATTCCGCCACTACAAAGAACTTGAGGCGGTTGGACTTGCAGCACCGCAGGTGACTTACCTGATGCATGAACTGAAGGAAAAAGGTCTGAATGTGGATACAGATGCAACCACGGTGGCGGAGGCAAGAGCTTGTCTGCTCGAGGCGCTGACCGGAATTGATTCTGGAAAAACAGACTTTCATATGTAACGGTTCGGAGGAAGAAGATGTTAAGAGATATTACACTGGGCCAGTATTATCCAGCGGATTCCGTCATTCATAAACTGGACCCGCGCGTAAAACTGTTTGCTACATTTATTTATATTATATCATTGTTTTGTTTTAAAGGGATTGCGGCACTTCTGGTTGCGACTGTATTTTTGATCTTCTGCATCAGAACGTCCAAAGTTCCATTTAAGTTTATGGTAAAGGGCTTGAAGGCGATCGTGGTGCTGATGCTGATCACGGCGGCATTCAACCTTTTTCTGACACCTGGTACGCCGATCGTGAAATTCTGGATCTTTAAGATCACGGCAGAGGGGGCGCAGAATGCGATTCTGATGGCGATCCGTCTGACCTACCTGATCCTTGGAACCTCGATCATGACACTTACGACGACACCAAACCAGCTCACGGACGGTCTGGAAAAATCACTGATGCCGTTATCAAAGATCGGTGTTCCGGTTCATGCGATCGCGATGATGATGTCGATTGCACTTCGTTTTATCCCGATCCTCATCGAGGAGACAGACAAGATCATGAAGGCACAGATGGCGAGAGGTGCTGACTTTGAGAGCGGAAATCTGTTACTGAGAGTGAAAAACATGATTCCTCTTTTGGTACCGTTATTCGTCTCTGCGTTCCGTCGAGCAGACGACCTTGCGATGGCGATGGAGGCGCGCTGCTACAATGGCGGCGAGGCAGAACCAAGATGAAACCTCTGCGTTACGCAGGCGTGGATCATAAAGCATATGTGCTTGTGATCGGGTATTTTGTGGTTATTTTGCTGTGCAGGTTCTTTTTACCGTTTCCGCAGTAAGGTAAGTTATGACGCGGGAAATTTTTGCAGTGCCGGCAGGCTGAGGTTCATGATGGAATGCCGGCAGGGTAGTTTGTCATTTTGGAAGGGTATTGCACAAAGCTGGAAAATAGGAGGCGGCTTTGTTGCAATTTGACAACCACTAAGTTGTGTGCCACCCTTTGCCACCCGAATCTTATGAATGAAAAAATCTCACAGGAGGAATATTCACCTGGCTAAGAAGAAGTTCCATCCATACAAAGTTTGAACATGGGCGAAACAGATGAAAAATAGAAGTAATTCACCCATTTGTTGATAGAAAATCAGTCAAAATACAGGAAAATGGGCGAAAATGACATGAACCAGCGTAAATAGCCCGCAAAAATGAAAAATCCAGGGTGAAACGGGAAAATAGAAGAAGATTTCGCCCAAAACAGTGAAAAAGATGTTGAAAAGAAAGAAGGAATGGGCGAAATGATGCTGAGAGATTAGGTTTTCACCCATTGGATATTGAAGTGCACGGACTATTCTGTTCTACGGATTTTTTAAACAAAACAGAAAGTCAGCGTGAAAAATAAGCTTGATTCCAGGGATATTTGTCTGTTGGAAAAACAAGCGGCTTTTACGGCAATATATAAAAATATGTCTGCGGGAAGGTCAGATTGTTGCCGCTTTATCGCAGCATGCGGCTCAGAACAGGAGATTACTATGCGTGTAAAAATGATCGTGGCGTATGACGGCACGAATTACAAAGGATGGCAGGTGCAGCCGAACGGTATCACGATAGAAGAAGTGCTAAATAAGAATCTTTCGAATCTTCTGGGCGAGCAGATCGTGGTGAGCGGTGCGAGCCGGACGGATTCGGGTGTACATTCCCTTGGAAATATTGCAGTATTTGATACGAACACGAGGATGCCGGCAGATAAAAATTGCATTTGCACTCAATCAGAGACTGCCGGAAGATATTGTGGTGCAGGGATCCTGTGAGGTGGAGGATGGCTGGCATCCGCGCTATCAGAACAGCAGAAAAACTTATGAATACCGTATTTTAAACCGGACATTCCGTATGCCGACAAGACGGCTGGATACCTATTTTTATCATTATCCACTGGATGTGGAGAAAATGAAAAAAGCGGCATCTTATCTTGAGGGAGAGCATGATTTTAAGAGTTTTTGTGCGATCGGTGCACAGGTAAAGACGACGGTGCGCACGATCTATGCCTGTGATGTGGAAAAAGAAGGAGATATCATCACGATCCGCGTGACGGGAAACGGTTTCCTTTACAATATGGTACGGATCATTGCAGGAACATTAGTGCAGGTTGGCGGTGGTGCGCTCGAACCGGAGGCGGTAAAAGAAATTCTTGCAAAGAAAGACCGCAGCGCGGCAGGGCCTACGGCGCCGGCACACGGGCTTACGATGATGGGGATCGAGTTTGAAAACGTAGAATGAGAAAGAAGTGCACTTTGAAAAGATGTTACAACAGGGCAGGATGTTTTTGAATGATGCAGAAGTCAGTTTAAAACAGGCTCATTCATTTCTTCTAAAAGCACGTTTGTGTCAATCACGGACAGCTTTTTCCCAAAAGCAAAAATGAGGATGGAATCCCGTTTGTTTTTGGAATAGAGCTGTCCGTTTTTTGTGAGCGTGAGAGCACGCTGTGTTTCCGGGAGCTCAAGCTTTAGTGCAAGGCAGAGAGAAATGACTTTATCACGGGAGGGACTTCGCCTGCCGTCTAAGATCTGATAGCCGTAATTGCGCTGAATCTGGCAGCAGAGATCAGTTTTGAGGCGGTCACGCCGCGGGCATGCATCAGTTCATTTAAATATTCCGGAAAGGTCACGGAAGATGTCATGTCTGCAAGTGCGTCAGTGTATTGTTTTAAATCGGAAATATTTTTGGCGGAAGAGAGAAGCTGCATCAGTTCGCCGGTCGTTTTCTGATCCATAAAGTCTCCTTGAATTTGTACTGTAAAAAATAATAAAATATTTTTATACTACAAATTGTAAATGCTGGTTTGGGCGCATGAACTGCCCTGACATTTATAATATCGTGTTGTACAGATGAATGCAAGAAAATGGTGGGAAATTATATGCGGTTAGATGAGGAGTACTGTTTGTCAGAATATGTGGATCTTGGCAGACTGGGTGACAATGAAAAAGTACATATCGTAAGAAACCAAGTGAATGGTGTGATTGGTGTGCGAAAGTATGTTGCATTGGACCTGGAGGAGATTTATCTTTTTTTAAAGGAAAATCCGAATGCGTATATACCAAAGATCTATGAGTGTATTCAGACCGATACGAATCTGATCGTGATCGAGGAGTACTTGAGCGGAAAAAATCTGGAAGAAATGTTAAAAGAAAAGAATTTTTCGGAGAAAGACGCTGCTGATATCATAATCTGTCTGTGCAATGCGCTTTACCCTTTGCACCATGCAAAAATGCCAGTCATATGCAGAGATTGAAAGCAGAGAATGTGATTCTGACCAATGAGGGGGAAGTGAAGCTGGTCGATTTTGACATTGCGAGAATCTACCAGCCTGGCAAGTCAAAGGATACTGTTATGATGGGAACGCAAGGCTATGCAGCGCCGGAACAGTTTGGGTTCGGACAGACGGATGCGAGAACCGATATTTATGCGATGGGTGTGCTGCTTAATTATATGCTTGTGAGAGAGTTCCCGATGGAAAAGCTGACCGAAGGAAAATTCAGGACGATTGTGTTAAAATGCATTAAGATAAACCCTGAGGACCGGTATCAGAATGTGGATGAACTTAAGGCGGATATCTGCAATGCAGCGGAAATCCCCTGCAGTAGTATGGATAGTGATAAAAATAAGTTTTATTATGCGCAGAGCTGTAAAAAAGATCAAGCGGTGAAATCCCTTTTTATAAAATACCGGGATTTCGGACAGGAAAAGTATGGAAAATGATCGTCGCAGTCATAGGATATGCACTGACCACAGTTACCGCGTGGTCGTTAGAAGCGCATGATGCGAATGGAAAACTGCTCCCGCAGTCAAAATTGACACTGGAACGGCTGGTGGTCTGGCTGTCGCAGATCGTATTTATATTTTTTGTCTGTGATTATATGGGAATGCGGAGAGACATACCGGTTGTAAACAGTAAGAACCGGTTCGTAAGACTGATCGGTTATGCTGCAACGGAATTTATATTTCTTTTTGCTGCAGCTGCCATCTGCGCGATCTTAGAAGCAATATTATTTTAAATGTAATTTGACAGTCAAAAATTGAACGTATTATTTGAACTCAACATTATGTAATGTGAAAATGTATGCACGGTGCATACCAAAAATAAATGAAATACGGCTAAGATGAGAGAAGCATAAGACAGAGATGTTTTACGCTTCTTTCTTTTTGTCCGCCTGGGTCAGATATTCTTTCAATATCATATTGATATATTGGGAAAAAGAACGGTCGTCCTGCTCGGCGAGGAGCTTTAACTGTTCAATGATGTCTGAATCAAGTGTGATGCTTACTTTATTTTTTAATGGTTTCATAGACAGCCTCATTTCGTTTTCGATTAAATAACTCTATTTTTATATATACGATAAATGGTTGACATATACCACTAAGTAGGATAAAGTAGCATAAAGTAGGATTAAATAAAAAGTAGTAAACAAAGGAGTAAATCCGTGCAAGAGTGCTGGGCATTGCTCACCAAAGGCTCGCATTTTGCTCCGCAAAACAAGGAGTAAAATCCTCTGCTCACCAAAGGGCTCGCATTTTGCTCCGCAAAACAAGGAGGATTATGAAATGGAAAATGAAACAAAGTTGTGCAAACACTGTAAGAGTGAGATACCGAAAGACGCGAAGGTCTGCCCAAACTGCAGAAAGAAACAGGGCGGTATCGGGAAATGGATCGTGATCGTTGTGGTGGTGGTTATTATTATTGCAGCAATGTCGGGCGGTGGAGCGGATAAACCGAAAAAGGTAGAGAATGCCTCGACGCAGAATAATACAGATAACAAGGCTGATGTGGTGAATGATACTACAGAAGATACCTCTGTCAAACAAGAAGATAGTGAGAAGGATATATTTGGTATTGGTGAAACTGCAGAAATGAATGATGTGCAGGTTACAATGGTCAATTATAGCAGAGCAGCGGGTCAGAGTATAATAAACCGGCAGATGGAAATGAGTTTGTTCTGGTAGAGTTTGAAATCGCAAATAATTCTGATTCTGAGATAAATATAAGCAGTATGGCGAGTTTTGAAGCATATGCGGACGATTATGCACTGAATTATTCAGTGAGTGCTCTTTTGGAGAAAAATGATCAAAATCAGTTAGATGGAACCATTGCAGCAGGGAAAAAAATGAATGGTGTGATTGGGTATGAGGTTCCGGCGGACTGGAAAACAATCGAAATTCATTTTAAGGACAATGTATGGAGCAGTAATAAATTTAAGTTTGAGATAACGAAATAGGCAGATTAGAGGCGGACATCTGATAAAGGATATCCGCCTCTTTCAGAGTTAATTTGGAAGATAGTTTTATTTGTAAAAAGTTTGATCTAAAGTAAAAAAATCCTTGACACACAAGGCGTCGTGTACTATACTATTTAAGTCTGTGATAGTGAAGTAATGTCAATCCAAAGCCCCGGAGCGACATTTAAACGATGTACAGCTACGTACGTCTGAGCATCGATCGATGTACAGCTACGTACGTCTGAGCATCGATCGATGTACAGCTACGTACGTCTGAGCATCGATCGATGTACACTACGTACGTCTGAGCATCATC
>ENA-OQIO01001346-OQIO01001346.1-human-gut-metagenome-genome-assembly--contig:-NODE-1346-length-12093-cov-2.915845_pt1 | contig 12093 bp, 15 predicted proteins | sample MGYA00242573_ERZ504737 | MGnify/ENA primary metagenome ERZ504737 (study PRJEB26092, sample SAMD00036203) | human gut metagenome | host: Homo sapiens | study: EMG produced TPA metagenomics assembly of... | reverse complement strand
CTTCGCCGGAAAAGACTTTCTGCTTGATGCCGGGAGAGAGATTATCTGCGATGTCGATGCCTCGTGTATAGTGGCTGGCACGAAGAACGGAGGCACGGCTGACACCGTTTTCCTCTGCGATCCGGTCGCAGGTTTTCTTCCCGGAGTGGTGGTTATCACCGTGATCACCACCACTTTTCTTTGCTAAAGTGTACTGATTGCCCCGAAAGATTTTTGCAGCTTTCTTCTCGGCTTCGTACTGCTTCCCCAGCAGGTAACGCTTTTGTTCGTGGGAAAGATTGCGCCGCCCCAGCTGATTCTTGCAGATCCAAGCGAGAGCTTCCTCACGATTTGCAAAGCGGAGCGGCATGGTAGAAAAGTAGATTTCGGGATGCTTCTGAAGAATCGCATAACGATTGTGACCGTCAACAAGTGTATTGTTCCACACGATCAAAGGAGAGAGCAGCTTGCCCTCTTTCAGGATATTTTCTTCAAGCTGCTTGAATTCATCATCGGTCAGTGGAGGGATCTGGGACTGGAACTCCGGGTCGATTTTCAGATTGATCATACGCACACTCCTTTATCTCTCCTGCTGCGTCTGCTCTTCCTCCCGGAAAAAGGACGCAACATTCTGCTTTGCGGTTTTCAGCTTGAGCAGTTCCTCTTTGGCTTCTTTGTACTGCTCGTAGAACTTTGCCTTTTCGGATGCCAGCTGCGCATACTCGGCTTCCAGCTTTTTCGAGCTGGGCAGCTTGGTGAGGTTGTTTGCCTTGAAATAGGCTGCTGCCGCCCGGTACGCTGTCAGCTCTGCATGGTGCTGCTCCTCAAAGGCTGCGGGTCGTTTGGCAGTCTTTAACTGCTGTGCGACATTCTTGGTGCTGGTATAGGCTGCGACATGATAGCGCAGCTCTTTGTTGGCCTTCATGCAGCTTTCGAGGTCTTTCACCACCGCCAGCGAGTCGTGATACTTGGTTTCCAGTTCGGTGATGCGCTGGTTCAGGCGTCCTCGTCGGTCAAGCCCTTTTCCTGCAGAAGCTTCACGGTCTGTGCCATAACTTTGAGATTGTGTTTCGTGAGCCAACGCTTATAGCCGATGCCCTTGCCCTCGGTCATCCTCGACTGGATGTCGATCAGTTTCCCGATGGTATCCTGCTTGAACTGCGCCTTGGGTTCGCGTTCGGCGTTTGCCTGCAACGTGGCAAGCACTGCCGCCTTATCGAACTTGTCACCGAGATGTTTCGCTCGGATAAACTTGGCTCTGCCAGCGGGCAGATAGCTCAGACACCCACGGCTTTCCTTGACGGCAATGCCGTACTGCTGCATGAGCCTATCGGAAAACTCCTCAAAACTCACAGCGCGGTACAGCACCGAAGAAATCTGTTTCCGCAGGGTATCTTTTACGGTTTCAAACTTCTTCTGCTTGGGCGGCTGTCCAGCTGCGGTGAGGGCCGCGTTTTCACGGTCAAGTTTCAACTGGCCGCGCCTACGCGCCCAATACTCGGCTTCGCTCACACGCTCCTTGGAGCCGTTGAGCAGGTCGATCTGGTACAGTCCGGCACTTTCGCACAACTCCATTACCTCGACACGGAGGTGCCGCATGGTCTGGGCGGTGCTGGAGTGCTTCATGCCCTCTAGCCAGTCGCGGGGCTTCTGCATATAGGGCTTGCGCTCCACTTCTCGTGTTCGGACGCTGCCAATCACGATGTGGACATGGATATTTCCCGAATGGTTGTGCCCATCCGGGTGAGTGCAGACGATGGCAGGATGACCGGGAAAGCTTTCTTCGCAGAATTTCAGGCCAAGAGCCTGTGCCGTTTCCATGGTCAAGCCATTGTCGGCTGCATCGCGTGGGTCAAAGCTGATGATATACTGGTGGCTCTTGATATCACCATGCTGAGTGTTCTTACCATACTTGCGGTTTGCCAGCAGACAGGCCGTTGCAAACGAGAAATCGCCACACTCAAGTGTATCGAGGATGTACGAATCCCGCAGCATGGGTCGGCCTTGTTCGTCCAGAATTACCTTGCCGGAAAATTCATCGTGCTGGTAAACGAGGTACGCTTCGATGGCGGTGTAGTCCGAGTTTTTAGAGCTGATATGCTTGAGCGTTGCCATACAGTTCACTCAGAACTTTCTCGGCGCTGAGCCGGAATGCAGTCAGGTCTGCAAGTTCGTCAAGGAGTTTCGCCCGGATCTGCTCGGTGTCTGCACCGCCGGAATTGAAGTGCCTTGCAAGCTGGTTCAAATTTCCGCCCACCCTGCTGCACTGGGCGAGCAGGGTGGAAACGGCGTTCAGGGTTTCTTCTCCGCCGCCGGCAATGATGACCGTTTTCTCGATTTTAACGTTGTGGATGGCACGGCGGATAAAAGTGGAGAGGGAGAGATTCAGGAGTTTGCAAGTGAGTTCCAGTGACGTTTTTTCCTCCGCTGTCACACGGAACTTGATGACGTGCGTTTTGTTGTTCGGCGTGTCGTGGTGCTGGGAATTGCTAGGAATCGGTTGAACATTCGTTTTGGTCATTGTACCTCCTGTCTGTTCGATAACTCCTCGGTGAAGTTATGTAGCACGACACGCCGTTGCTGTTCGCACCGTCAGGTGCGAACCATGAGCAGGGTTTGGGGCAGGCACGCCCCAACAAGATCACTTCGGAAATGCGGACGCATTGCAGAAGTGAAGTCCCGGATGGACAGGAAATTTTCAAGAATTGAAAATTTGTGGCCACGGGACGGTTCTTGCCCTCTACCGCTGCGCTCAAAACGCCTTTCCGAAAGTTGTTTCCGAATTGTTAAGACGCAAAAATAAGTAGAGATTGTGCTGCTCATGTATGTGGGTCACCGTTCACACCGAACGCAGTTCCTGCCCCTGTTTGTGCAGCGGCGTTGTCTGGCTCGCCCACAGAAAGTGTGAGGTCATGGCGCAGTATCTCGTTCAGACGGCTTATGTAAGATTCAAGGTACAGTATGAAGAAAGTTGGGCGCAGTGCAGACACTACAACCTGCTTCTTTCAAGCACAAGAATAACACTTTACGGTTGTGCAATCAACAGTCAAAAACAAATTTTGGAAGATTGAACAACTACATAAGATTTTATTTGTGAAAAAGAAAAATACCGCCCACGCAGCGCAGCGATGATTTTGTCGGGTGAATCGGCGGCAAAATGAATCGGGTGTGTTGCGGGGCGGTAAATTCTTTTGCGGACTTTCCCTCACTGAAGTGGTGGGTCTCACGGTGATAACCAACCACTTTTGCAGAAGATTTGCAATCAATCTACAAGTTCAGTGGGATTTGTGATAGAGAATATCATGGTTCGTAGAGTACGTCAAGATGATTCCGAAGAAATTATTTATGAATGGAGACAATAGTAAGACTTCTATTATGAATATGATACACTTTACATCATGAAAGAATTTAAGCTGCACAAAGATGATTCAAGCGGATGTGCAATGTGCACAATAAGTTTTCTACGCAAAATACAGATGTGGTCATTTAGCTCTTTTTACCAGACAACTTTTTTTTTTGTAAAATAAAAAAAATTTGTTGACTTGAAATTGCTTGAAATGTTATCTTGTTGGTAACAAAGCACGGTGAAGGTGCTTGCTACCACACGAAAGGCATAAAGAAAAAGGAGAGTAAAATGATGAAAAAGCGTATGGCGGCGTTTGTTACCGCTGGTGTGCTCGCTTTGTCGATGCTCACTGGCTGCGGAAGCAAACAGGAGAGCTGGAAGTTACCTGCCCGTGGGCACCGTCTGGTGTAGCAGCGATGGTCAGCCAAAAGGCTGCTGCCAAGTCCCCTGATTATTCTGATAATAAAATCACACTGGTTGCTGAAGCCGTCAAGGGCGATGCTGCTACTGTCAACACTTGGGTGTCCAGTACTAAGGCAAATGATAAGGAACTGGTCTTCGCCGGTGAGGGTCTGTTCGCCATTACCGAGACTCTGGATCCGGCCAAGCTACAGTTCAGCTACGACGATTTCGAGTTCGTGGAGAACTTGTACTCCTCCGTCTTCGTCCTGTCCGCTGATTCTTCACTGAACCTCAAGAATCTGGACGATCTGGAGGCCTATGTCAAGGCAGGCAACCCCGTATCCGTGGCCGTTAACGGCGCTACCGGCTCCGAGGCTTTCCTGGCAGCGGCTCTGTTCGGCTCTATGGGTGCCGGCGACCAGCTGAAACTGACTCCGTACCAGTCCGCTGCGGAGGCTGCACAGGCTGTGGCAAAGGGCGAGACGAACTTCGCGGTCTCTCACCAGTCTCAGATTCTTGAGACCTACCAGCAGGGCGGCGTTGATGTGGTTTGCGCATTCGATGACAAGGCTATCGAAAACGGCCCCTTCGCAGGCGTTGAGGGCGTTGGCTCCAAGGGCTACCCCTACTTCCGCAACCGCTGCTTCGTCATGGCTCGCAAAGGTACTGACGCCGCAAAGGTTGCCGAGCTGAAAGAGCTGTATGATAAGATCCTCGCCGATGATGAGATGGTCGAGTGGCTGAACGACACCATGCTGCTGGAAGTCGATACCATGACCGAGGACGATGTGAAGGCTCACATTGAGAACGTCAAGAGCATCGTCGAGCAGTATAAGGACATCGTGGCAGGCTGATAAAAAGTCCTCATAGCGACAAAAGCTGAAGCAGGGGAAGGGGATTGACACCGTCCCCTGCTTTTATATTTAAAAAGGAGTGGAAACAGGTGAAAAATCTGATAGAACGCATCGAAGCAAGACTGGATGACTGGGGCGCGAAGCTCGAGAAGAAGAACATCGAGTACCCTGTTGATTTGATCTGCGGCATTCTGTTTCTGGTCATCGGCATTGTACTGCTGCTCATCATGCCCCGGCAGGTGCAGATTTCGGAAAAGGACGTTGTGAACGGCCGCGCCTTCCCGACGATGCTGGTCTGGCTCATGCTGGCCATGAGCGCCCTTCTGGTGGGTCGGGAGGCATACAATATGGTGATGCACCGTTCGGTCAAAACGAAGACGCTGAATCTTCTGGTGGAAGCAAAAGCTCTGGTCATCGTCCTCATTCTGGTGGTCACCTATCTGCTGGCGGAGATCACAGGTCTGTTCGTGGTGGGTGCCGTGTTCTGCGCGCTGGCCTTCCTGCTGTTTTTCCGCTGCAAGAAGCCCCTCTACTACGCCATCACCGTCTCGATGGCGGTGCTGATCTGGGTCGTGTTCCACTTCGTGCTGAATGTTAGTTTCTGAGGAGGCAAAATATGGGTTTGTTTGATTTTATCGGCCCGGCCTCCGGGCTGCTCTTCACCCTCGAAAATATCATCTGGATCAACCTCGGTGTCTTTATCGGCTGCGTGTTCGCAGCCATCCCGGGCCTGAGCGTCATCCTCTGCATCATCCTGTTTCTGCCTGTTACCTACACCATGAAGGCCATTCCCGGATGATGTTCCTTCTGGGTATCTACTGTGCGGGTGGATACGGCGGCTCGGTGTCGGCCATCCTCATCAACACCCCGGGCACGCCCCACGCGGCGGCTACTATGCTGGACGGTCATCCACTGTCCAAGATGGGCCGCACCAAGGCGGCTCTTAAAATCGCGCTGTATGCCTCCACCTTCGGTGGCATCTTCTCTGCACTGGTGCTGCTCTTCCTCGGCCCGCAGGTGGCCAAAATTTCGGCACAGCTGGGCACGGCGGAGTACTTCATGGTCTGCCTGTTCGGCATGACCATCATCGCAGGCGTTTCGGGCAAGAGCCTCGTCAAGGGCATCATCGCCGCTTGCCTCGGCCTGCTCATCTCCTGCGTGGGTGCAGACCCCATGACCAGCTATGACCGCTTTACCTTCGGCGTCCACCGCCTGTATCTGGGCCTCGATCTTGCCGTTACCCTCATCGGCCTGTTCGCACTGGTGGAGATCATCGGCAAGGCGGAGCTGAAGCGGAGCGAGCTGAACCTCCACGCCGGAAAGATTGGCAACGACGACGGCAAGATTACAAAGGATGAGTACAAGCGGATGCTCCGCCCGGTGCTCATCGGCTCTCTCATCGGCTCCTGCGTGGGCATTGTGCCCGGCACCGGTGCATCGGAGGCCTCTTGGTTCTCCTACAACACTGCAAAGAATATGTCCAAACACCCGGAAGAGTTCGGCCACGGTTCTGTGGAGGGCGTTGCGGCGGCGGAGTCGGCCAACAACGCTGTCTGCGGTGCGACCCTCATCCCCCTGCTGACGCTGGGCATCCCCGGCGACGGCTGCGTGGCCATTATGCTGTCCGCTCTGATGATCAACGGCCTGAACCCCGGCCTCTCGCTCTTTACCACGGATGGTGCGATCATGTACGCCATCATGCTGGGTCTTATCCTTGTGAACATCTTCATGTTCCTGCAGGGCAAGTACCTGACCAGCTGTTTGCAAAGGTCGTCTCCATCCCCCAGCAGATCCTGACCCCTATCATCGTCATCTTCTGCTTTGCCGGTGCTTACTCGGTGAACAGCAGCTATTTCGACCTGAGCGTTGCGCTGGTGTTCGGCGTGATGGCGTGGTTCATGCGCAAGCTGGAGCTGCCTGCTGTCCCTGTGCTGCTGGGCATGGTGCTGGGCAATATGACGGAGACCAATTTCCGCCGCGCCCTGCTCATCTCGGATGGAAGCCCCAGAATTTTCGTCAGTAGTGTGTACTGCTGGATCTTCATTGCGCTGATCGTGGTGGTCATTCTCGGCATTCTGCGCGGCAAGATGAAGGAAGCAAAGAACACCAAAGCAGAACAGTAAAGGAAGGTAAAACCATGGCATATAATATCATTTTCTATTTCAGTGACCAGCAGCGCTGGGACACCTGCGGCTGCTTCGGCCAGCCACTGAATATCACGCCTAATCTGGACAAGCTGGCGGCAGAGGGTGTGAAGTTTGACAATGCCTTTTCGCCTCAGCCGGTGTGCGGCCCCTGCCGCGCCCTGTTCCAGACCGGTAAATACCCCACCGAGACCGGCTGCTTCCGCAACAACCTGATGCTGCCCTCCCAGATCAAGACGCTGGGCGAGTACATGGAAAAGGATGCCGGCTACGAGACGGCCTACATCGGCAAGTGGCATCTGGCTTCGGACGGTGAGCTGGAAAAAAAGCCCACCGTTGACCACACCATCACCGCTGTTCCGCTGGAGCTGCGCGGTGGCTATACCGGTTACTGGCGTGCTGCGGATGTGCTGGAGTTCACCTCCCACGGCTACGATGGCTATGTGTTTGATGAGAACAACAACCGCATCGATTTCAAGGGCTACCGTGCCGACTGTATTAACCAGTTTGCGCTGGACTATCTTGACCAGTACACCGGCGAAAAGCCCTTCTTCATGACCGTGTCGCAGATCGAGCCGCACCATCAGAACGACCATAATCACTACGAAGGCCCCAACGGTTCCAAGCAGCGATTCGCAGATTTTGTTCTGCCGGAAGATCTGAAGGCTCTGGGTGGAAACGCAGCGGAAGAGTACCAGATTATCTGGGCCAGTGTGCCAGCCTTGATGAAAACCTTGGTAAGCTGGTGTCAAAGCTGAAAGAAAAAGGCCTGTATGATAATACAGTTATCCTCTATGCTTCCGACCATGGCTCTCACTTCAAGACCCGCAACCGTGATGCGCACCTGAACGGCTATGATGATTACAAGCGCTCCTGCCATGACGGTTGCCTGCATGTGCCGCTGGTCATCTGCGGCGGCCCGTTCAAGGGCGGCAAGGAAGTCACCGAGCTGGTCAGCACCGAGAGCATCCCCAAGACTCTGTTGGCTTTGGCAGGCGTGGATGTCGGCGACAAGATGATCGGCGAAAATCTGCTTGACGTTGTGGAAAAGAAAAATCATAATAGAGCTAATGAGGTCTACGCCCAAATCTCGGAGAGCCGCTGCGGCCGCTGCATCCGCACGGCAGATTATATGTACTCTGTCTATGCCCCCGGTGTCAATGGCGGCGAGGCTGCGGCATCTGATGTGTATGCGGACGACTTCCTCTATGATATGCAGAAAGACCCGTGGCAGCTGAACAATGTGGTCGCGGATCCTGCATATGCTGCGGTCAAGGCGGAACTTCGTGAACGTCTGCTGAACTGGATTCAGCACGCGGAAGGCAGCCGCCTCACTATCACCGACTGAAAAGGAGCGCTTGCCCATGCTCTCGGCTGTTGAGAAAAAATCCGATCAGGTTTATCGCTGGCTTCTGGCTTATATTGACGAAAACAAATTTTCCGGGAACCAGCGTTTGCCTTCGGAAAATGCGCTCTGCCGGAAACTGGGTGTCAGCCGAGAAACGATACGAGTGGCCATCGACCAGTTGGTAGCAGAAGGACTCGTGTACAAGCTCAAGGGAAGTGGGACTTATTTCCACCGGGAAAAAGTAATGACGCGGGATTTGAACACAGATGATGCCCTTTATAAAATCGGCCTTGTCCTGCAGGGACAGGATACAAGTGCCAATTCGGGATTAATCGAAGGGGTTCGCAGTGTTCTGACGCAGGAGCAGGTTGACCTCCATGTATTTCTGACCGATAACAAATTCTGCAACGAACGCCCGCTGTCTGGAGACTGTGGTACATCAGAATTTTCACGGTTTCATCGTGGATGGTGTCAAATCGAGCATCCTCAGCCCAAATCTTGACTGCTACAAGGAGCTTTACCGACGTAAGATCCCGGTGATATTCTACAACAACTTCTATCGGAACTTGCGCTGCCCCCGCGTAACGATCAATGATATCGAATGTGCCCATCAGCTGATAGAACGCCTGATGGATGCCGGACACAGCCACATTGCAGGCATCTTCGTGTACGACAACTACCAGAGCGTAGAAAAGTTTCAAGGCATGGCGGAAGCGATGCGAAATCGTGGTTTGGAACTGAACGATGATTACATCAAGTGGTGTATTTCGGACGAAGCCCACAACGAAAGCTATGTCCGTTCCATTGAAAGATTTCTGAAGAGCATCCCTAAATGCACCGCTATCGTCTGCTGCAACTACATCATCTATCGGCTGGTCATGAAAACCCTGCAGAAAATGGGGAAGACTGTACCCGAAGATTATTCGCTGGTCTGTTTTGATTATTCCGAAGAAACTTATCGGCAGGAGGATGTTACCTGCTCCGTGGAGCAAGGCTTCGAGATGGGACGTCAGCTTGCGCTGCGGCTTATGGAGATGATTTCCACCGGCGAATGCGATGACCGGAACTACACTTATGTCATGAAGCCATCCTCTACGATGGCCATTCCATCCGGAAGATCAAAAAGGTAAAATAAAGATTCTCCCGGAGGCAGTACTGCTCTCCGGGAGAATCTCTTTATCGGTTTTGTTGTGCCAGAAAATGTGCAGCAGTATGCAGGCGCGGAAGCACATAGGCAAAGAACTGCTTATACGCTGCGCAAAAGCGGTTGCTTCCAGAGGCATCCCAATCTCGCTTGCATCCGCCCCGACAGAGCAGCTGATAAGCACATGCTGCGCATTCCGCCGGGCGTTTGCGGCCCTGTGCCAGAAATGTCTGGCTTGTGGGAGAATCAAGCGCATCTTCAACGGTACAGCGGCTCAGATCTCCCAACTTCCACTCATCCAGAACATAAAAGTCACAGGGATAAAGGCTTCCGTCACCTTCTACGGTAAGATAATGTCCACAGGAACCGGAGGAAGCGCAGGAGGTAGGCGGCATTTTCAGCAGGATACGCAGATAGTCCTCAAAATTGCGAACGCTGATATAATTGCCTCGTTGCAGCTGCTGATACCAAGTATCAAAGACGCCGCACAGAAAACGACCATAAAGTTCCGGCGTTAGAGAATATGCCTGCCCTCCAATCGTATCAAGTGGTCAAGACATGGGATGAATTGCAGATTGTGCTGTCCCGCAACTCGCAGAGGCTCTTGAAGGCTCGCTGCGGCTTTCTGGCCAGCTGTCCGGTCACAACACAGAGCAGATTCGTTTCGACCCTGTAGGCATCCAGCAGCGCAAGCGCATGAAGTTACTTTATCCCATGTGCCTGCCCAGCTGCGTCCAGCCGATAGAGATCATGGTTCTCCTGTGTGCCGTCCAGAGAGAGGCCTACGAGGAAGAGTTGGCTTTGAAAAAGGAAGCCCACTCTTCATCCAGACAAATGCCATTGGTCTGGATGCTGTGGAACACAGAGATATTGCGCTGCATGGAACGCTCCGTTTCCAGAAAGAACCGGAAGAAATCCAACCCGGCAAGAGTCGGTTCGCCGCCTGAAACAGAAAATGGACGCTGCCGCCTTCCTCTGTGGCTGCAAAAGCCTTTTCAACCAGTTCTCCTGCCATTTCATGGGAAAGCAGTCCCATATTTTTGCAGGCTCGGCTGTTGGAAACATCGTCATAAAAGCAGTACCGGCAACGCAGATTGCACAGGCTGGACGCTGGCTTGACGAGAAATGTATTATGTTTCATAGAGATTCCCTCCGTGCTTCGCAGTTCTTAAAACAAGGATACCGGAAAATACGGGCTTTCGCAAGCAGTAACAGTTAAAAGCTGTTTGAAATAGTAAGAAAACAAATATAGTTGTCCGAAAATCAAAAAAGGAGAAGAAAACTTGTATGGATGAAAATAAAACATACGGTACACGGTTAGCACGGCTTTGGAAGCTGTTTTTGAGTACGCTGTACATTAGCAGCTTTACCTTCGGCGGCGGCTTTGTCATCGTGACCTTTATGAAGAAAAAATTTGTAGATGAGCTGCACTGGATCGATGAACAGGAAATGCTGGATATGACAGCGTTGGCGCAGTCCTCTCCGGGCGCAATCGCGGTCAATGCTGCAATTCTGGTAGGCTGGCAGGTAGAAGGCTTGATTGGAATGATCGTGGCAGTGTTGGCACCATCATCCCACCTATGGTCATTCTTTCAGTCATTTCTGTGTTCTACAATGCTTTTGCCACCAATCGCTATATCGCGTTGTTACTCAAGGGAATGCAGGCTGGTGTGGTGGCGGTCATTCTGGATGTTGTATTCGACCTCGGCGGCAAGGTGCTGAAGACCCGCTCATGGGTGTATATTGCCCTGATGGTCGCAGCGTTTGTCGCAAATACGGTGTTTGATGTCAATGTGGTGGTGGTCATCCTTGCCGCTGCAGTATTCGGCGTGGTGCTGGCTCTGGTCCAGTGGAAAAAAGGTGGTGCAAAATGATCTACTTACAGCTTTTTCTCAGCTTTTTGCAGGTGGGTATGTTCAGCGTAGGCGGCGGCTATGCGGCCATGCCGCTGATCCAGAGCCAAGTGGTGGAACAACATGGCTGGCTGACGATGCAGGAGTTTACTGACCTCATCACGATTGCAGAAATGACCCCTGGTCCCATTGCGGTCAACTCGGCAACTTTTGTTGGTTTGCGTATCGCGCAGGTACCCGGAGCCATCATTGCAACACTAGGTTGCATTACACCGGCGCTGTTCTTTGTTTCACTTCTATCCTACATCTATCGTAAATACAAGGATATTTCTCTGCTGCAAAGTGTTCTGGCCTGCCTGCGTCCGGTCATTGTAGCGCTTATCTTTGGTGCAGGTCTTTCTATACTGTCTATGGTGGTGTTCGGAGAGAGTGCAAAGACGCTCGCAACGTAGACTGGATCGGCATCGGCAGTTTGCATCGGCATTTTTTGTCTACGGAAGCTCAAGTGGAATCCCATCCTGACCATGTGCCTGTGCGGCGTGGCCGGGCTTGGACTTCACATTTTGCTCGGAATATAATCTTAAGACAATTTGTCTGTTGGAATCATGAAAATAAATCATTGGGCTTGCAATCAGGGCAAAACTGTGGCATATGCATTATACGAAACATTGCTTTAATGAACGTATTACCGTTCAATGACGTATAAAATGGAGGTGCCCGCCATGACCGCCGTGATCTATGCTCGCTATTCCTCGGACAACCAGCGCGAAGAATCCATCGAAGGCCAGATCCGGGAATGCACGGCTTATGCCGAGAAAAACGGCATCACCATCGTCAAGCACTATATTGACCGTGCTATCTCCGCCAAGACGGACAACCGCCCGGAGTTCCAGCAGATGATTAAGGACAGTGACAAGAAGCTGTTCGACAAGGCAGAGGACGACTACCTGCTCACCACCAGCCTGTTCTGCGGCTACTGTGGGGCGTTGATGTTTGGCGAAAGCGGCACGAGCCGGACGGGAG